>Ga0079224_100004254_pt1 | contig 18418 bp, 24 predicted proteins | sample Stecom2015_FD_80414 | JGI IMG/M metagenome (GOLD analysis project Ga0079224, IMG submission 80414) | Agricultural soil microbial communities from Utah to study Nitrogen management - Steer compost 2015 | ecosystem: Environmental > Terrestrial > Soil > Agricultural land | place: USA: Utah...
CTTGCGCTGCGCCGTGCCGGGTCGGTTCCGGGCAATTCCGCCCGAGCAACCGGAGCAAGCTGCCATGTCTCGATTTACCTTCACCGTCGAGTCGTCCCTCCTGGTCCGTGATGCCGAAGGGCACTACCTGCCGGCGACAGCCGATCAGATCCTCGAAGCGGCACGCCGTGTCGTCGAACTCAAGGTCCAGCGGGGCGCACCCTTCACGGCTCCCCATATCGTCAAGGAGTATCTGGGCGCGAAGCTTGCGGGGCTGGAGCATGAAGTCTTCGTGGTGCTGTTTCTCGATAACCAGCATCGCCTGATCGAATACGTCGAGATGTTCCGGGGAACCCTCGACAGCGCCTCGGTCTATCCCCGGGAGGTCGTAAAGGAAGCCCTGAGGCTCAACGCCGCGGCGGCGATTCTCTCGCACAACCATCCGAGCGGACATCCAGAGCCAAGCCAGGCAGACAGGACGCTGACCGAGCGACTGAAGGAGGCGCTGGGGCTCGTGGAGGTTCGCACCCTGGATCACATCATCGTGGCGGGCATCGAGCGCGTGTCGTTCGCCGAGCTCGGGCTGCTCTAGGGGCAGCGGGGGCTTCGGCCCCTTTCTTCCCGTTCGGAAGGCGCTCAAACCGTCAGATAAAAATAGAGCGCGGTCCCCACTGCTGCTGTGCTGATAAGCCCGAAGGCATTAAGGAAAGCGATAGCGGCTACCACGGCCAGCGAGGCCGACGCCGCCAAGGGCTCTCGCACCGCCTCGGAATAGGCGATATAGACGGCAAAGTTGATGAAGACTGCTGCTGGCAGGACTCGCTCCACGTAACGTCGACTATTAGGCCCCATCCGAACCGATACGAACGCAGGAAGGATTCGGACCAGGCAACTGGTAACGAACAATGCAACGATCGCAACAGCCACCGACTGGCTCATATCTTGGTCCTTCCCAGGATTACGGTGGCGGCCAGAACGCTGGGTATCCAGAAGTAAAGCGGGCCCACCAGGTTGATCAGCAGAAGCGATACACCCGCACACAACCCCGCTGCCGCAAGCAGCCCGGGGCGACCGTTGCCATCATCGCGCACCAGCCAGAGCCGGGCGCGCAGCTGCGACCCTGAAAGGTACATCAGCACCACGCTCGCCGGAAAACCGAGATTCACCTCCTCCCCGATCCAGGCAGCCGGAATGAACTGGCCAAGCACAGCCCCCAGCAGACCCGCACCAACCCAGGCGCCGAATATCGTCCCGCGTATCAGAATGACGGTTCGCCTGCTGTCCGACTCATGCTCCGTGGCATAGGCTTCGTCACCCAGCATGTGTGCGACGACGGCTCGCTGCGTGAGAGATGCCGGCAGGCGCCCCGCCGAAGCATAGGCGATGGGCACATAGCGGCTATTGATCGATGCGGTGACCAACAGCATGGTAAAGAAGCCGGCGTCAGCCTCTGCAAGAGGTAGCAGGGCAAACTGGCCACTGCCGGAGAAGCCAAGCGCACCCACCGCCAGAATCTCGAGCAGCGACCAGTCGGCTCGAGCGGCAAGTGCGCCAAACAGCGCGCTGACCGGAACGATCGCAAGCGCAGTCGGTACCACGCGGCCAAGCGTGCGCTGTAGCGTACCGGTCTGCAGCACAGTTGCGCCCCAGCCGAGGAGCCGCGCGACGCTCCTCATTAAGCCTCGGCCGTCATGGCCAATCTTTCATGGGTTCGCCCGTACGCCCGATTCTCCCAGCGATTGATTTCGATCACCCAGATGTCCCGATAGCCAGCATCGCCCTCGGCAGGCTCGATGTTGGTCGCATAATGAATGTAGCGCTCATCGTCGATGAGAATCGCCTGGTTCTCCTGCAGGGTTTGCCGATGCACCACTTCCATGGTGGCGGGGTCGATCACTTGGGTCTCGCCGCCTTTCACGTTCTCTCTGCGAGCTACCGCGATAACACTGTACTCATGACCGTCCCGGTGCGGCCCTTCGGGCACCGTGACTCCCTCGAACAGGCTATTTGCAACGACCCGAATCTGATTGACGTTGATCTGGAAAATCGCCTGGCGATCAATCGGCAGGTTGTCCAGTACACGAGCAATCAGCAAACTCGGATCGACTTCAAGCTGCTCCCGGTGCCTGGGCACGCCACCGGCTTCCGCAAGCTTTATGTAGCGGGCCGATTGAATGTATTTACGCTGGGGCAGGATGGCAAAGACCCACTCCCGCTCGTCCCAAAACCCCAGGTACTGGGAAAGCCGAATTTGGCGCAAACGACTCGGGCTATGGCGATCACGCGGCAGGTTTGCAAAGGATGCCTGGAAGCTGTCCGACATGACTGGCATGTCGACGATACAGAAGCCTTTATCGAGAAAATCATCATTGGATGGCGTAACAGGGGATAACGGAGCCATGGCGGTAGTCATTTCGAATCCCTCTCGCATCAAGCAGGCTGAAGATCAAAGGTGGCAACTTCGTAGGGTTTCAGTGATTCGATATGCTTTCGCGTGATGCCTCGGTAGAAATCGCAGGCCGAGGGCTCAACCGAGTCGACCGACGCAAATTTCTTCTCCAGAGGACCCAGACATAGCCCGCCACAGAAGCCTTCAATCTCACATCCGCGGCAAAATTCGGGATTGTCTCGCCGAAGCCTGGCATGCTGCAGGTAGGGCTCGGAATCAAGGATCTCGGTGCCCTCACGAATATCCCCCAGGAGCGTCGAGCCCGCCTTGCAGGCGAAGACCGAACCGTTGGGCTCGATGCTGAACTGCGCGCCTTTGGCCGAACAGTTTTTAAAACCTCGAAAAGAAACACTGTCAAAACCCAGCATGACCTGGAAGATCTGGTGCCAATACCCGGTAAGCACGACCCCGCGTGTCCGGCCGTACTCCACGACCTGCCAAAGGCGATCGACGATATTCGGAGCTCCGAAGTCCGAATAGAACGTGGGGGCGAAATCGACGACGACGCCAATCTCCCGGGCGCCCACATCAACGGCGAGATCAACGATGGAATTGTTGAAGTCACTCCAGGTCGACGATGTCAGTGCGGCATTGATCGCCACCCGATTGTTGTATTTCTGAAGGGTTCTCAGTCCCTCCATCACCACCGGCGTGCTGTCTTCTCCATTTTTCAACGGCCGGCTGGGGCTGGTAGGAGAATCGAAGCTGACGCAGACGGCCACCTGGTATTGGGCGAAAGTACGCGCGACTTCCTCGGTGATTAGCGACCCGTTGGTCACGGTCGAGTAATGAATCCTGATGCCTTCGCGTTCACCATTTCCAAACCGCTCGAGCACCGCATGGATGGTTCGCCAGTTGAGCAGTGGCTCACCGCCAAAGAACTGGAGCATCACTTCGACGACCCCCTCGGAGCGAGCCACGGCCAGCGCCGATTCGACGTAGGCGATGCCATCGGCAGGCTTCATTGACCGGTTTTTGGGATCGTACTGATGGTCGAAGCGCTCCTTGGACGCATAGATCGAATCCTCGATGTTTACCTTGATGCCCTCTCGGGCAACCAGGCGCGACATGTCGACCTTGTTGTATTCGTCTTCGGCCGACATTTCCTTGCCTTGGACGCCTTCGAAACAGTATGTGCAACCAAAATTGCAGGCGTTGGCCAGAATCAGCTGAATGATGTTGACCTTCCTTTCCACGGCCGATGGTCCGGCCGTCATCTGCCGCCTGCGAGCCGGCACCAGGACGTTTCGCGCGATCAGCTGCTGGGTCAGTTCATCGGCTCTTGTAACGGCCTCTCCCGACAACACGTTGACCGGCACCGGACGAGGCTCCCGGTACGCTTCGAGGAGTTTCTGACCGGCTTCGTCCAGAAAGAACAGGCCACCCAGCAGACGGTGATAGGTCGCAAAGCGTTCATCGACTCTCGTCTGAACGACGTCTTCTGAAAGAACGAATAACTCGGATTTGACTGAATTCAACTGGCTACCCTCCGCAGTTGCATCGAAGACAGGCATGAATGGCGGCGTCAGGCTCAACGCCGCCAAATGCCGTTACTTCGTCAGACGGTTGCTCAGCTTCACGCCACCAACCGCAAAGGTGCCACCTACGGTCCCGCCCACGGTTCCACCGACCGTGCCACCGACCGTGCCGCCTACGGTCCCGCCGACAGTGCCTCCCACGGTGCCACCGACAGTTCCACCGATTGTGCTGATGTGGTTCGTGTTCATCCTGAAGTCCTCTCTCATTGTTCTACGGGGTCGATTGTTTCGAGCGCCCTGATGACGCACTCCGTGAGTGCATGCATTGCGGTGCCTTGGCCAGGCCACAACGGCGCCGACAAAGGCCATGCAGCGGCCTGCGAAGAGACGAACCTCTTCGGCAAGCGCCACGGAAACGAGTCTAGAAAGAGGTGCTTCGAAGGTATTGAACGATCGTGCAGGTTTGCGGCTCAGCTTCGGCGCAGCATCTGCAGCCACCGAGCCGGCGATATTCCATAGGTCTTTTTGAAATGCCGCGCCATGTGGCTCTGATCTGCAAAGCCAATATTCAGCGCGGCATCGATCAGCGGCTGTCCCGCCAGAAGCTGTAATTTCACCTGGTCGAGCCGACGCATCGTCAGATACCGATAGGGACTGGTTCCATATAGCGCCCTGAAATCCCGGGAGAGGCTCCACCGGTCCCGGCCACTGGCTCGCTCGAGCTCTTCAAGCGTGATGGTGCTATCCAGGGCACTGTGGATGTACTGGCGCGCGCGTTCGGCAGCTGCGTAGTTCAGGGTGCGCCGGCGTTTGCGGACACCGGAGACGGCGGCGAGCGCCTGTGCCAGATCGTAGATGGCATCCTCTTCCTCGAGCGGATCAATCATGCAATCCATTCCCTGCATGAGCGTCTGGGTCGCAGCGAACAGACGCGGGTCTCTCGAAACGCCGTCGGGGACAAAGGGCAACGTGATACCGCCCAGCGCCTGCTGAAGCAGAGCGGGCTCGATGTACAGGATTCGGTAGTGAAATCCTTCGCTGCTCCCGGCTTCGCCGTCATGCAGCTCATCCGGATGGATGACGATCGTCCCCCCCGGGAGGCTGTGCTTCATGCCGTCGCGATAGTGAAAGCTGTGCACGCCGGCAAGTGTGCGTCCTACAGCGTAGGTATCGTGCCTATGGGGCTCGAATCCAAAGCCGCCGAAGTACGCTTCCATGCGCTCCAGCTTCGTCTTTGGGGCGCGTACCGCCCAATCTTTGCGGGCCATGAGTCTCCAAATCCCTACTGTAGTCCCTAGCTTGCCTCAGAAAGAGCCGAGCACATCTCTCCCGATAGCATATTCCACTGGTACGGGAACGTCCCCTCCGACTTGGGATCCCTGAGGTCTACAGAACCACGTTGGCTTCTTCCATGATGACACCGGAAAGCCGCAAGGGCCTTAGCGATAGTAAACAATATCACCTTCGACGAAGAGGCGACGACTTGCCTGGGCGGCTCTCAGGCATGAAAGCTGGTTCTCTCTGTTCCAGTCCATGTTGTCATCGCGACACGCCTCGAGTTTGTCCCTCAGGGCGTACTTATATTGTTTGTACCAGTCGACGGTTCGCTGAGGCTCCGGCGTGCGCCGCGCCGCATCACGGTCTCGTTCCTTCAATCGCGTAATGGCCATTTCCGTGGCCTTCAGATGTGCGGCCCTGGCATTGGCACAGGCCTGCTCGGTAAGTCGGAAGGGGCGGTGGTGGCAGATCCAGAGGGCTCTGGACCTATCGGGCGGATTTCCAGATACCAGTCTAGATCCGGGCTGGGACGGTCGAAGCAACCTGTCAGCACGAGGGACAAGGACACACCCACCATCACCATTCTCAAGCTGCGGCCGCGACCAGACAGCAACCGATTCAATGGCATGACACTCCCGATATTACGGCGCATGAGCAGAATCCGCCTACAAGGGATCGCCAACCAGAATCGCGTAGCCCGGTTCCGCTTCACATTCCCCGAAGCTCTTCCAGGACCGACGAGCGCCCTGCTCGCCTGGATTGATCTGCAGCGTGCCCTGCACGCAGTCGGCATCGGTGGTGAGCTGCTCGGCCTCGACACCGTTATCGCTCCAGGATGTGATCCGGTATAGCCGCACTTCGGCCGTCAGGTCCTGGCCTTCGGTGTGTTGAAGCAGGTTGGCCTCGGCCTCGACACACTATGAGGCCTGGCGAAAGCAGCGGATCTCGATGGCGCCAGTGCCAGACGGGACATAGCCGGCCCGCACCTCCCAGGCGCCCCAGACACGCATCTCCTCGGCGTTCACCGAGATGTCCAGCGGCGGGCGAATGACCTTGGGCGCCTGCGTCGTCGACCCGAAATATAGCCAGCCACCGGCGACGCATGCCACGAGCGTAGCCAGCATCATCACCGTCATTTGAAGCCTGATACGGGCCATTTCCACCTCCCTGTGGCATCGCCTGTGGCAACGCTGCGGACGGACGTTATCCCAGGAGCGGCATGACGTGCTCGGGTCTGGTTCACGAGCGGTATTGATAGGGCGCGGCGGCCGGCCAATCACCATCTTCCCAGCCCCGCCTGAGACACCGCTCTCCAACGGCGGGCGACCCGTTTGCTAACATCGCACCCCTCGCCCATGCCGCGTGATCGGCATCGCCGATGAAGACACCTTCAGCTGCCTCACCGCCTACGGGGATCAGGTGCGTGTTCGACTGGCCGGTATCAACGCGCCGGAATTGGGCCAGCCTTATAGTCGTCGTGCACGACAAGCCCTGTCGGGCTTCGTATTCGGCAAGGACGTCACACTCATCGTCCAGGACCGCGACCGCTACGGGCGGACCGTGGCGCAGGTGAAGGTGGCCGATCTCGACGTGAATGCCGAACTGGTCAGGACCGGTGCCGCCTGGGCATATCGTGCGTATCTGACGAACAGACTCGAAACGGCCATCTATATTATTGAATTAGCAACGAATTTTCACACCACATCTACTCTAGGTACACACTTTCGTACATGCCAGATTACGTTGGGCTGAGCCGGTATCAGAGGGGGTACTGCACGTGCGACCAGACTTTCGTTGCAACGGCGTGACGCACACCGAGCTATCACGCTCGTGTCACTCAGCGCCAGCCGGCCGACTTGGCGCCTCGTTCGGTCTTAGCCGCAACGTGCCAATTAGCTAGGAAGTGTTTGCAGGTCCAGGATCTGCAGTACCGTGTCCAGCTGATTCATCGACAGGGGCGTTGCGTAGCCACTGTAGGTGAAGTGTGGGCGATCGGTGTTGTTGAATTCAAAGAAGTCATCGTCGTCGCTGGCGTCCGGAATTTGCTCGAGATCATTGTCGACCTCATCCAGGGACCGGTGAAGATTGTCTCGCAGCACACCAAGACGGTCCGCGGGCATCGCATTGATCCAGGAGACGAATCCCTGCTGATCAGCTGCATCATTGAGGTCGAATCCCCGGCTATTGGCGTAGCGCTCGAGCAGGGGCAACACGCTATACCCTTCCCCACTCTGATCCGAGAGTATTTGGGCAGCACTGTTGCTGAAGCCGGCCTGTGTCAGGAACGTCACCGTGGTTTCAGTCTGGTACTGGTTGGCCTGCTTGACCTGGTCGTACTTCATGTGGATTCCGGTACCCAGCAACACCACGCCGATACCGATCGGTCCCCACATACTGCCGGTGCCGACCGCCGCCATCACCCCGCCCACGCCGGTGCTAGCATACAGCGCCGCGGCCCCCGCATCCCCTTGATTACCAGCCTGCCAGGCATTGCGGAAGTCGTAGAGCGAGGTCAGCACACCGAGTACCTTCACCGGCATGCGATTGCTGCCGCCGACCAGTTTGTCGAGCGTACCGCCCTTTTCGAACATGCCGGCACCGATCATCAACTCCGTAGTTTTCTGCGCCACGCCGGCGGTATCCAGGGAGAGTTTCAATGCCGTCCAGACATTCGGGTCGCTCACCAGGTTCGTCTGTGAATTGAACATAACCGCCGTATTGCCGACCACACCCAACAGTCGCAGAACCTGCCCAGGCGCGGTGTCGCGGTTGAAGGCACGCACGCCGGAACGGGACGAACTCAGTCGATCGAAATCGTCGTTCATCGCCTGCAACCGAGCACGCGCATCGACGGTGCTCTCGCCCGGCTGCGGTATTGCACGCGCGATCACCTTCATCGCCTCGTCTAGGTCGGCTTCGGTCACCCCAAGCAAACGAGCGGTCGACTTGCTGTTGAAGTTGTCCAGCGCGCTCTGCGCGTACTGGTAGCTCTTCGGGTTGGCGGGATCGAGCGAGGCAAGCTCCGGTAACACGGTACGGCGAATGATCTGCGTAGCCGTTTCCTCGACGAACTTGCGCCCACGGTCGGTCAGACGCCCGTATTGGCCGAGCAGCTGCATGCTTTGCGGGTCGGACAGCAGCGACGGATCACGATCGAGTGCCATGCTCAGCGCGGTGAAGGTGTCGGGGTTATCGAAGGATGCAATCAGTTCCCTTGCGAAGGCGCGTTCTTCGGGGTTCTCGATGCGGTTCAGCCGAGCATCCAGTTCAGCGCTGCCCATGTTCTGCAGTTCGGTCGCGAATTCTTCCTCACCTTCAAATAGCTCCGGGTAGTGCGCGTCGATGGTTGCGAGGTTTTCCAGCACCTGCTCACCATCATCGGCAAGCTGATCGCGCATGTCGGTGGCCTTTTTCTGCCAGCCCTCGTTGCCCTCGACGTACTGGTCTACCGCATCGGCGAGTTGGTCGTCGGTCATCACCGATCCGCCGTTTTCCTCCAGCCAAGTCAGCTCCAGCAGATGGTTCTGGTAGGCATCGACGTGCTCGCCGATGCGCTGTGTGTTCTGTGTCAAGCCGGGAAGGATGTCGCCTTCAGTGAGCGTGGTCGGGAAGTCACCCTCGTAGTGCCCGACAAGCGCGAGGGGATAGTTCAGGCTGCCACCTCCGCCGAGATGCTGACTGATGCCATGCATGTGGTAAAAGCCCATCGCGCTTAACCGCTCCAACGAACGCTGATCGGCGTGGGGGTCGAGCCGGCCGGTCAGATTGAGCAGATAATCCATGCCCTGAGTCCCCACACGCAGCGCGCCAAAATCGCTACTGAGCGACTCGGCGAATGCCTCCTCCAATCCGGGCAACGCCGCCTCGACCAGTTCGCTGGTGAGCGCGGGTTCCAGATCGGCGCTCATTTCATCAAGGCGACGGAACAGCTCCAAGGTCTTGAATACGTGTGGGTCCACCGCATCCTTGTGCTCTTCGGTCAGCGCGGCCAATGCCTGATCGGCAGCTCCCTCAATGATGTCCCGCGCGTCCGACGATCGCAGGAGCGCCTGCTGTACCTCGGATGATGCTTGTTTGAAACCTGTGTTCAGACTCTCGAGACGTTCGAGCGGATCGGTCTTCGCTTGCGCGTCGGCAACGAGCTGGCGGGTCTTCGTCTCGATGGCGCTACCGGCATGCGAGGACGCCGCAAGGGTAATGCCTTCGGCGCTAGCGGCCCGTTCTATCGCCATTTGTACCGGTCCGGCATCGGTCCAGTTCTCATCGAACAGGCGCTGCGCGGCATCTTTGCGCTCGCCGTCAGGCAGCGCGCCGAGGTATTCACGGACGTCGGCCGCCAGCGTGTCGACCTCGGCCTGGTGGTCGATCTCGCTGGCGTCCGCGTATTCGATGGCGTTGCCGCGGGTATAGAGATCATTCAGGAACAAGGCTTCGCCGTTGGGTCGCTGAGCCAGCTCCACAGGTGATGGTGGCGGCAGGAACAGCACCTCTCCGGTTTCGATGTGATCGAGACTTTCCAGCTGCGGGTTGAGTTGTTCGACCTCCGGCAGCTCGACGTCATACGCCTCGACGATGTCATTCAAGGTATCGCCGCGCTCGACGACCACCAGTCGCTCCTGTGGTTGCTGCTGGTCCAGACGCGCATCGCCAGAAGCCCTGGCGCGATCGCCTACAGCCTCCTGCACGGCCTGGCGGAAACGCTCGCGCTCTTCCTGTGCCTGGGTCTGAAGGTTGCGCGCTAGACGGCGCGCGCCCGAATCGTCGATCAGCAGAGCCATGTAATGTTCTCCGAAGGTTCGTTGAAAGGCAGGCCCATACGGGCAGAGCAATGAACGAGCTGTCATGCACGCTCATATCAACCGCGCGGCGACCAGCAGGTCCGCCACACGCTGGAAATAACGATCAGGCACCGGAGCGCCAGGCGGTGTGCGCTTGCCTATGGCCTCGGCCAGCTCGCTGTCGGTGGCCTGCGGCAGACCGAGCTGCGCGGCGCGGGCCAGCACCGACGGAGACTGTTCGGGTGCCGCGCGGAACACCACGACCGGTACAGGCGTCTGCCCGCGAACATAGCGCAGCCCGACGAGCCAACCACCGGCCTGGCCCACTATCAGCGTCGCCTGCTCAAGACCGAGGCGCGCGCCTGGTGTTTGGAAATCCTGCCGCAAACGCCGCCGCTCACGCTTGATCAGCGGGTCACCTTCCATGTCCTTGTGCTCACGCTTCTGCTCGCTCTTGGTCATGCGCATTTCGCGACTGAACAACCAGCGCTGGATCAGCAGGTCCACTGCCCCCACGACCAGAAAAGCGATGAGTGCGGTCACTACCAACGGCGTCAGGAGTGAAAGGAAGGAGGAATAGACGCAGGCGGCGCCGCAGCGGGACGACTCCATCAAGGCCTGCAAGCCGAGGCGATAGACGATCACCAGAGCCACCGCTACCACCAGCAGCTTGAATAGCGTTTTGAGAAATTCGGTGATGCTGCGCATCGAGAACAGGCGTTTGAAGCCCGCAACCGGATTGATGTGCTGGACGTCGGGTTTGATCGGCTCTGCGGTGAATACCATTCCGCGCATGGCTGCGACGTTGGTGAGAATGACCGTTGCGACGGTCGCCGCCAGGATCGGCAGCGTTGCTGCTATCAGCAGGCTGAACGCCTCTGCTTGCACACGTGGCCAGACCGTGGCGAATGGCTCTACATAGATGCGTGCCACAGTGCCGAGAAATTGCTGCACGCGGGCATGGATGCCGTCGATCAGCACGACCACAGACAGGGTGCAGACGAGCATGACCATGCCGGTCACGAGGTCCTGACTCTTTGAGAGCTGTCCCTTCTGCCGTGCATCACGCAGCTTCTTGTCGGATGCAGGCTGGGATTTCTCTTCGCTCTTGTCACTCACCGCAGCCGTGCCTCGCGTTCAGGCACCAGTGCCAGCGGCCATGCGGGGCTCAACGGGCAGCCGATCATACTCAGGCCACCGGACACGATGGACATGCGTTGTCTCCTTCGGGATATCGACGCCAGACGACACGACTTCCATCCCGAAGCCAAACAAGCTAATGCGAGGCGGCTATCCAGCCGCTTTGGTATGACTCTGCCGCGACACGATGACAGAGGTATTGCAGTAGGCGGCACGCCGTCAGTCGAACGCAGCCGCCCCCATGGCGAGGCTCGAATCCAGGAAGCGTTGGAAGAGCGTCGGCAAAGCCTCCAGTTCTGTCAGCATGAACGGCACCAGGAACGCGGCATACAGCGTCAGCAGAAAGGCGAACAGGAGATTCTTGACCGGCAGCGAAAGGTCGAACACATGGAGCTGCGGTGCCATTCGCGACAGGTATGCCAGCAGCAGATCCGCCACCAGCAGTGCGATGACCACGGGCGCGATCATCAGCACACCGATGCTCATCAGCCGGTCCAGCACGTGCAGCAACTGCAACGCGGTGCTCTCGACCAATACCGGCGTCAAAGCCTGCGCTGGCCAAAGGGTGTAACTGCGATAGAAGCCGTCGAGCATGGCAATGAACCCGCCGGTCATGAAGAACAATGCGATCAGCGCTACCGTGAGAAAGGTCGAGGTCACACTCGCCTCGCCAATACCCAGCGGATCGAGCAACTGCGCCATGGTTGACCCTCGTTGCAGGTCGATCAGTTCACCGGCGACCTCGGCCGCCCAGAACGGGATACCGAACAACAGCCCGATCGCAAGTCCGATCACCAGTTCCTTGACCAACAGCCCTGACAGCATCAGAGGCGACGGCGCGTCCAGACTCGAAAATGCCAAGAACACTGAAGGCGCCACAGGGATCGCAAGGACCACCGCCACCGCCGAACGCAGCAGACCGGTCAGCCCGAGCCGGTTGAACGCAGGCGTGATCATCACCAGGCCCAGTGCGCGTGCGACTGCCAAGCCGAATGCGCTGAGTAACGGATAGGCCAGATCGAAGAATGCTGAGGCCAATTCACCGCCGACAAACACGGCCTAGCGGGTCCAGGCAGGAAAACGGTCGAGCATCTGTCCCGCCAGGTCAGCCACTTCACCGCCCAAGAGCGGCCCGGTGACGATCAACACCAGCAACACGGCAACCAATTTGACCGCCTGCGGCAGGGTCTGATCCTGGATCTGCGTCAGCGCCTGCAAGAGTCCGACGCCAAAGCCGACCAGGATGGCGACGCCAAGCGCCGGTGCCGACAGCAGCAGCACCAACAGCGCAGCGTCCTTCATCAACGCCACGAAAGCGGCTTCGCCCACGTCAGCCTCCGTAACTCATGATCAGACCATGCATCAGCCGCGACCAGCCATCTACCGCCACGAACAGGAAGATCTTCAGGGGGATCGAAATCAGCGTCGGCGAAACCATCATCATGCCCATCGCCATCAGCACGTTGGAGACGATCAGATCGATCACGAGGAAGGGTATGTAGAGCAGGAAGCCGATCTCGAACGCGCGGGTCAGCTCCGAGCTGACGAACGCCGGGATCAGGACGACCAGATCATCATCGCGCAGGTCAGCCCGTGCTTCTTCCGACCATAGGTCCTCGGTGGCATCAAGAAAGAATGCCCGCTCGCTCGGCTCAGCGTAGCGCGACAGATGCGCCTGCAACGGCGCGCGAAGCACACCGGCGGTGGCTTTCACCTCCTCGACGCTGTCGAGCGCCAAGGGTCGGTTCTCCAATTGACGAAACAATTCTCCCGCCAGCGGCGTGGTGACATACACGGCCAGGATCAGCGCAATGCCGTAAAGCACCAGGTTCGGTGGCGTCTGCTGAACGCCCAGTGCGTTACGGATGAGAAACAGCACCACGGAGATCTTCAGAAAACCGGTCATGGTGACCACCGCCAGCGGAAGCAGGCCAATGGTGGCGACCAGCAGAATGATGCCGAACAGGTTCGGCTCGAACTCATTCATCGGCGGCGAAGCTCGTCAGTCGCACACCCAGCCCCGTGCCAAGCGTTACCAACTCGCCGCGGCCGATACACCGGCCGTTGACGGTGAGCTGCACCGGTTCGGTGAGGTTGCATCCAAGCTCCAGCACGCTGCCCTCGCCCAACTCACGGACGTCACCCAGCGGCAACTCCAACCGGCCTACCTCGCAAACCAGGCGTACCGGCAGGCGGTCCAGTGCGTCGTTAGGCGATGCATGTGAAGTCGTGGAATCAAGCGAGGCTTCCATGGGGTTAGGCTCCATCAGACGAAGGGAAGATAGGGGCGCAAGCAGCCGAACCGCGGCGGGCCCGGCGGACTCACACGAGGTTTCAAACGCCTCGGCCAAATACAGTCGATAGCGGGCAGCGGGACGATCGAGCATCACGACATCACCAGTACGCAGACTGCGCAGGTCACCGAGCGTGAGCGACTGCCATCCGCATTCAACCACCGCATGCAGTGGTATGACGGGTAGCCGATGCGGCGCGATGGGAAGTTGTTCGAGCAGATCGGCCAGCAGATGCGCGGCTCCGTCATCCAGATCGATCCAGCCATGTGCCTCGGCTGACGGCAATCCGAAGGTGACCCCAAGACGCAACCGGAAGGCACCAACAGGACCGTCGATATCGAACCGAACTGGCCGCTGAAGACGCTCTTCCAGCTGGGCGATCGGCCCGAGCAGTGCCTGTTCCACATACAAGGCTCGCCAGGGCGACGGCAACTGCGGCCAGTTTTCGATCCCCATCAGTGCAGCCGCTTGGACGCCCAGATGCAGACAGGCGCGCGCAGAGCCAATGCTCAGCGGCAGGCCGGTCAGCGCCTGGTGTGCCGTCTTGGGCGCCGTCAGTTTCGCCAGCCGCTCACCCGCCACCGTACTGATGGGCACCGGCAGCCGTCGCCGATGCAGGCGCGCAATCAGAGGCAGGAGATCGGGAGGAACGGCGGGCAAGCTGTCACGCAGAGGCCGGTAATCAGATGAACGCTCGGGTGTCGTCACTCGGTCTTCCTTAGTGCCAGTCGGGGCGCGTGAGGCGTTCAGCCTCGTCTTCGTCGTGCAGATCGGCGTCCACCCGGGCCTTGTTTGCTTGACGTTGACGATGAAGCTCCATCGCCTCGCGTCGTTTGCGCTGATGCGAATGGTTACGGGCAAGCGCATCCCTTTGCGTCTCGGCGTCGTCCTGTGCCACGCGCGCCTGTTCGATCGTTCGCTGGTGGCCGGCCTCTTCGCTGGCAACGCTGATTCGCCGGGCGTGCTCCTGCTGCAGCGCGTCGAGATCAAGCCGATCGCCGTTCAGGTACTGGAGTGTCGATGCGTCTTCGGCCTCGAGTTCGTCGAGAAAACGCTGATAGTCCTGCTGCGCATCGTTTGCACGCCGTGCCGCTTCCCTTGCGGTCTGGGTCTGTCGGGCCAGCGCAGCAGCAGCCTGATGTTCTCGCAGCTGACGCAAGCTCATCAGGCGATCAAGGGTTGGGCCGGTCATCGGGCCAGTTCCGTCATGGCCCGCAGGGTGTCGCCGAGCGTCGAATGTTCGTCCGTAGCCTGGCGTAGAAAGCGGTCGATGACCGGCTTCCGGGCGATTGCAGCGTCTATTTCCGGGTCGTTACCGGCCTTGTATTCGCCAACCTGCAACAGCAATTCGATATCCCGGTAGCGCGACAGCGACTCACGAATGCGCGCAGCGGTTTGCCGTTGCAGGGGCCGGGTCACTGCATCCATCAGACGGCTGCGGCTGCGCAGCACGTCGATGGCGGGAAAATGGTTGCGCTGGGCGAGCGATTGACTGAGGTGAATGTGCCCATCAAGGATCGACATCACCTCCTCGGCCACCGGATCCTGACTGCCCTCGCCTTCAGTCAGTACCGTGTAAAGGCCGGTAATACTGCCCATGGCACCCGGCCCCGCGCGTTCGAGCAAGCGAGGCAGCGCCGCGAACAGCGAGGGCGGATAGCCGCGACGGGTCGGCGGCTCGCCAGCGGCCAGGCCTATTTCACGCTGGGCGCGGGCGAAGCGCGTCACGCTGTCCATCAACAACAGAACATGGCGGCCCTGGTCCCTGAAATGCTCGGCGAGAGCTGTCGCGACATAGGCCGCTTTCACCCGTTCCATTGCCGGGCGATCTGAGGTAGCGACAACGGCAACGGTGCGGGCCCGAGCCGTCGGATCGAGATGACGGTCCAGCAGCTCCCGCACCTCCCGGCCACGCTCACCGATCAGCGCGAGCACCACCACGTCCGCCTCGGTGCCTCGCACCATCGAGGCCAGCAGTGACGACTTGCCCACCCCCGCCTCGCCGAACAAGCCCATCCGCTGGCCGCGCGCGAGTGTCAGCAGGCCGTCGATTGCGCGAATACCCAGCTGCAAAGGCTGCTCGATCAGCTGACGATCAAACGGCGCCGGTGGCTCGGCCTGTACTGAACAACGCCCCATCGGCGGCAGGCTCTCGCCTTCCGGCCCATCGAGCCATTCGCCAAGTGCGTTGATCGCCTTGCCGAGAAGCCCGTCACCCGCTGGCACCTGCAAAACCGAGCCGGTCGAAATGACTTCGGCACGGGTGGACATCCCGTCGAGATCGCCAATTGGGGTAAGAATCGCTTCTTCGTCGGCGAAGCCCACGACCTCAGCGGGAATCTGCCGTCCAGTCAGTGGATCACGCAGATAACAGAGTTCACCAATTCGCGCCATCGCCAGGCTGGCATAGACCATCACACCGCGAACGCGACGTACACGGCCACGCGGAAGACGCGGATCGGCCTGTAGGGCGCGCTCCTGCAAGCGTGGCAACAGGTCGCTCAGGCGCTGGTCCAGCGGTAGTTCGCTCACGCCGATAGCTCCCGACTGGACGGATGGAGCGCCTTCGACAGTCCTTCGAGCTGCGCATCGAGGTCTAGGTCCACCACTGCCGAACGGCTGGCGAGCATCGCCTGAGCGCCCACCAGCTGCGAATCCGCGGTTACGGTCGGCGACCGGCTGCCCACCAGCGCGTCAAGGTTGGCCTGCACCGCTGCAACCTGCTCAGGAGCGACGTGTAGCGTCAGCACCTGTTGATCACGGAACGCTTTCAGTGCTTTCGCAGTGAGACGGGCGATGCGTTCAGCATCGTCCAAGCCTTCGATCAGCTGACGAACAACAGAGAGAGCGAGCTTCGCCAGATCACCTTCCAGACCGGCGAGGTAGCGTTCGACGTCCGCATGGGTCTGAGTCAAGAGCTCTGCCGCCGCATCGGCTCCCTGCCGGTGCCCATCGGCGTAACCCTGCTCGCGAAGTTGATCGGCCTCCTGCAGCGCACGTTCGCGTAAGGCTTCGGCCTGCTCACGCGCCGCCTGAAGAAAAGCAAAGCCGTCGGCCCAGGCCTGCGCCTCGTCAGCGCGAAGGATGATGCGGTTCGGCTGTGTCGGCAGATCACTCATGGCTTGTCAGCTGCCTCAGCGAAGTAATCGACGGCGACGGCGCGCACGATCTCGAGTCGACGTGCGTCATGCTCATCACCCACAGGCGCACCCTCATCAAATCCGCGCAGACGCATCCAGTCCCGTGACGACAGCGATAGTTGGACGTACCAGGCGGCCATGCAGGCTTCGCCTGTGGCACAGACGGTAGCTTCCAGTCCCGCCGGATCATCCGAAACCGCCGGCAACCATGCGAGCGCTCGGTGTCGCAGTGCCAGTTCATACAGCGGCCGGCCAAAGCGCTCGGTTAGCGTCTGCACCTGTGCCGCCTGAATGGCACACGCGAAGGTTTGCGCATGACAAACAGCGCCACAGGCTCGACTCAGCTCGGACCACTGGCTGGCACTGGCACGCAACAGATGACGATCACCTGCATCAAGGACCGGATCGAGGGGCACGGCATTGCCTGCGAGCAACTGAAGTAGCCGGTCATGGAAACGCGGCTCGGCGAGCAGCACATCGACACTGGCGACACCTATCTGTTGACGAGCCAGCGCAGACACGTCGAGCAGGCTGAGCAGCTCGGTGCTCGACGGCGGCCAATCCATAGCGTCCGCACTCATGTGCGCGGCACCAATGGGTAGACGCGTGCCCCGCCAGCGGGACGACGCAACAGCCAGATACAGACGCCGGTGAGTGCCAGCACCGCCAGCAGAAGGCTGCCGAAAACCCAGCGTGCCTGATCGAGGCTGGCCTGTTGCAGGGTTATGCCGAAGAATCGCACCAGCGGCTCGGTCGCACGCTCGACGGGCGCCGGCGCTTCGACGGGAATCACCGAGACGCCTTCGTAGCTCAGCCCGGAGATGCCGTTTGCCACCAAGGTTTTCACCTGAGGCAACAAGCGATTGATATCCAGCCCGGGTTCATGGCGGATGAACACCGAGGCCGAAGATGGCACCGTGTTGCGCTTGAGCAGATCGTTATCTGGCAATACCACGTGCACGCGCGCCGATAGCACGCCATCGACCTGGGAAACGGTATGTGACAGCTCCTCACTGAGCGCATAGATCATCTGTGCGCGTTCCTGCACAGGCGACGACACCAGGCCATTGTTCTGGAACACCTCGCCTAGATTGGTGAAGCTCTGCTCCGGCAAACCGGCATCCTCAAGCAACGACACGGCGTCGGCGAAGCGGCGCTTGTCCACTGTCACGGTCAACCGTCCATCCTTCTGCATGACTCGATCAGCCGCGATACCCCGCTCCAGCAGCACTGCCACCATACGGTTCGCTTCGCGTTGCTCGAGGTCGCTGTAGAGTTCGGTGTCGCAGGCCTGCAGCAGTAGCATCAGTGCAAACAACGGGATCAACCTGAGCCGCATGTCATTGGCCTCGCAGCAGCGTATTGGCCGCACCAGATATCTGCGTCGCACCGCGCACCACCATTTGCGTCTCGATGGCATGATCGAACATCCGGCTCAACGACTCGGCAACCTTTTCGAGCTGAGCGTCGGCCATGCGCGTCGGTGCGCCAGGCTGATCAACCACGCTGACCTGCGCGTCGACGGCAGTTGGCCCGCTGCCGGATAGGCTGTCAGCGCGGGCAGCAAATGCTTGGGACCGCTCCAGAAACCCGTCGAGTCCATTGACCAGCCCTTCACCCAACTGCGCGGGGCTGGCTCCCTGTCCCGCGCTTTGGGCCTGGCTAGCCAGGTGTTCGAAAAGGTTCTGCGATGCCAACTCCTGCCCCCCGCTGGCGAGGTTGGTGGTGGAAATTGCTGGCGTCATCGCGTCTCCCCTTCTGTCTGTGGTGCAGACGTTTACTCGTCCGACATGGCTTCGTTGAGAATCTCGGTGGCGCGCGGCATCAGGATCATCTGCCCACCGACCTGTATGGCCCCGATGATCAATTGCTCGTTGAAGTC
>Ga0079224_100004256_pt1 | contig 18415 bp, 15 predicted proteins | sample Stecom2015_FD_80414 | JGI IMG/M metagenome (GOLD analysis project Ga0079224, IMG submission 80414) | Agricultural soil microbial communities from Utah to study Nitrogen management - Steer compost 2015 | ecosystem: Environmental > Terrestrial > Soil > Agricultural land | place: USA: Utah...
CGGAAGGAGCTTGGCAGGCAGGAAGTCGGAAGTTTGAACACCGGGGCGGGACAGAGCCAGACAGGGACTTTGAAAGGGCCCGAGCTTTCCGAGAAAGGGGGATCCGCTACATAGAAGCCTGGCTCTGCTGAATGGTCAAAACCGTATCCTGTGGGATATTTCGCGTTGATTCAAGGCTGGAGAACGATAATCAGCGATCAACCGTCAATTCGGCAATCTGTCCGCAAACTTGCCGTAAACCCAAGTACCAGCCAAGGCTGAAATCAGCGTTACCAAGACGACCGTATAGCCAGCTCCGATCTGCGCAAACAGCGGCCCCGGGCAGGCGCCGGTGATCGCCCAACCGAGTCCAAACATAAAGCCTCCGAAGACCTGCCCTTTTCTGAATTCCTTATCTGGAATACGCACGTCCTCCCCACTCAATGTTTTGATTTTTAATCGTTTGATTAGCTGTACCGAAATAATCCCGATAACCACAGCCGAGCCAATCACGCCGTACATGTGAAAGGATTGAAGCCGGAACATCTCCTGAATCCTGAACCAGGAGACGACCTCGGCTTTGACGAAGACAATCCCAAAGACTGTCCCCAAGATCAGGTACTTCAACAGCTCCAATCCTTTCTCTTCCGTTTCCTGAAGATTTGGCGCTTCGCAGTTTTGAATTACTTCAAACTCCTCGGTATTATTATGTTTGGTCGTTTTCATTTTCGTCGTATGTTAAAATCCCACCCATTTCATCAAAGGCTCCAGCAGGACGTTGGTCATCAAGAAACCTCCTAACATGAAGAAAACAGTTGCGACCAGCGAGGGCCACTGAAGATTGCTGATACCCATAATAGAGTGTCCGGAAGTACATCCTCCGGCATAGCGGGTACCAAAGCCAACCAAAAACCCTCCCACAACGAAGAATAACAGGCCCCTGGCATTAAGCACGTTTTTCCAGGCGAATATGTCCATAGGCATCAAGGCGCTGAAATCAGAGATTCCGAGCGCTGTCAAATCCGCCTGAGTTGCTTCTGAAATGACAATTGTGGATGGGTTAGCTAGAAAATTTACAGCGATGAATCCTCCGATCCCCGCTCCCAGGACAAAAAGAAGATTCCAGGTTTCCTTTTTCCAGTTATAAGAAAAAAAGGGAATCCCAGCGGGTACGCAGGCCGCACAGATGTGTCGAAGAGAAGAGGAGATGCCAAAGCTTTTGTTGCCCAAAAGCAGAAGCGCTGGGACGGTAAGGCCGATCATCGGCCCTGCCACATACCATGGCCAGGGCTGGCTGATCCAGTCGATAAATTGATTCATTAATTTAGATGTTTTGGTGATAGTGTTCTCTGCGAGGAGCCACTCCCGTCGGCTAACCGGAGAGGCATTTTCCAGTTTAGGATAATTATTGCGAAGGACCGTGTCAGTGTCTCCACTCACGCAGAAGAGGTCGTTTAAAATACTGCGTCTAGCCAATGGACACTTTGCAATCAAAGAAGCGTCGACGGGCAGACGTAGTCAGTCACCTCAAACTTGCCGGATTCCTTCAGATCTTTGAACCCGCCCTTGATGTCGACCAGATTATGGTATCCTCTAGCTCTCAAGATTGAATTGAAGACCATGGAGCGATAGCCTCCCGCGCAATGGACGTAGTAGGTTTTATCTTTATCTACTCGGGCCATGCTGTCATTGATGAAGTCCAAGGGCGCGTTCTCTGCTCCCACGACGTGCTCGGAGTCGTACTCGGACTGCTTTCTCACGTCAAGTAATTGAATCTCGGAATCTTCCGATTTGATATCGGCCAGTTCCTCGACAGTGATGGATTGGATCGAATCCACCTCTTTTCCGCTTTCCAGCCAGGACTGAAAGCCGCCCTTGAGATATCCAATTGCAAAATCATACCCCACTCTTGCCAGTCGGGTGATCACTTCCTCTTCTCTGCCTTCCTCTGCGACCAGCAATATTTCCTGCTTCAGATCCGGGATCATCGCTCCTACCCACACTGCAAAGCTCCCTTCGATACCAATATTGATCGAGTTGGGGATAAAACCCTTGGCAAAAACCTGCGGCGCACGAGTATCGAGGATCAGCGCACCGGTTTCATTGGCAGCTGCCTCAAATTCCTCTGGGCTCAACGGTTTTTCACCTCTGGCCATGACAGCGTCGATGCTTTCATATCCCTGGATATTCATCATCACATTTTGGGGGAAATAGGCCGGAGGCGGCGTCAGCCCTGTAAGCACTTCTTTGATAAATTGCTCTTTGCTCATGTCCTGAAGGGCATAATTGACCTTCTTCTGATTACCCAGCGTATCGGATGTCTCCTTGCTCATATTTTTGCCACAGGCAGATCCGGCCCCGTGCGCCGGGTACACGATCAATTCATCAGACAGTGGCAATAGCTTGTTTCTCAACGAATCGTAGAGATGGCCAGCAAGCTTTTCCTGGGTCAAGTCTGAAGAAACTTTTTGAGCTAAATCAGGACGACCTACGTCTCCGATAAACAGGGTGTCTCCGGTGAAAATGGCCTCTTCCTTTCCTTCTTCGTTGATCAATAGGTAGCAAACCGACTCCATCGTGTGGCCTGGGGTATGCAAAACGCGAATCTTGGCCTTGCCCAAAGAAAACTCCTGATTGTCTTCCGCTATCGTCGCGTCAAATCCCAAGTGCATCTTGGTAGGTCCGTAGACGATCTGTGCGCCTGTCTTGGCTGCGAGATCCTGGTGACCAGAGACAAAATCTGCGTGAAAGTGCGTCTCAAAAACGTATTTGATCTTGGCGTTGCGGCGTTCGGCCTTCTCTAGATAAGGCTGCACCTCCCGAAGCGGATCGATGACGGCGGCCTCGCCCTCGGACTCTAGATAGTAGGCTCCCTGTGCAAGGCATCCGGTATAGATTTGTTCGATCTTCATGGAATTGGATTTTTATATCTTCAAAAACTTGGGTAAAATTAAGTGCAAGGTGGCTCAGTCAAAATGACTTTTATCACACAAGAGTTCAGGCGCCCGTCTGAATCGAGGAATTCAATACCTGAATCAGCTGATGCGTCGGCACCACGCCGGACTGTCTCCAGAGGATTTTCCCTTTTTGGAAAAGTATCAGAGTCGGCACTCCCCGCACTTGAAATTTGCTCGCGGCAGCAGGATTTTTGTCGACATCGACCTTGAGTATCTTCACCTTATCCGCCATCTGTCGCGACGTATCTTCCAAGATGGGCTGCATTGTCTTGCAGGGCCCGCACCAGGTGGCAAAGAAATCCACCAAAACCGGAGTATCACCTTCGATCAATTGCTGAAATGTTTTTGGCTGAGTGCTCATGTCGTTTCCTTTTTTGTTAATTCTTCACAAAAGTAACCCCACCTCGGCAAATCTTCCCTAATTTTTGTCACCGGGGTTCTGGCCAGAGCTCACAGCGGAGTTTTAAAAAGTGCTAAAAAGCCCGGACTTGGAGTAAAATTTTATATTTTCGCCCCATCTAATTTACCGTTTTAATGCTCAATTATAAGCAGATCAACAACATTACCGGCTGGGTCATTTTTGCAGTAGCTACGCTGGTGTATATCCTCACCGTCGAGCAGACCGCCAGTTTTTGGGACCCGGGAGAGTTCATCGCTGTTTCCTACAAGCTACAAGTACCACACCCTCCGGGAGCTCCATTCATGCTGCTGGTCTATCGGTTCTTCAGCTTTCTGGCTATGGGCGACGGCCTTCAGGTAGCGTATTGGATGAATATAGGAAGTGCACTTTTCTCAGGATTCACCATCCTCTTCCTATTTTGGTCGATTACGTTGTTTGGAAAAAGAATCTTTGCAATCGAAGAAGGAAACGAGACCAAAGGTCAGACTATCGCCCTGATGGGGTCGGCGATTGTGGGATCGTTGATCTATGCGTTCTCAGACAGTTTCTGGTTTTCTGCTGTTGAAGCGGAAGTTTACGCGATGTCATCCTTCTTCACGGCCATCGTGATTTGGGCGTTTTTGAAGTGGGAAGTGATCCAGGATCCCAAGATGGAAAACCGCTGGATGATCTTTATCGCTTACCTCGTGGGCCTTTCGATCGGTGTTCACTTACTCAATCTCGTGACCTTGCCGGCCCTGGCTCTAATCTATTATTTCAAGAAATATCGAGATCCAAGCCTTAAAGGTGCCCTCTTCGCCATGTTCCTGGGAGGTGTTGCCCTTATAATCATCAACAACTTGATTATCCCCGGGCTGCCGAGCATTGCTGCATCGATGGAGATCTTCATGGTCAACAGCATCGGCCTTCCTTTCGGATCGGGGATCGTTGTCTTTAGTATTCTTTTTCTCGGCGCCTTGATCTATGGCATCAGATATTCCATCCAAAAAGAACACGCTCTTCTCAATACAATCCTGCTTTCCCTGACTTTCATCCTGATCGGATATGGGAGCTATGCATTAATCATCGTCAGATCCAATCAGGCCCCAATCATCAACGAAAACGCGCCGAAGGACATTATTAGCTACGTCTCCTACCTGAAGCGCGAGCAATACGGCTATCGTCCCCTGCTGCACGGACAATACTTCACAGCACAATTGGTAGCCCAGGAAGAAGGCGCTCCAGTCTACATGAAGGGCAAAGACAAGTATGAGATCGTAGATTATGAGTTAAAAAACACCTACGATCCCGCCAAGACTACGATCCTCCCGCGGATCTATTCCACGCAGGAAAATCACAAACGACTCTATCGCTCCAAATTAGGACTGAAAGAAGGCCAGGAACCTACCTTCGGAGACAACATCTATTTTATGTTCAGCCATCAGCTCGGGCATATGTATTGGCGGTACTTCATGTGGAATTTCTCCGGCAGAGAAAGTGACTTCACCGATGCGCCTTGGATAGGCCTGACAGATGCTTTTGGAGACAAATACCCAGACTACATCAAAGAAAACAAAGGGCATAACAACTACCTGATGCTGCCTTTGATCTTGGGTCTGATCGGGATATTCTTCCAGGCCAAAAAAGACCCCAAGTATTTCTACGTAAATCTGATGCTCTTCCTGATGATGGGCGTGGTGCTGGTGCTCTACCTCAATTCTCCCCCAGTGGAGCCGAGGGAGCGCGATTACATCTATGTCGGTAGCTTCTACGCCTTTGCGATCTGGGCCGGCTTGGGAGTCTTGGCAGTCGCTCACGGACTGACCAAGCTTACTAAAAACCTCAGCACCGGTGCGATCATTGCCACGCTTATCACCCTTCCGGTGGCGGGGCTCATGGGCGCCCAAAACTGGAACGATCACAACAGAAAAGGCAGATTCTTCTCTGTGGACTCAGCAAGAAATTTCTTGGCCTCCTGCGCTCCAAATGCCATTCTGTTCACAGGCGGTGACAACGACACCTTCCCACGCTGGTATGTGCAGGAAGTCGAAAACTTCCGTACAGACGTCCGGGTGATTGTATTGAGCTATTTTGACACGGACTGGTACGTCAATCAGATGACACGTCCTGTTAATGAGTCCGAGGCGTTGCCTTTCTCTTTGGCTCCGGAGCGCTACCAAAAAGGAACCAACGACGTGCTCTACGTCGCGGAGCAGGAAAACCTGAATGCCATCTCAGCTGCCGAATACCTCAAATTATTGAATTCCGGATCTGACTTGCTCAAGATGAAGACGGGCGGCAAAAGCGTCGTCAACATGGTCCCTTCGCGAAATCTGATCTTAGAAGTAGATAGCAGCTTTGTTGCGAACGATGAAATCGTTCCGGCTCAATTCAAGGAAATGTTTGCGCCACAGATGAACCTGCAGCTTACCGGGAACTATGTCACCAAAGGCACCCTGATGCTCATCGACCTGATTGTCAACAACAACTGGGAGCGACCGATCTATTTCAACAATACATCTCTCTCCACGATCGGCATCGACGTGCAAGATCACGTCGTAATGGAGGGAATGACCTTCCGGCTACTACCGGTGCGTAAACCGGACTTCGTCCGCGACGAATTGGTCAACACCGATATCGCTTACCAAAACTACATGGAGAAGTTTGCATTCCGTGGTATGGACAATCCTGACGCTTACCTCGACGAGGAATATCGCAGATTTGCATCCAATCACAGAAGCTCGCTCAACACCATCGCGATGGCGCTTTTGGATGAGGACAAGATGGAACAAGCCGCGACCTTGCTGAACTATGGTCTGCAAACTATGCCTGACGAGGCGATCCCTTATGACTTGAGCAGTGGCCAATCCGTGCCGCTTTTCTTCGAAGTAGGAGAAGATGAAAAAGCTCTCGATATCGTCGAGAAGATCTCCAAAAAGTCCTTGGACATGATCGAGTTTTACACTCGGGAAAACAGAGGATATGACCGTGAGATGATGATCTCCATTGAGATGGTCAAATACTTCATTCCGCTCTTGGAGGAAAGAGGCTATCAGGAAGAAGCCCAGGAATTGAAACTGCGGTTGGAAACTTTGATCGGAGCTGAAAGCGCCGCTCCCGGAAGACTGGAGAGACGGTAATTCCAGCCATTATTGGAAAAGGAGGGATTTGATTTGAGTCGAATCCCTCCTTTTTTTTTGACCCAGCAGACGCCGAGTTAGACTAGCGCCAAGCCCAATTTCACTTTTGGAGTTTTACGAAATCAGTATCTTAAAGGCCTGAGCGGGCTACCTTTTCCGAACTGCGGAATCTGAGACCCCATCACTTCCAAGACATAGGAGTTATTTGGAGAAAGGAAAACCCTGAAAAAATCGCTAGACAACGTCTTGTCCTGCCGCTTCTATCCAGCTACTAGAAACTAAGACCTGGCCTCTTGGATATCGCTGTCTGGCAACTCGGCCATTGCCTCATTTCTTCCAAAGGACATAGAACAGATCAAGCCCTTTCATCGGATCTTCCACCAAAGGAAAGTCCTCATGGGTGATCTCGACCACCGATTCACCTTGTTGCTTGTGCAGTTTATTTCTGTTCATCCGGTTGAGGATCTCATAAGGCATCCGAAGGATCGAAGCCGGTAGCTTGTGCTGCAAGTCAAAAATATCAAAGCGCATGATCTTCTGCACCGACTTGCGATTCGCTTCGTGGTATGCCCAGACCTTACCGTTTCCTCCGACTCCTTTGGCCTCTACCGTGTCAAAGATCGGAGCGGCAAGATCGATCAGTTGCTGGGGTGTATACTCACGCTCATGCCAGGGATTGCGGGAAAGGGTGTGGGTGATGTTTGGTGTGGAGATGATCGCCTTTCCGCCCGGCTTCAGCATCCGATAGATTTCCTGAAGAAAAAGCCGATCATTCTGAATGTGCTCGATCACCTGAAAGCTGACGATGGTGTCGAATGAATTATCAGCGAATCCCACAAAGGGAGGAATCACTGCTTCCCTAAAATCCACCCCTGGAAACTTTTCCTGCAGCATGGAGATCACTTCGCCGATCTTGTCCAGGCCGACATAGCTCTTTGCCAAGGGCAACAACTCCTCCACCCCTCTGCCCTCGCCGCATCCCACTTCCAGCAGGTCTCCGGAGATCCAAGGCTTGGCGGCGATGTATGCTTTGAGCAGTCGCTGATGGATTGGATTATCGCTGATCAACTTGTCAGAGGCGATTTCCGTAGTGTAGGTAGCCATTCGAAATTTTAGTATTTTGGCAAAAGTAAGTCTAATTTTTAAAACCCGAGATGAAGACCCAATGAATCGAATTACCACACTTTACATCTTTTTGCTGCTTGCCTTTCTCACCGTCTCCAACAGTACCCTTGCCCAAAAAAACCTATCATCCACGGATCAAGCGCTGCGATATTCCCTATACTCACGTTTAGGTCTGAAGATTATTCCGATCCAAACGGACGAATCCAACTTCAAGCTGCAATTTGTCATCGAGAAGATTGAAGAAAACCCCTCATTCGCCGATTTCGAAATAAGTTATTCCATTCTCTCCTCTTACGATCAGGAGATCGGCGTGAATCAGTCCATCGCCCTTTCGCCCGAGGACCTTAGGAAAGATACAGACAGACACTGGTTCTTTGAGAAAACGATAGAAATCCCCGAAAGCCAGGAGACAGCTATTGCGCTGTTGACGGTCTTGGACACCAGACAGGGAGATGAGTATGTCTACCACGTCGACCTCAAAAGTTCGTTTGTGCTGGGCCACCCGGATTTTGGGGCATATTACGCCAATGATGTCCCCTTCGATCAAAACTATCTCAACAAAGAGGAATACCTGATCTTTAAGACCGTCTCGAACCCATCGATCCAAGGATTTCTCTACCCGATGCCTTTTGACGTACCATTCCCTCCGATGGAAACCCGCCCGGCCGATATCCCAAAAGAACTGAACGTGATCACGATGGGAGGTTTTCTGGCCAATATGCCCAAGCAACTTTCAGAGGAAGGCTACAACTTCTTCCAAACGGATACGAGTGCATCGAACGGATTGCTGCTAAAGGTCGCACACGAATCTTTTCCAAAGGTCAAAGACTGGGAAGAGATGATCCAGATGGTCACCTACATCTCCACTCGAAAGGAACATGAAAACCTTCTTTTGGCGGAAGACAAGAAGAAAGCGCTCGACGAATATTGGATCACGCTGACGCGTAACCCTGATACAGCCAAAGAGCTTATCCGCAACTACTTTCGGATGGTGGAATTTGCAAACATCCTCTTCACCGATTTTAAGGAAGGCTGGAAAACAGACCGGGGCATGGTCTACATCGTTATGGGTCCGCCTCAGGAAGTGAACTTTTATCTCGACAGGGAGGTGTGGGCCTACGGAGGCATGGACGATAGCTCAAAAATTAGGTTTACCTTTGGGCGGGCTAAGACAATACTCAGCCCACATTTCTACACCCTGAACCGATCCCGTGCATATCAGCCGGTATGGTTCAAAAACATTTCCCAATGGAGAAGCGGAAGGATGGCTTTCTGATCGAAAAAAGTGCCACTGACAAAGATTTTATATTCGGTACCCGAGCGGTGATGGAGTCCATCAACGCAGGCAAGGACATCGACAAAGTTCTGGTTCAAAAGGAGTTGAACAATGACCTGATCAAGGAATTGCTTAAACTCTGCAAGGAAGTAAAGATCCCGGTTGTCAGAGTACCCGATGGGAAGCTGAACCGAATCACCCGAAAGAATCACCAAGGGGTAATCGCCCAAATGTCTTCTATCGAATACGCTTCGCTGGACAATGTGATCGACAATTGCTTTGCTGTCGGAAAATCCCCGCTCATCCTGATCTTGGATCACATCACTGATGTGCGGAACTTTGGGGCTATCGCAAGAACGGCAGAATGCGCCGGAGTGGACGCGATCGTTATTCCAGAGAAGGGAAGCGCTCAGATCAACTCAGATGCGATCAAGACTTCTGTGGGAGCTCTGAATTTTCTGCCCGTGGCCCGGGTCAAAAACTTGTTCTATGCCTGCCGTGATTTGCAAAAGATGGGACTGACGCTAGTAGCGATCACCGAAAAAACAGAGAAAATAATGTATGACGCGGATTTCTCGTCGCCGGTTGCCTTGGTAATGGGATCCGAGGAAGACGGGATCTCTCAGGAGATCATGGGGATCGTCGATGACAAAGTCAAGATCCCGATGGCTGGTAATATTGAAAGCTTAAACGTATCGGTATCGGCCGGAGTCGCTATCTACGAAGCAATCAGGCAGCGAAAGTAGTAGGTGTCAGAGACAAGAGGCTAGACATAAACCTTGGAGTCAAGAGTCGCCGTCAGGCTGAGCGGAGTCGAAGCAAAAAGCTGGGATCAAAAAATTAATGCGAGTGGGAGGAATTCAGACGAAGTCCTCCCCTTTCTTTTTTGCATTGGCCATGAAGTCGCGGTATTTTTTTTCTCCGTCGAGTTTACAGATCAAGAGCACGTTTTCGGATTCGGAGACCAGATAGTTGTTCAATCCTTCTATCACCACGAGTTTGTTGCTGTCAACTTTGACGTAGCAGTTTTCAGTATCATAGAGAAGCGCATTTCCGTCGACCACGTTATTGTGTTCATCCTTTTCGCGCAACTCGTGCAGGCTGTGCCAAGATCCCAGATCCGACCAACCATAGTCACCCAGGATGACGAAGACCTTGTCGGACTTTTCCATGATGCCAAGGTCAAGCGATACGTTTTTGACCAAAGAATACGCTCTGCTGATGAATTCCTGCTCTGTGGGCTTCCCGAAATGGTGTTTCCCTTCTTCGAAAGTCTCGGCCACGTCGGGCATATTTTCGCTGAAGGCGTCGAGGAGACTGGCCACTTTCCAGACAAACATCCCCGAATTCCAAACGAAGTCTCCACTCTCCAAAAAGGTCTTTGCCAGCTTTAGATTTGGCTTCTCAGTGAACGTCTTGACTTTCATCGCCGAACCGCCATCTTCGCTTTCAAGGTATTGGATGTAACCATACCGTGTATCGGCACGATTAGGCTTGATCCCGAGCGTAATCAATCTGCCCTTTACCTTGGCAGCTTCCACGGCACTTTGAATAGTAGTGCGGAACCTGCTCTCCTGCAGGATAAGTTGGTCAGCCGGAGTGACGACCAAGGTTGCCTCGGGATCCATCGCGTGAATCTTGTATGCTGCGTAGGCCGTACATGCAGCCGTATTCCTCCTCAGGGGCTCTGTCAGGATCTGCTCTGGTCTTAACTCTGGGAGCTGCTCTCTGACCAGATCCAAGTAGATCTGATGAGTCACTACGTAAAATCGGTCGGGTTGGGCGATCTCCAAAAACCTGTCATAGGTCATTTGCAGCAGTGTCCGACCGGTCCCTAGAATATCCAAAAATTGTTTTGGGCGGTTATTTCTGCTATATGGCCAAAATCTGGAGCCGATACCTCCAGCCATTATCACAATGTAGGGTCTATCTTGCATTGCTGGGTTATACTATGCCTTCTTTCATCAAATCATGAATATGAACAAAACCTGCGATTTCTTCCTTATCCAAGGCTACTAATTGAGTGATATTATGATTGCGCATCATATTCAGCGCACGAATGGCAAATTCATCTTTTGAAATAGTCTTCGGACTGCGCGTCATGATATCCTTCGCTTTTATAGCATGGATATCCAGCGTTCTCTCCAACATTCTTCGCAAGTCCCCATCAGTGATGATACCAGTGAGCTTCCCTGCAGAATCGTGTACCGCTGTCGCTCCAAGCCGCTTGCCGGAGATCTCCACGATGACAGCCCGTAGGTCAGCATCTTCGCTCACTACCGGGATCACATCTCGGGAGACCACATCGCCGACCTTCAAATAGAGCTGCTTGCCGAGAGATCCGCCCGGATGATATCGCGCAAAATCTTCGGAGGTAAAGCCTCGTGCTTCCAATAGACAGACCGCCAGCGCGTCGCCCAAAGCCATGTGAGCGGTCGTGCTCGTGGTTGGAGCAAGGTTGTGCGGACAGGCTTCCTCCCCAATCGTGGCATTGAGCACGTAGTCGGCCTGTTTGGCCAGGTAGGAATTGGTATTAGAGACCATTGCAACCAAGACCGAACCCAGCTTTTTCATCAAGGGGACGAGCACTTTGATCTCGGGAGTATTCCCAGACTTTGAGATACAGACCACGATGTCATCCTCCTGAATCATTCCCAGATCGCCATGGATGGCATCGGCAGCATGCATAAAGAGCGCAGGCGTGCCGGTAGAGTTCAGCGTAGCCACGATTTTGTTGGCGACGATGGCGCTTTTTCCTACACCCGTGATCACCACACGCCCCTTGGCATGAAGTATTTTCTCCACACAAGCTTCAAAATCTCCATCTATAAAATCGACCAGACTTAAGACCGCATTTGCCTCGTTTTGCAAAACGCGGGTGGCTGTATTTCTAATATTTTTAGCTAAATTCAATTTTACCTAGTTAATCACTAATTTTGATCAAAGGTATAAAATCTAATCGTTCATTCCTGTTTACAGGCATTTCATCACCTATTTAGCCGATTCTCTCGTGGACGAAAAAGTAAAATCAGAACTCAAGAAAATTTTCGGATTCAGTCAGTTTCGCGGGAACCAGGAGTTCATCGTAGACAACCTGCTCAACCATCGCAACACCTTTGTGATCATGCCAACCGGCGCAGGTAAGTCGCTCTGCTACCAGCTACCAGCCGTGGTGACCGAGGGCACAGCGATCGTCATCTCTCCCCTCATCGCGCTGATGAAGAATCAAGTTGACCAGCTGAACGCCATCGGGGTCAACGCTCATTTTCTGAATTCGACCCTCACCAAGTCCGAAGCAACCAAAGTGAAAAGTGAGGTACTGAAGAAAAAAACCAAGCTGCTCTACGTAGCACCTGAGTCCCTCACCAAGGAGGAAAACATTGCCTTTCTAAAGTCCGCCCAACTGAGTTTTGTAGCGATCGATGAGGCTCATTGTATCTCCGAATGGGGACACGACTTCAGGCCGGAATATCGAAAGATTAAGAGCATTGTCGGACAGATCGCTCCCAATCTTCCGATCATCGCGTTGACCGCTACCGCCACTCCAAAGGTTCAGCAAGACATTCAGCGAAACCTGCAGATGGAAGAGGCCGATCTGTACAAATCATCCTTCAACCGAACCAATCTTTTCTATGAGATTCGTCCGAAGGTGAAGAATGAATCCAAGAAATCCCTGATCAAGTTCATCAAGCAGCACAAAGGAAAATCCGGAATCATCTACTGCCTCAGCAGAAAAAAGGTCGAAGAAATCGCCGGACTTTTGAGGGTCAATCAGATCGACGCCATGCCTTACCACGCCGGCTTGGACTCCGCTGTCAGGGTCAAAACTCAGGAGGACTTCCTAAACGAAGAGTTGGATGTGATCGTGGCTACCATTGCCTTTGGGATGGGCATTGACAAACCGGACGTCCGGTATGTGATCCACTACGATGTGCCAAAATCGCTCGAAGGGTACTACCAGGAAACTGGGCGAGCGGGCCGGGACGGTCTCGAGGGCCATTGCCTGATGTTTTATCGCTATGATGACATTGTCAAACTCGACAAGTTCAACAAAGACAAGGCAGTCACCGAACGCGAAAATGCCAAAATCCTCCTTCAGGAAATGGCGGCTTTTGCTGAGACCGGCGTCTGCAGACGGAAGTTTATCCTCAACTATTTTGGCGAAACTCTCAACGAAGATTGCGGTTTTTGTGACAACTGCAGGCGCGAGAGAGAAACCTATGAAGGAATGGCCCTGCTTTTAGTCGCTTTGGAGGCGGTGAAGCAAACCAACGAGCGCTTCAGTTTAGAGCATTTGGTCAAAGTGATACGCGGCGAAAGGGACGACTACGTCCAAAGCTACAAGCATGACCAGCTTCCCGTATTTGGAAAAGGAAAAGACGATTCGGAAAAGCAGTGGACTTCTGTCATCCGCCAGGCCATGATCACGGCGCTATTGGAAAAAGACATCGAAAATTATGGAATCCTTAAGCTCACTCAGAAGGGCGTAAATTTCATTGATGCGCCTTACTCAGTAGTTCTTTACAAAGACCATGACTTCGAAAAGCTTTCCGAAACAGACACCGCCGAAGTGCAAATCAGTACCGGGCCTGCGTACGACGAGAAGCTCTTTGACCTGCTCAAATCAGAGCGAAAGCGCGTAGCAAAATCCAAGAATCTTCCGCCGTATGTCATCTTCCAAGACCCATCTCTGGAAGAAATGGCGACAGTATATCCCACCACCAGAGAAGAACTTGCACAGATTAATGGTGTGGGTATGGGAAAAGTTGTCAAATTTGGGGCACCGTTTCTCAAGCTGATCAATAATTATGTGGAAGAAAACGAGATCGAAACCGCTACTGAGGTAGTTGTAAAAACCGCCGGAACCCGATCCAAGGTGAAAATTTCGATCATCCAGCAGATTGACCGCAAGATCGACCTGGACGAGATTGCTGACAATCTCAACATATCCATGGGTGAATTGCTACACGAAATAGAGCAAATCATCTATAGCGGAACTAAACTAAATATAGACTACTACATTCAACATATCATGGATGATGAGCGGGAAGATACCCTCCATGATTATTTTATGAATGCAGAAAGCGATCACATCAATTCGGCGTTGGAAGAACTCGGCAACGACTTTGCAGAAGACGAACTGCGGGTCTATCGAATCAAGTTCATCTCAGAGCACGCCAATTAAAAAACGAAACAGTTCAATGAATATACTCTTATTGGGTAGCGGAGGCAGGGAACACGCCTTTGCTTGGAAGATCATACAAAGCCCCGAGTGTTCGAAGCTTTTTGTCGCGCCCGGAAATGCCGGCACCGCTTTAATCGCCCAAAACATCCCACTTTCTGTCACCGACTTCACCGGCATCCACCGCTTTGTCTTGGACAATGCAATCGACCTCGTGGTGGTAGGACCTGAAGAACCCTTGGTCAGGGGCCTCGTAGATTTTCTCCGGTCACAGCCCGATACTGCGAACCTACCGGTCGTAGGGCCTTCGCAATTAGGTGCAACCCTGGAAGGAAGTAAGGACTTCTCGAAGCGCTTTATGCAACGTCATGGAGTACCAACCGCCGCTTACGAGACGTTTTCCGCGGATCAGATTGAGGCAGGCTTGGCCTACCTGGAGAAGCAAAGCCTTCCGATCGTCCTCAAAGCCGACGGCCTGGCGGCTGGAAAGGGTGTCTTGATCTGTCAGACGCTAGAGGAAGCTAAATCGTCTCTCAAAGAAATGTTGCTCGAAGCAAAATTTGGAGATGCATCGTCCAAGGTAGTCGTCGAGGAGTTCCTGACGGGGATCGAGCTTTCTATCTTCGTGGCCACGGATGGGAAGAGTTATAAGATCTTGCCCGAGGCCAAGGACTACAAACGCATTGGAGAGGGCGACACGGGGCTCAACACCGGAGGTATGGGTGCGGTCAGTCCGGTTGTTTTCGCAGATGCGGATTTCATCCAAAAAGTAGAAGACCGCATCGTAAAACCAACCATCGCCGGATTGGAGAGGGATGATATCGACTATAAAGGATTTCTGTTCATTGGCCTGATGAATAAAGACGGGGATCCGTCAGTCATCGAATATAACGTCCGCATGGGCGATCCCGAGACTGAGGCTGTATTGCCCCGAATCCAGAGTGATTTCCTCGGCCTTCTCCATGGAATCGGCACTGGTACACTCTCCGAGTACAAGCTTGAAATATCTCCCGAATATGCTACCACTGTTGTGATGGTGAGCGGAGGATACCCAGGATCTTACGAAAAGGACTTCCCTATCTCGCTGCCGACAAGCGTCGACAATGCCGTGATTTTTCACGCAGGAACGGCACAAAACGCCAAAGGGCAAATCGTCAACCAAGGTGGAAGGGTGATCGCCGTGACCGGATTCGGCAAGGAACTGCAGGAAGCTCTGGACAATGCTTTTGCTGCTGTGGAACAAATAAGCTGGGAAAAAGCTTATTTCCGCAAGGACATCGGTCAGGATGTCTTAGGATTGATAAAATCGAGCTAAAAATAATCGAGATACAAACTGACCATAGAAAGAAGATCTTGCAGTTTTAATTAATCAAAGAACCATTCGAGGCGAAAGCCCTGTATATATATATAAAATTATGGCTGGATGTAGTACCTGCTCCACCTCCTCAGGGGGTACCGGCGGATGCCAAAATAATGGCAGCTGCGGCACGAGCGATTGCAATAAAATGAACTCTTTTGACTGGCTTTCTCACATGGGAATACCCCAGGTGGACAATTTTGACATTGTCGAGGTCAAGTTCAAAGGAGGTCGGAAAGAGTATTTCCGAAATGTAGATTATCTCTCCCTGAATACCGGAGATCCAGTGGTGGTAGATGTACCCAATGGCCACCACATCGGATATGTATCCCTACAGGGAGAACTGGTGCGCTTGCAGATGCAAAAACGCAAGATTCGCGATGATGATAACATCACCCGAATCTACCGAGTCGCCACTCAAAAGGATATGGAAAAATGGGAGGAAGCCCGAAACAGGGAGATTCCCACACTGTATCGCTGCAGGCAGATTGTAGACGAATATCGCCTCAAGATGAAGATGTCAGACGTAGAATACCAGTCGGACAACTCCAAGGCCACATTCTATTACTCTGCGGAAGACCGGGTGGACTTTCGCGAACTGATTAAGGCACTTGCGGGAGAGTTTAAGATCCGCGTGGAGATGAAGCAAATTTCCCTCCGCCAGGAAGCTGGCAGAATCGGCGGCGTCGGTGTATGCGGACGCGAACTATGCTGCTCTACTTGGCTGGTGGATTTCAAAAACGTCACGACCTCGGCGGCCCGATATCAGAATCTTTCGCTGAATCCCGGCAAACTGAGCGGGCAATGCGGGAGATTGAAGTGCTGCCTCAACTATGAATTGGACACCTACATGGACGCCATCAAGGACATCCCACAGGTGGACAAACCCCTGCTGACAGAGTCCGGGCCGGCCAAACTTCAGAAGACAGATATCTTCAGAAAGTTGATGTGGTTCAGCTTGAACAATGACAACGACTGGCACAGCATCACCTGCGAGCGTGTCCGCGAAATTCAGAGCTTGAACGAGCAGGGAATAAAAGTATTTAACCTTCAGGTGGACAAATCCACTGATATGGAAGACTTGGCGGCGCAGTCTACCAGAGAGCTTGAGCTCTTGGACAAGAAATTCGCCAAAAAGAAAAAGAAGAAAAAACCTGCCAGCAGACCGCAAGGAGAAGGTCAGGTAAGGGAAGCAGGGACAAAACCAGTGCAGCCAAACAGACCTCCGAATGCTAGGCCTCAGGGATCAAAACCCAATGCCCCGCGACCACAAAACAGGCAAAATGCGCCGGCGGGAAGTAATGCATCCCAGGCTAAACCTCAGAACACTCCGACGCCCGGCAAGCCGGACGCAAGAGAAGGAAATGAGGCACGGAGAAAGAAAAATAAAAACCGCAGCCGCCCCAAACCGAATCCAAATCCGGCGGCTTCCACAGGACCGAAGCCAGAGAATTCGGTAAAAAAGCCTTCGGAAGGAAAGCCTGAAGGGAAACGTAAATTTCCTCCCAGAAGAAACGAAGGGCCAAAAAACGGCGGCGATGAGTAAATGGAAGAGTCTAATCGGATTGGTTTTTCTCACTTTGGCTCTTTCATGCTCGGAAGATCGGGCATTTGAAGAATTTTATTCCTTCGAACAGCTCAATTGGGAAGAAAGAGATACGATAAAGTTTGATCTACAAGCATTAGAGGAAATCGAAGGAAAGAAGCTGATCGGTGTCCGATTTAGCGAGGAATACCCGTATTCCAATTGTTACATTCGGATAATCGGGCAAGACACAGCGGGCAACGTGTTGGACAATAAGTTGATAAACGTGCCTCTCTTCGATTCTAAGACAGGAAAACCCAGAGGCAAGGGCTTTGGAAATTCTTTTACAACCTACGACACGCTGCCATTTGAGCTCTCCGAGCAAACTAGGAAGTTGATGTTTGTTCAATACATGAGGCAAGAAAGCCTCCCGGGACTGGAAGCTATCGGCTTCAAAATCCTAAAATGAAAAAGAGCGCCTTTGACTAAGGTGCTCTTTTTTTTGCGCGCTGCTGGACCGCTAGATTCAGGATCTTAAACGACTCACTTACAGGAAGAAACGGAGAAAGAAAAGAAGGGAACGTCCGATTTAGGGGTTTCCTGATCGTCCAAGCGCTAGTTAAAAACTTAACTGAGTTCTTTGATAGGAGGAAATTGACTCCATACCTCCTGAAATCTGGCCTCGGTAAAATCTGAATAATTCACCTCTTTGATCATCAAAATAAGCATGTTTACCAAGTCCTGCTTGCAGATAGAAACCCGGTATCGCCAGTCGCTTCTGGAAGAATACTCCATTTGGGCAGAGCCAAAAAGTCGTTGTATCTCCTCCAAACTATCCGAATATATAAACACACTACCGGATTTAGTGGCATTCTCTTCAATCAAAAAATCACCTTTAGATGTCTGAACAATCATATTGGAATTGAATTTTAGCAATATTAGCACAACATTAAGTCTCAGAAATACCCTATACAGGGTATTTTTCACTCCCCTAGAGGAGAATTCGCCTCACTCTCCGCCCGTACTAAGAGGATTTTGATCAATCCACTTCTGAATTAACCTGCTTCCTGATACTTATCCCGCGTTCGATGTTTCCAGACTTCCCCCGTAACTCAAAATTTTTTATTCGCGATGCGGCCACAAAGACATTCTGAGTCTCTTCAAAAATGGGAACTCTTCCGTTTAAATTCGATTCAGGATCAGCAACTACAACGTCAGATCGAAATTTGGGTTTACTTCGATCAAAAAAAACAAAAAACTTTTTCTGACGGAAATTATTAGAGTTGATTTACAGCGAATTAATTTCAATTCACTGAAAGAATGCCACAATAGCCATTTACGCTTGTGTAAATCTTTCCAATTAGCCTATATTTGCAACACTTTAGCCGAGCAGCTAACCGTGAATAGAGGGTTGGGTGAGTGGCTGAAACCAGCAGTTTGCTAAACTGCCGTACGGGTTAAACTGTACCGGGGGTTCGAATCCCCCACCCTCTAC
>Ga0079224_100004257_pt1 | contig 18415 bp, 13 predicted proteins | sample Stecom2015_FD_80414 | JGI IMG/M metagenome (GOLD analysis project Ga0079224, IMG submission 80414) | Agricultural soil microbial communities from Utah to study Nitrogen management - Steer compost 2015 | ecosystem: Environmental > Terrestrial > Soil > Agricultural land | place: USA: Utah...
GATGATGCTCCTGCGGCGGCCCGACGTGGCCATGGATATTTCCCGCCGCGGCCAGGCGCCCTATTTGCGCGTGGGAACCGACTCGGTGATGAATACCTACACTCTCCACCTGCGCAACAACCGCTCCGAGCGGCTGGTCCTGAAGCTGGAAAGGAATGCGGCCACGGGCGGAACCTTTAATTGGGAAGGCAGATCGTTCGCCCTGTCGAGCGGACAGACCATGGACCTGCCCCTCGACTTCCGGCTTCCCACGGAGGCCTTCCGGCGGGGATCCGCCGATGCCGGCCTGATCCTGACCGGGCCGGGAGTGCGGGAAAACCTGTCCGTGCGGCTGGCCGGCCCATGGGGAAACTGAGGAGGAGCCGGCATGGCCGCGACACCTACGCATGAAACCCGCCGGCCCGGCGCCTCCGGAATTCCCGGGTGGATGCTCGCCCTGGGGGGGATGGTCCTGCTCATGGCCGTAGCCAACGCGGTCATGGTCTGGCAATCGACGGGCAGCCGCCGCGATCTGGTGCGCCCGGACTATTATGCCGAAGGCCTCAATGAGGACGAGGCCATCGCCCGCAATGCCCTGGCCCAGGCCGCCGGCCGCGTCAGCCTGGCGCGCACCCCCTCGGGCTGGCGGGTGGAAACCGAAGCCGACGTCCGGCGCGCCGGGATCTGCCGCGCCCATTTCTACCGGCCCGACGACGGCCGGGAAGACAGGATGGTAAGCCTGCACCGTATCGCCGCGGATCCGGGCGGATCGGCGGGCGGCCTATGGGAGGGTCCCGGGGCCGAATTACGCCGCGGAACCTGGATGGTGAAGATCGTCTGGGAGGAAAACGGATTCGCGCTCTCCGAAACGTCTTTGCGGTATCAGGCCCCCTGATGCGGCCCGGATCGCCGGCCACCTTGCAGCCCGCCTCGCCGGCCGGTCCGCCCCAGGACCTGGCCGTCCGTAATTCCGAAGCGGCTTCCCATTGCGTCCATTGCGGACAAGCCGTTTTCCACGGAGCCTTCCGCAATCCCGCTGGGGAAACCTTTTGCTGCGAAGGATGCCTGAAGGTCCACGCCGTCATCGGCGCATCCGACTGGGGCCGCTATTACGACCTTCTGGAGCAAAGCGGCAAGCGCCCTCCCCAGGCCGGGCCCGGAGCGGATTACCGGGACTTTCTCGCCACCCTGGATGAGGCGGGCGCCCTGGAAGCCCTGGGACGCTGGGACGGGCGCAAGCATTCGGTTTCCCTGGAGTGCCGGGAAATCACCTGCGCGGGCTGCGCGTGGCTCCTGGAGAAGCTGCTCCGGGATACCCCCGGCGTGGCCGGATTCGAGGTGGACTTTCTCCACGGGGAAGCCTTCCTGGAATACGACGCCGAGGTGGCCAACCTGAAATCCATCCTGGAAGGGTTCGGTAGCTACGGCTACCGGCTCCGTCCGAAATCCGCCGCCGCCCCGGACCGCCCCGCGCCGGATCGGGCCTTGTTGTACCGTATGGCCGTAAGCGCGGCCTGCTTCGCCAATTCCATGGCCTTTTCCTCGGCGGTGTACCTGGGCGCCTTCCGGGGCATGTCGCCGGAGTGGGTTTCGGCTTTCGGGGCGGCCGGCTTCGCGATCAGCGTTCCGGCCGTATTCTACGGCGCCTATCCCTTCTACGCCGGCGCCTGGAGGGCCCTGCGCGGCCGCCGCTTCAACGTGGACGTTACCGTAACCATAGGAATACTGCTTTCCTTCATCCTTTCCGCCGCCTCCGCGATCGGCGGCGGGGACGCGAATTTCTCCGACTCCCTGACCGGGCTCATTTTCTTCCTGCTTTTGGGCCGCTGGGGAGTGCGTCGCTTCGAGGCCGGCCTGGCCCTCAAGGGGCGCTGGTTCGAGGCCCTCAGGCCCGGCAAGATCCGCGTGCGCCGGCCGGGCGGAACCGAAACGGTGGAATGGGACCGGGTGTCGCCGGGCGATATAGCCGAGGTGTCGGCCGGAGCGTATGTCCCCGTGGACGGAGCGCTGGAAGGCCCGGAGGCGTGGATGGACGCCAGCTTGCTGACCGGGGAGAGCCGGGCCGTGCGCCTGCATCATGGAGATAGCGTTTTCGCCGGTTACCTCAACCTTCGCGGCCACGTCGCGGTACGGGTTACGGGAGCGGCCGGGACCACGCGCATAGCCGCCTTGGGGCGGGAACTGGAGGCCCTGGCCCGGGGACGCCGGCCCGCGCCGGACGGCACCGGGGCCGTGGCCAAATGGTTCACCCTGGCGGTGGCCGTCTTCGCCGTGCTGGCCGCCTTCCTGCACGCCGCGGACGGGTCCCTACGCGCCCTCGCCGTATCGGCCAGCGTGTTCATCATCTCCTGCTCTTGCGCCCTCGCGCTCGCCGCTCCCATCAGCCGCGGCCTGGGCCTCCGCCGCGCCAGGGCCCTGGGCTTCCACTTCCGGTCCCAGACCACCCTCGAAGCCCTTAAGGATGTGGGCTGCGTGCTGCTCGACAAGACCGGCACCCTCACCTTCACCCGGCGTTCCCTGTCCTCGGTGATATGGGCGGAACCATGGAACCGGGACGAGGCCGCGCGGGAAGAGGCCCTGGCCTGGCTCAAAGCCGTAGCCAAGCGATCCCTGCACCCCGTTTCCCTCTCTTTGTGTCGCGCCCTGGACTCGGTCGAGGAAGGCCGCCGGGCTTTTGTCGAAGTCCGCGAGCTGGCGCATTTCGGAATGGTCGGGCGCATGGCCGGTTCCCGCTTCCGGGAAATCTGCCTTTGCCGGTACGGAGCCTGGGACGCCGCGGACGGGATCTTCGCATCCCTCGGCTATGCCGTCCCCGATATTCCCCGGGGCCAAGCCGCCGGGCCGCTTCCGGAAACCTGCCTTTTCCTGGATGGGCGCCTCGCCGCCCTTTTCCGCTTCTCGGAGGAAATCAAACCCGAGGTGCGGGAATTCGTTTCCCGCCTCCGGGAACGGGGCCTGGCCGTCGCCCTGCTCTCCGGCGACAACCGGGAAAAGGTCGCCGGCTTCGCCGCGGCCTGCGGCATCGGGGATTTCCACTCCGCCTTGAGTCCCGAGGCCAAGCGCGCCCTGGCCCTGGAGTACCGCGCCCGCCATGGCCGCACCCTTGCCGTGGGCGATGGGTTCAACGACAGCCTGTTGTTCGGCGCTTCGGATTTCGCCATGGCGGTGGAGGGCGGCGCCGTCGATCTCCTATCCGGCATCGACATCCTTTCCACCGGCGGGCGCCCCGCCGACATCGGCAGGTTACTCGCCTTGTCCCATGCCGTGAACAAAAGCATCCGCCTCAGCTTCTGGGCTTCCGGCATTTACAATGCCGCCGCCGTGGCCGTGGCGTTGCAAGGGCTGGTGACCCCTCTCCTGGCGGCTATCCTGATGCCCTTGAGCGGACTGTCCCTGTGCGCGATAGCCTACGCGGTCATTCCCGGATCCCGCCGGCCGCGTTCCTGAAGCCTTGGCGTCCCGAACCCGGTCCGGGGAATAGAAGGCGCGCTCCGGAACATGAACTCAACGATGCCGAAAGTGGGATTTCCAAGGGCGGTGCTTGCCCCACTTATGATGCCTATGGCCATGGCCCGCGCCATCGTTGCAATTGGGCTCTTCGGGCTCCACTTCCCCGCCCTCATCGGGGAAATTCCAGGCCTTTTTCGTTCCGGAGCATTGGGCCACCCCATCGGTGATGCGCCTAAGCACCAGCGTCTTTTGAAAAATCCCGATGTCGTTCAAGTACCCCTCCATAAAGAAGAGCTTGCCGACCTGCAGGCCTGGGTGGAATTGGGCGGGGATGACACCTACTCCATCATAGTCCGTCAGAAATGATTGGTATGCCAGGAAGGTCAGCTTCTTGTTCCCCTTTTCGAAGGTGAATCGGATTGACGCATAGAAGCTGTAGTATTCGCTGTAGGGATAATCGTATTGCTCGAAGTCGGCGAACACCAAGCCGCTGCCCTCCGCTCTTCCCAGTTTCGCGGCGCAAAAGTGGTTATACGTCATTCTGTATTGCGTAATGCCCTCATCGGTACTTTGATATACGGTGTCAATCTCGGCGAAATCCCATCCCAGGGTGTCCGGATCGAACGGAATCGCCGGTTCGACGTCGTTGTCCGCGACGACGCATATCGTATCGGTCTCGTTCGCGAGTTCATAGGTTTTGGGATAGGCGTAAACGGCCTGGATTCCGGATATCATCAGGGCGGGCAGGAGGATTTTCCCGGCGATCATGGCGGTTCCTTTCGCGTTCCGGGAGGCGGAACGGCTCGTGTAAGTGAATTGATTTGCGCAGTCGATCGGAGACGAAAGAAAATCCGACCGAAGGGAGAAGGTAAATTTTCCAGGCCGGGCGCGCAAAAGAAGTCTCGCATGTCATGATCGTGACGGTAACCGGATCGGCCGCGCCGCCTTCCGCATCGTTTTCGCCGCCGCCGTCATGTTCCGCAATGCGGGCAGCACCTCTTCCCAACGCCGGGTCTTGAGGCCGCAATCGGGATTGACCCATAACTCATCCGGGTCCACGGCCTCGGCGGCCCGTCCCAGCAGCTCCGCCATCTCCTCCGGTCCCGGGATTCTGGGGGAATGGAAGTCCCATACTCCCGGGCCCATCCCGTTCGGATAGTCGAAATCCGAGAACACATCCAACAGCTCCATGCCCGATCGCGAGGCCTCCAGCGAAATCACGTCCGGATCCATGCGGGCGATATGTTCCATGATCTCCCCGTAATCGCAATAGCACATATGCGTGTGGATCTGGGTATCGTCCCGGACGCCCGCGGACGCCAACCGAAAAGCGCGCACCTCCCAATCCAGGCAGGCGCCCCATTCGGACCTTCTCAACGGGAGGGCCTCGCGGAAGGCCGGCTCGTCGATTTGCACGATCGGGATCCCGGCCGATTCCAGGTCCAGGGTTTCGTCCCTGATGGCCAGGGCGATCTGCACGGCGGTATCGGCCGGCGGCTGATCGTCCCTGGGGAAGCTCCACTTCAGGATGGTGACGGGCCCGGTAAGCATGCCTTTCATGGGTTTTTGCGTCGCCTTCATGGCGAAAACCGCCCAATCCAAGGTCATGGGCCGCATGCGTCGCACGTCGCCGTAAATGATCGGCGGCTTGACGCAACGGGTGCCGTAGCTTTGCACCCATCCGCCGGAGGTGAAGCCGAAACCGGCCAGCCTTTCGCCGAAGAACTCCACCATGTCGTTGCGTTCGAACTCCCCGTGCACGAGTACGTCGAGGCCGATTTCCTCCTGCTTACGAACGGCGTCCACGGTCGCCGCTTCCAGGAAGGCGTAATAGGCCGCGTCGTCCAAGAGGCCTTTTTTCCATTGCGACCGTGCGCGCCGGACCTCGCCGGTTTGCGGAAAGGATCCAATGGTCGTGGTCGGGAAAAGCGGCAGGCGGAGCCGGTCCCTTTGCAGGCCCTTGCGCACGCCATAGGGCGAGCGGCGGGTTTCCAGATCGGCGTCGATGCGGGATGTCCCGGCCCTGACCTGGGGCGAACGGATTTCCGGATGCGAGCGCCGGCTTTCCAATGCCGCCTGATTGGCCGCGAACTCCCCGGTAGCGCGCCCGTTTCCCGCCTGGGCCAGCCGGGCCAGGGTCGCCAGCTCGCGGAGCTTTTCCTCCGCGAAGGACAGCCAGGGGAGCAGGTACTCCGGCGTAGGCTTCTCGTCGGCCAGCGAAAGAGGAACATGCAGCAGGGAGCAGGAAGGCGCCAGGATCAGGCGGTCCGCCCCTATCCTCTCCCTGGCCTTGGAGATGAGATCCAGGGATCGCGAAAAATCGTTCTTCCACACGTTACGGCCGTCCACGATCCCCAGGGAAAGGATTTTGCCGGCGGCCAGTCCGGCGAGCACGGCATCCAACTCCGACTCCGCCCTGAAGGCGTCCAGATGCAGCGCCTGCACAGGCAACTCCAGGGCGCAAGGAAGGTTGCCGCCGTAAGTTCCGAAATAAGCGCAAACCATCAGGGACAAACCGGGCGCGGCCTCCGCCAGGGCGGCATAGGCCCCGGCCATGGCTTCCCGTTCGCGCGCATCCATGTCCATGGCCAAAACGGGCTCGTCCAACTGCACCCACTCGGCTCCCAGCTTCCGCAACTCCTTCAGGATCAGGGCATATACCGGTATCAACCTGGGGAGCAGCGAAAGCCTGTCGAAAGAGGAGCCGCGGCTTTTGGCCAGGCGCAGGAAGGATACCGGCCCCGGGAACACCGGCTTGGTCAGAATGCCCAAGGACAGCGCCTCGCGGAATTCGTCGAAAGGCTTGGTGGCGGCCAGCCGGAAATCCTGATCCGCGTCCAATTCGGGAACCAGGTAATGGTAATTGGTGTCCAGCCACTTGGTCATTTCCAGGGCATGGGCCCCTGCTCCGCCCCTGGCCATCGCGAAATAATTCCCGGGATTGGTCCCCGCGCGCGCCCCTTGGGCGAACCGTGCGGGCGCGCAGCCAAGCAGGCAGACATGATCCAGCATCTGATCGTACAAGCTGAAATCGTTGGACGGGATCAGGTCGATGCCCGCGGCCTTCTGGAGGCGCCAGTTGGCCTGCCGTAGCGCCGAAGCGGTCGCCAGCAGTCTCCCCTGCTCCCTCTCGTCGCTCCAATAGGCCTCGACGGCCTTTTTCAATTCGCGGTTCTTGCCGATCCTCGGGAACCCTAGGTTCTGGGTCGATATGCGCATGTTCTTTCCTCCCATGGAATCAAGGTAAACGCGATTACCCATAAATAAAATTGATTATAATTCATCCATTCATAAGTGAAATCAATCGATTGGAGCCGATATGCTCGACCGCGGCCATTTGGAAATCCTACGGGCCTTGGATGAAGACGGAACCCTGACCACGGCGGCGAGGCGCTTATGCCTCAGCCAACCCGCCCTTTCCCATCGGATAGGAAAGCTGGAGGAGCGGCTGAAAGTCGCCTTGTGGGAGAAAGACGGCCGGGGAGTGCGGCTGACCCAGGCCGGCCGCCACCTCACCGACCTGGGCAAGAGGATTCTTCCCGACTTCGAGCATGCGGAAAAATCGGTCCGGGCCTTCGCCGACGGCAAGAAGGGCCTGCTCCGGATCGGCGTGGAGTGTTATCCCTGCTTCGAATGGCTCATGAACGTCATCCGGGGTTTTCTGCGGGAATTGCCGGATGTGGACATCGACGTGGTGCAAAGGTTCCAGTTCAGCGGACACGAAGCCATGGCTAACCGCCAGATCGATTTGCTGGTCACCGCCGATCCGCAGGCCAAAGGCATCCTGCATTACGAACCCTTGTTCGACTATGAGTTGCTCCTGGCGGTGGCGGCGAAGCACCCCTTCTCCGCAAGAAAATTCGTCGTCCCCGCGGACTTCCCGGGCCAAACCGTACTGACCTATCCGTTGGGGATCGAAAGGCTCGACTTGTTCACCCGATTCCTCAACCCGGCCTCCGTGTCGCCCGGGAGGCAGGTTCCCATCGAAGCGACGGAAGTGATGCTGCAAATGGTCTCGGCGGGAAGGGGCATTTGCACCCTGCCCGACTGGATCGTGGCCAAGCACAAGCGCGATTTGGGCCTGGCGGGAATAAGGTTGGGGGCGAAAGGACTGAGCAAGCGGCTCCATGCCGCCGTCCGGAAAAGCGACAGGAACATAGGCTATATCCGCGAATTCCTGGCTTTCGGCAAAGGTGAATCGCCCGGCAGGCCCCGTATGCGGGGGGCCGGAACCTTTCCGGGGGAAAAGGCGACTAAGCAGTAATGGCTCCGGAGTCTAGGCTTCGGATAGGGGAATTTGAATTTCGATTTAGAGGTATTTGACTTTCTGGAACATGTCCGTTTCCAGAGCCGGTCTTCCCTCGCGAAACAAGGACCCGGGCACTTAGGTATGTGGTATGTTCATCGGGATCGCGGACTCACGAGCATGATGATTCGCGATCGATATTTCGGGAGGTTTCCATGTCGGCAATGAGAATCATGTTAAGCTTCGGCCTTTTCGCGGCGGTAGCCGGAAGTTTCGGCCACGGCTTGATCGAAAATCCCCCATCGCGGTCCTGGATTTGCGGCGCCGAAACCAAGCCCGATCAGGTGATGGCGGGAACCGGCCAGACCCAGGCTTGTTCCACGGCTTTCGCCATAAACCAATTGGCGGGCTACAATTACATGGCCGTGGTCACCCATACCCTCGGGCGCGCCAAGGTGTCGCCGCTGCCCAAAAACGTATGCGGATTCGACGGAGAGACCTGGAACGGCGCGAAGACGCCGTGGGACGTAGCCATGAATTGGCCGACCACCCCCATGACCGCGGGACCGCGCGATTTCACCTGGAACATCCAGACGGGACCGCATTTCGACGACACGGACGATTTCAAATATTGGATCACCAAGGCGAGTTTCGTTTTCTCTCCCACAAAGGAGTTGACCTGGGACGACTTCGAAACCGAGCCTTTCTGCGATTTGCGGTACGACGACAAGAACCCCACCGCGAATCCGGATATAAAGGCCGATAAACCGAAGAGCCTGATCACCACCCGTTGCAATGTGCCTCAACGCAACGGCCACCATGTGATTTACGGGGAATGGGGCCGCCTCCCGCCCACCTACGAGCGCTTCCACGGCTGCGTAGACGCCTCTTTCGGGGCTACCACGACCATCGAAGCCCCCCGCACCCCGGCTGCCCGCCTCCCCCGTTTCGAGGCCCTGGGCGCGAAGCGCATCGACTTGCTGGGCAGAACGCGCCAGATCGGCTCCGGCGTACTTCTGATTAACCAGTAACAGCCCTGGAACGGGCCGGCTCCGCCCCCCGGAGAGTCTCTCCCGGGGGCATCCCCCCCGCGCGAGAGGATCTCACGCTTCGGTCAGATGCAGATGGAGGAGCGGATCCTTGTCCTTCACGATGGCGAGCAGCGTCTTCTGCTGCTTTTTGGTCAACCGGGAGTAGGCCCACCGAAGGCCCCGCCGTCCCTCCTCGCTCTTCTGCAGGAAGTCCGATAGCCGTTGCGCCGTAGCCAGGTCCTTCACCGGGTTCCTCCGCTCCGCATGCACGATGAACTTGAACAACGCGTAGAGCTCGGGCCGTGGAACACGGACCGAGAAGCCGCCGCAACCTCATCGGCACCAGCTCATCATCCTGGTAGTCCGGATACCGGACTCCCTGGGTCGTGATCTTGAGCGGCTTCACAGTCACCACTTGCTCGCGGCCATCGCCGCGCAGCGGCATCAGGAACTCGACCGCCAAATCCCCGCGCTCGAATTTGGTGTAGCCCGTCAGAAATGAAGTCGTCTCCATGAACCCAAGAGAGGCCAGCACAGCCGGAACATCCGCCATTTGTAGGGCATATTTCTTTGTTTTTTCTCTTTTTAAGAGGTTTTTTCCATCGGGTTTTGAACGCCGGTCAATTTCACGGCGACCGGAGCCGAGGAGGTGCCGAGGTCGCGCATGGCCAGCATGCTTATGCCTTCCGCATGGGTGAACCAAAGGTTGCCGCCGAATTGCAGGCCGACAGCCACATGGCGGCGGCCAGGGGGAGTGCGGATGCATAGTTGAGGTTGCGTAAGTTCATGAAGCCTCCGGGTCGGGGGATTGGGAATCGTTCCGCCTTCCAAAGTAACCTTAGCGGCGGAACGGCGGACCGGGTTGGGCTCACACCTGATGGGTTTGGCGGAAAGCCTTGGGGGAAAGGCCCGTGTATTTCAGGAATTGATGGGAAAAATGGCTTTGATCGTAGAATCCCGTTTCGCGGCTGATCTGGGATATGGATAATCGGGTGACCGCGAGCAATTGCCGGGCGGCATCCAGGCGTATCCGCTGCAAGTAAGGCCGGGGCGCCGATCCGTAGGCCTGCTTGAACTTCCTTTCGAACCCGTTGACGGACAGGGACGCCTTCGCGGCCAATTCGGGCACGTCGATTTTCCGACGGTAATTTTCCATGATGCATTCGATGGCGGCGGGCAGCGGCAGGATCTGATCGAGCGTCGCTTGGTTCGTCTTGGTATGGCGGTACACGCCTTCGACTCCCACGATTTCACCCACGGAATCGAAAAGGGGAAACTTGGTCGTTACGAACCAATTCGCATGGCGATCCCGGCGCAGGATCAATTCGATTTTATTGACGATGGGAGCGTTGGCCGACATGACCTGGACATCTTCCCGGGCGAAATACTCCGCCATGATGCGCGGCCAGATGTCGAAATCCGTCTTGCCGAGTATCTGCCCCTCGTTTTTGAAACCGGCCATGATCACGAACGCGGAATTCGCGGCGACGTAAATCCCCTGCCGATCCTTGGCGAAATAGAGCATGTCCGGCAAATGCCGGAACAATGCCCGACCCGAATTCCCGACCCTTTCCTGCATGCGGGAATAATAGAGCCTAACGCCCGGATCGAGGAGGCGGTTTCGGAAGCCGCGGCGATTTTGGGCATGCGCGCGACGGGATTCTCGCCGGACTCATGATCTCGCCTTCGCGCCTTTCTCCCGGAGAAGGTGCCGCTGCCGGTAGGCCTTGGGAGAAAGTCCCGCGTATTTCTGGAACAGGCTGGAAAAATGGCTGCTGTCGTAGAAACCGGTTTCACGGCTGATTTGCGCGATGGGCCGGTTGGTCAAGGTGAGCATTTGCCGGGCCGCGTCCAGACGAATGCGCTGGATATAGCGCACGGGTACCGTTCCGTACTCCTTTTTGAAATTCCTTTCGAACTGCTTTACGGACAGGGACGCCATGGCCGCCAGGGTCGGGATATCGATTTTGCGCTGATAATTGTCCATCAGATAGTCGATGACGGAAGGCATTTTCAGGGCCGGCTCCTGGGGAGCCTTGGCCTTTTTAAGGTACCGGCATACGCCTTCGACCCCGACGATCCGGCCTTGGGAATCGTAAACGGGAATCTTGGTAGTGGCGAACCAATCTGCCGAACGGTCCTTGCGCAGGACCAGCTCGATCTTGTTCACCATGTCTTCGGAATCCCCCATCACCCGGGCGTCGTCTTTTACATACAGTTCGGCCAGGAACCGCGGCCAGATTTCGAAATCGGATTTGCCCAGAAGCTGGGCTTCCGTTTTCTGGCCGGTCATTTCCAGGAATCCGGAGTTGGCCGCAATGAATTTTCCCTGACTGTTTTTCGCGAAATAATTCACGTTCGGCAAATGCCATAACAAACTACGTCCGCCGGAAGCGGTTTCACCAAAATCCATATTCCGATAATACCCTCAAAGCGGCAATCAGCGGTATGGAACCTGTAGGAAAAAATCGACATCGGCATGCAAGATTTGGACCAAGACCTACAAGGGAAGCCGGCCGGGACGGGTTTTTCCCCGGTGGGCAGGGTCATTGCGACTTTCGCCATCGACAAGGCCACGGCTCATTACCAAGGAGCGCCATTGTTCCCACCCACTTTTTCCTGACTATTATTCGGCGACCTCGGGCGCTTGCGGCGGGGTCGATTTCGCGCCCTTGACGTATTGGATCCTAAGCGAAAGTCTATGGTGGAAGCAGTGGCGGCTGATATGTGGGCCGTATTCCACCATGGGTATAACGAGTCGTTCCTCTCCCGGGGAATGCAGCCACGGAAATCGAATCCAGTATTCTCGGCGGCATAATTGTTTTATTTCGACCTTTTCTTGTAGAAATGGGTATGGTAAGCAAGCCCAAATTAAAGATTCGACGGTTTCTTCCGGGCAGGGATCGACATGGCGCATATCTTGGTTCTGTGCCACCAAACGGGGTGTGACATCCATGAATTTAGAACCACGGTCATTCGGGGAACGAGTTTAAAGGCACATCGGGTGGCCCGCCAGCTTGGGTTCTTTGAAATTCATTTATGAAACTTGTTGTGTTTCGACTAACGACCAACCCTTGATCAAAGCTTGTTTAGGAGGAGAAAACCATGTTCGCAAAAATAACGATGGCTGCGGCTATCCTGTTGCCCGTAATGGGTGTGTTTGGGGAAGAGTTCAAATGGCCTGCGCCGCCAACCGGGTATAATAAGGATGCGGATAATATTCCTAAAGGCACGCTTTCTGCTTCCATCAAGTATCCGACGCGAAATCGCAATGAACGCCCAGTTCGAGTATATACCCCGCCGGGATTCTCGAAAGATCGCGCCGAAAAATACCCGGTGCTTTACCTCCACCATGGTATCGGAGGCAATGAAAACGCATGGACGAGCGGATCCGAAGGAAACGCGGATAAAGTCATGAACTATCTATATGCGCAGACCAATCTGAAGGTGACGCCTATGATTGTTGTCATGCCTTTTGGAAATATCGATGGCAATTGGGATAATTACGAAGACGTTTTGCTGAAAGACCTGATTCCGTATATTGAAAAAAATTATAACGGCTCTTCGGACCCCAATATGCGGGCCATGGCGGGCCTTTCATGGGGAGGAGGGCAGACCCTGACCTATGCTTACCGGAATTTGGATGTATTTACCTGGATCGGCGGCTTTTCGCCCGCTCCGAATGCGGGGTCTCCATCTGGAAACATCAAGGACATCCCCGGAGTGAAAGCAAAGGTACATCTCAATTATTTTGCTGGTGGGAATAAATCGGGAGGCCCCGGGTTTGATGAAACCGGATTCCTGACTACGGCTAGAAACTACCATAATTATCTGGTTCAAAATGGAGTTACCAAGGTAATCCTTCAAGAGGAAAACGGCCTTGCTCACGAGGCCGAAAACTGGAATCGCCAATTGCATCATTTCGCGCAGCGTATCTTCAATCTGGAGACCACAGGCATCAAGCTTCAGATGCAAGCCAGCGCTTTCAAACAGGGCGCGCAGGCGAAAGCCTTCAACCTTACTAAATCAGGTACGATGTCGGTGATTACCGGAAATGGTTTGAAGGCTTCCACCTCATTCAGCATCAATGGCCGGGAAGTAAGATTGATGGAGCTTCCGATCGGGAAGTAAGGCATATCGATATTCTAAAAAAACGTGCAGCCATAAGCTGCGCGTTTTTTTGTTGCTGTTCAAGATTCGACCCGGGATTAAGGGGCAGGCAAGCTATTTAGGTCATGGTAGAGGATTTCCCAGGCAGGATCCCGTGCCTCGGTTCACGATGGTATTGCAAGCTACGGAAACGGGTGAGGAAATGGTAAGTTTCCCTTCATTCATGAATTGACATCCAGGGCATCCAACAATATTGGGATTTCCATTTCCGGAAATGGTCAGGTTTCCTTTGAAAGTCAGCGAGCCGCTAGGATCAGTGATAATGGCGTAACCTTCGGCATCCGTGGGATTATTTCCGGATATCCTGCCGCCGTCCCAAGTCACTTCGGCCCCGCTTACAGCTAGCGAAGAGTATTCGTGGGAGACGCCGGTGAGTTCGCCATTTTTAATCGATATCTTGGAGCCCGAGGTAAAGCTGATTCGCCCGAGGAATTGGCAATCCACGATATTCAATTGGGTTACTCCGTCTGCTGACATCCCTTTCGTCATTCGTAAACCGTCGAAAGTACCAAGCGTTTCAGCGCCGAAGAGCGCTATCGTGCCTATGAGGGTATTGTTCTTCGTCCGGTTATTGAGGTCGGTAGGGAATTTAGAGGCATCGAAGCCTCCGTATATATTGTTCCATTTGAAGAAAATATTGGGATTCTGGTTTGAATAATTCCCTGAAGCCAGCCACAAATCCTTAGCCGTGGAGTTGTCCAGGGCCAGGTAATCGGCCAAATCGCTCCTCGCATTCTCCCAACTGGATCCGTCCATGGTACCGCTCGCAGTGGGTTTGAAAAAGACGACCTTGGATTTGCGAATGATATTCCGCCTCATGATCGATGTGTTGCCCAAGGCATCCTGGTTGCTCTGCGAACAGTCATTCGAAGCGTCGTCTTTGGATAAAATGCAGGTGAATTCCTTCGGAGCGCCGTCCGATGTGTAGGATATCGTCAATTCGTCTGCGTTGGTGATATACCCGTCCCGCAGGTCAAGGGTAGAACCCTTGATGCGTATCATGGAGTATGTCGGGCCGGTGCGATCGAGTTTGATCGCGAAATGCCCTTCCTCCCCCCAACGACCCAGATCATCCTGCTCGGAAACATGTATCGAGTAAGTCCCGTCCGGGTCCGTCGCGGCCAGGCTCCATAGTTTTACCGCGACACCGTTTATGCGGTACGTGGTCTCGGTGTTCAATTTCATGCGGAATTTACCGTTGCCTCCTCCACCCGAAGTCCACGTGAAACCAGGGTTATTGGTCGTCCCATTGTTTGCCAGAGTCGCGACCGCGCTCTTCACCGTGGGCGCAGCGGGCGGGCTCACTTTCACTTTGAAGCTGAAGGACTTTGCCGGTCCGGTGACGCCTGGGACTTGATCCCTTTCTTTCACTGTCAAAGTATGCGTGGCATTGTCCGAAAGCGGGGTTGTCGGCGTAAAAGTCTTCGCGCTTCCACCATCAAACTCGGGCCCGGCATCCAGCTTCAACACAAAGGTGCCGTTACCCGGGTTGACAGTCGAGGAGGTCCAGCTCCAAGTAGGTGTATCATCAGCGGTGAAAGCGCCATCCACTCCGACGAAGGATACCGCATCAGGGACCTTGCTGTCCAACGTCACCGTAATTGAAGCCGTTTTCGTATTGCCCGCCTTATCGGTGGCGGTGGCAACCAGGGAATTCCCCCCTTCTTTCAAGGTCAGTCCACCCTTGCTCCAATTGCCGGCGGTCAGCGTGGCTGCGCCATTCCCCGACATGGCGCCGGAGACGGAAACTGAGAGCAGACCCGATTCCAAGTCGTTGGACGTGCCGCTCAGTGAAAATGCCGCCGTACCCGTTATTTGGGTTGTGGGACCGCTGATAGCCACCGCCGGGGCGACATTGTCGACAAGGATGGTCACCTCGTCCGAACCCTCCGCCCCGCCGACATTCGTCCTGGCCGCGCGGACCTTGTTGGAACCGGCAATCAGGCTCACGGTGCTGTCCACGAAAATGTCGGTTTTTAGGGCCGTGTCTTTGACATTGAAGCGGATCTTCAACGACAGGACATTGATGGTCGTGTCCTTGGATGGATTGACAATACTCACTATGGGCGCCCCAGGCGCGCCAACGGTGACCTTGCGGGTGATCGTCACTTCATTCCCTTCCGTGTCCTTTACCTTGAAGGTGACTGTGGTGACCTTGACCTCGGGGTATTTCTGCTTGAATACGGCGGTATCCTTGTTCAGCACCGTCTGCTCGAAGACATTGTCCCCGTCCATGTCGGCTTTGATCTCCACCGTGGTTCCATAAGCCTGGGGGCCTACGAAAACGGTAAACTCCGCCTCGCCGTTGAAGGCGACATTCTGGTTGGGGCTGACCGTTACCACCGGCGAGTCCTTGATCACCTGCACGGTGCAGGCGCTGGTAATCGCCGGATAACCCACCACGGCGGCGGTGATGATGGCGGAGCCCGCGGCCAATCCCTTGACGGAACCGGCGGCCGATACGGAGGCGATGAGGTCTTCGGAACTGGAAAGGGTGTATTGGGCGCCGCTATCGTTCCCCGTCAGCGTCACGGCCAGCTTCCCTTCCGGACCGCCGCTATAGAGCGTCAAGGTTTTCGGCAGGATGCTGATGGCATCCACTTTGACAGGCACGATCACATTGACGTCGAAGGTCGTGGTGATGGCCGGTTTCGCCTTGGATTTGCCGGTGACCTTCGCCGTGCCTTTTTTCAGGGGCCGGATTTTGTTGCCCCCCATGATCTGGGCGATGGCAGTATCCGAGCTGGTCCAATCCACCCCTTGGTCGACCCCGGATGGAAGAACCGTCCAAGCCAGCTCGATATCCGCCCCCCCGACGGCCAGGACCATAGGCGTGGCCATGCGCAGGGAAATCGAATCGGGCATTATGGTGGGTGCATCCTGTACAGTAACCACCAGGGTACCGAACACCGAAGGCGCTATGGCGCTCGATGCCGTCAAGGTTACGGTGCCAGCCTTGAGACCCTTGATTTGGTTTCCCGGTTCCAGAGCCGCCACCGTATTGGAGGGCAAGGTCCACTTGATATCCTGTTTGGCCTCCACGGGTAGGACGGACGCGTTCAGGGCCACGGAGGCGCCGCCAACCGTCAATGACAGCGGAGACGCATTGTTGATTACCACGGAGGCGGGCAATACCGTGGGTGCATTCGTTACCGTCATTACCAAGGTGGCGGTTACCGAGGGTGCGAGTATGCTGGTTGCAGTCAAGGTCACGGTACCGGCTTTCAAGGCCTTAAGCTTGTCGCCGGACTCCAATATGGCCGCATCTCCCGAAGACAAGGTCCAGGTAACGGTCTGGACGGCGGTGGGCGGCTCCGCCGAGGCGCTCAAGGAAATAGATGGATCCCCGAGGTATAGAGTCGAAGTGGTCGGGCTGGTGATGATTATCCGGTTGGGTGCCTGAGAATCGACCGGATCGGGATCGACCGGATCCGAAGGGGTTTTGTGGACCGGGGGAAGGACCTTCCGGACCCCATCCGCGACCTGGATGGTGAAAATCCAATAGTCGTCGTTGTTCTTGTAGGCGGTGACGCGGATCGTAACGGGATTGGGGATCTTGGATGTGAGGACAAGGTTGGCCAGCTTTGCCGAATCCCCTTGTGAATAAGGGCCACTAAAGACATTCGCGTGGGTCATGTTGCCGCTGCTGTCGAACAGATCGATATCAACGGTTTTGAACAGATTGGACTCCACGGCGAGAGAGTCGTCCAATTGCATGCGGAGTATGTGGGCGTCTCCGGATTCGGCGACATTGCAACTGGTTAAACCGAAGCCGAAAAGACCCATAAGCGCCAATGCAGCAACCCAAAAACCGATTTTCTTTTTCACGTCGGATTCTCCAGAGGCGTATTTTATTGGAACCTGGCGGTTTCGGCTCCCCGTGTTCGAAAATAAATCAATCGCGCTTTTGGGATGTGACGCGCATCACTAGGGTTTGCCCCCGTTGATAATCTGGGGTTTGGGAGTTTTTTCCTGGCCTGCAAACCAGAAGTACCCTCCTACGGCAATGCCCACACCTGCTCCAAGTACCCAGGGCCAGGCGCGAATGGATGATTGCTTTTCGGATTTTTGCCGTCGGGTAGGGGCTGGATCGGTTATCAACGGTCTTGCGGGTCGGTTCGACACCCCGTTGATTGGAGCTATTGCGGTTCCCGTTTCCGTCGGTTTTCGCGGATTTCCGAATTCATCGAATCGCTTATTGTCCCGGTTCTCCTTTTGGAACCTTATTTGGGCCTTGGTGAACACGTTCTCAATGGCCGAGGAAACATACAAGTCGGAAAGGTGGGCATTCGGCGCCAGTTTCAACATCTGGTAGAAATAGGTTTCCGCGAGTGGGTATCCTTCCGGTTCGGCGGCATAAATGACGCCCAGGTATTTGTAGGCAAAAATCTTTTCCTGGATTTCGACGGCTTTTCCGGACTTTTTCAGAAAATCTTCTAGGGAAACGCGGATTTGATCGAACTCTCCTTCTTTATAGAGGTCTTTGATTTTGGAATAGGGGAGTTCGGCTGCAAAGGCCTTGAAGCTTCCTGCCAACAAGAAAAAAACAGCCAAAAACGAATAAAAACAGGGCTTTTTCATATGGACGCGCGCGGAAAAGATAGTCAAGTGTCCGTGGGGTCACAAAGGAAACTTTAACTTTGATGGTGCCGGCGCTTGCGTTTTTCTCCGCTTCGGGGCTCCAGCTTTATCCCGTCCAGCCAGAGCTGGAAGATCTCTATGCAGAGGGATTTGGTCAAGTCATTCGGAAATACGGATATCATTCGTGATTTTCCCGGCCTGGATGGTCGCGCCATCCCCCCGCTTCCCCAATTTTCCAAAATGTCTCCGCACCCAAAACACAAGCCCCGGTATTCGGAAAAAATGGACATAGGGTTTGTAAATTTCTGCGTCAAGCCCATATAATTGGGGAAAAGCCGAACTTTCCCTCCCCTTTTTTACCCCCGGGCGGATACTATCCAATACGTAGGGATCCGGCCGTGCGCGTCAGATTCCCGTATTTTGAAAGGAACTTGATATGGACCAATGCTCCATGATCCAGATGGGCGGACGAGGCATAGCCCTCCATTCCCGGATCGCCCTCATAGCCGCGGCCGCCGTTTCCATGGCCCTGTCTCAAACCGGCCGCCATCCGTCCTATACCTACACCACTTTGATGAAACCCGGTTTCCAACCGATTGTCGGCGACATCAAGTTCATGCCGGACGGAAAACTCCTCGTCATGACCATGATCATGAAGAGCCACGACCATGTTTCCGGGCCCAGCAATCTGCTGCTCCTGGACGGCGTCCTCAAGGGAACCGCCAACGATGTGACCGTGAAAACCTACGCCTCCGGCTTCTACACTCCGCTCGGTCTAGAGGTGGTGGACGGCCAGGTTTACGCGCTGGACAACAAGGAAGGCGTGATCAAGCTGACCGATGCCGACAAGGACGGCGTGGCCGAATCCCGCTCGGTAGTCTGGAGCGAAGGCATCAAGAACTCGGATCGGAAATGGTCCGGCGGCATCGCCCACAAGGATGGATTCTTCTACGTTCCC
>Ga0079224_100004258_pt1 | contig 18415 bp, 11 predicted proteins | sample Stecom2015_FD_80414 | JGI IMG/M metagenome (GOLD analysis project Ga0079224, IMG submission 80414) | Agricultural soil microbial communities from Utah to study Nitrogen management - Steer compost 2015 | ecosystem: Environmental > Terrestrial > Soil > Agricultural land | place: USA: Utah...
ATCTGCCGGATCAGGTTCCGGCGGTACGGCTCGGGCATCCAGTCTCGTGGCTCGATCTTGGCGTCGGCCGCGATCAGCGCCTCGAACGCGGCCGGCCCGGCCTCGTCCGTGATGGACAGCTCCACGGTGACCTCCTCGCGCCCCAGCCTGATCGGCGGCCCGCGCCGCCGCATCTCACGAATTGCGGAAAGTCACGCAATATCGGAGATGGCCGGAGTCGCCCGGTGTGACAGCGTCGATTGCTGCGCGCTCCACACCCGAAGGAGACCTGGGCATGCTGCGTTACGCCGACCTGCCGCGGGAGTTCAACATCGCGGCCCACTTCCTGGACCGCAACGACGAAGCGCGGACCGCGCTGATCACCGGCTCGGGCCCGGTGACCTACGGCGAGCTGAAGACGCTGGCCAACCGGGCCGGGAACCTGCTGTCCCGGCTGGGCGTGCGGCGCGGCGACCGGGTCCTGCTGGCGCTCGCCGACGGCGTGGAGTCCGTCGCGATCTGGTACGGGGCGCAGAAGATCGGCGCCGTCACCGCCGAGGTCTACACCTACCTGCAGCCCAAGGACTACCGGTACTTCGCCGGCTACGCCGAGCCCGCGATCGTCGTGGCCGACACCCGCACGCTGGGCCCGCTGCGCGCGGCCGGGGTGACCGGTCTGCTGGTCGTCGGCGCCCGCCCCGAGGACCTGCGGGAGGGCGAGCACCACTTCGAGACGCTGATCGCCGAGCAGCCCGGCACGCTGGACCCCGCGCCCACCGGCCCGGACGACGTGGCGATGTGGCGCTTCACCACGGGCAGCACCGGCGCGCCCAAGGCGTGCGTGCTGGCCGCCCGCAGCGCGCCCCTGGCCTTCGACTGGTTCGCCAGGGGCGTGCTGGACCTGCGGCCGGACGACGTGGTGCTGCCCGTGCCCAAGCTGTTCTTCGGCTACGCCAACAACATGACGGCGCTGTTCACGTTCGGGGCGGGCGCGAAGGGGATCGTGTTCGCCGAGCGCAGCACCGCGGACACCATGTTCCGGCTGATCGCCGAGCACCGGCCGACGATCCTGGTCAACGTGCCGACCATGATGAGCGCCATGGTCGCCCACCCGGAGGCCGCCGCGCAGGACCTGAGCTCGATCCGGGTGTGCATCTCCGCGGGCGAGGCGCTGCCGCTGGAGCTGCACCGCAAGTGGCTGGCGACCTTCGGGGTCGAGGTCATCGACGGGATCGGCTCCTCCGAGATGTTCCACGGCTACGTCTGCAACCGGCCCGGCAAGGTCCGGATGGGCAGCCTCGGCCAGGTGGTGCCCGGCTACGACGTGCGGGTGGTCGACGCGCACGGCGAGCCGGTGCCCGACGGCGAGGTGGGCCGGCTGCAGATCACCGGCGAGACGGCCGCGCTCGGCTACTGGCAGGCGCCGGAGAAGTCGGCCGAGGTGTTCGTGGCCGAGCACACCGTCCGCTCGGGGGACCTGTTCACCCGGGACGCCGAGGGTTACTACTACTACAAGGGCCGGGCCGATGACATGCTCAGGGTGGGCGGCCGTTGGGTCGCCCCCGCCGAGGTCGAGAACTGCCTTCGCGCGCATCCGCTCGTGGTGGAGTGCGCTGTGGTCGGCTACGAGGAGCAGGGGCTGACGCTGCCCCGCGCCTTCGTGGTGGCGGGCGGCGAGCTGACGGCGGCGCAGGTCAAGGAGTTCGTCCGGTCCCGGCTCGCGCCGCACAAGTGCCCCAGGGACGTCGTCTTCGTACAGGAGCTGCCGGAGACCGCGTCCGGCAAGCTCAACCGGCTCGCCCTGCGCTGTCGCTGACGGGGGAGCGGGGCAGCTCGTCCAGCTCCACCCCGAACCAGGTGCGGTACGCCTCGCGCAGCTCCTCGTCCCCGTCGAACACCACCGTCGTACGGGACCCGTTCTCGCGCAGCGTGAGCGTGTCACCGGACAGCGTCACCCGGCCGCCCGCCGTCGGCAGCGTGCAGTACAGGTTGGCGTTCATCGGCGAGGTGAGGTCGTTGCGGTACCACCACCACACGTGCTCGAAGTCGCCCACGGTGCGCGGCCTTGTCTCCACCCGGTACTGCAGCTTCCCGTCCCGCAGCACGTCCAGGTCGCCGAGCGGGGCGGGCCTCACTTGAAAGACGCCGTGCGGGTCCTGCTGCGGCCCCCGCTCGCCGAACCGCAGCGGCAGGCGCGGCCCCCGGCCGTAACCCACGTCGACCAGCCACCGCTCCGGCGAGTCCGCCGCGACCACCCGCAGCAGCATATGACCCAGCACCGCGCCCCACTCGCCGCCGTCGTTGACCCGCGCCCCGAGCACGTCCACCTCGAAACCCAGGGCGGCCAGCAGCGCGGACAGCGAGCCGTTCAGCTCGTAACAGGTGCCGCCGCGCCGCCTCCCGACGATCTTCTCGATCGCCGGCGCGCCGATCGGCTGCGGCCGTCTCAGGTGGAAGTCGAGGGTCTCGTACGGCACCGTCATGACGTGCCGTTCCTGCAGCTCGAACAGCGCCTCGACGGTCGGCCTGGCCGGCCGTGCCGCGCCGATCCGTTCGAGGTACGCGTCCACGGTCGCGTCAGCCAGCTGAGTCGTCGTCACAGCTCCCCAGGCTCCGCAGCGCCCCGCACCCCGCGCATCCTCCATCGTGCGGTCCCGCGGGAGAAGCGCCCTCCTGCCTCGATGGACGGGCCTCGTACGGTTCCTGCCTCGGCGGTGACTGTGGACGGCCCGTACGAAGATCGTGCGGTTTCTGCCTGCCTGGAGGATCACCGCAAGGCGGGAGAAGCGCTCTCCTGCCCCGGCGGCGACGATGGACGGGCCCGTACGAAGTCGGAGGCCGGTATGAGCGAGATCACCCTGGGAACGGCGACCGCGGACAACTGGGACGAGATCCACGAGATGTTCTCCGCCGCCCTCAATTTCGACGTCGACCCGGCGGGTTCGGCCGCCGACCGGCAGCTGTTCGAGCCGGACCGGACGCTGGTCGCCCGGCGCGACGGCCGGATCGTGGGCACCATCGGCGCCGTCACCCGCCGGCTGGCCATCCCCGGCGGTGTCGTCGCGGCGGCCCACAGCGGCCGGGGCGCGGTGTCGTCCACCGCCCGCCGCCAGGGCGTCCTCACCAGGCTCCTGCACCGTCACATGGCCGACGCCCGCGCGCTGGGCGAGGCCGTCAGCGTCTGCTGGGCCAGCGAGGGACGCATCTACCAGCGGTACGGCTACGCCCTGGCCGTCCGCAGGGTCGGGCTGGCGATCGACACCCGCGAGGTCGTCGTGCCCGTCGCGGGCGGCGACGGCGCGCTGACCGACGGCACCCCGGCGGAGCTGCGGGACGTGCTGGTCAAGACGTACGACGAGGTGTACACCCAGCGCCCCGGCTGGTCGGAGCGGGCCGCCAAGCACTGGGACCGCCTGCTCGCCGACCCGCCGCACATGCGGGGCGGCGCCACGGCCCTGCGCGCGCTCATCCACGAGGGCCCGGACGGCGTCGACGGCTACGCGCTGTGGCGGGCCACCGGCGAGTGGACCGACAGCGGCCCCGCCGGGGAGGTACGAGTCGAGGAACTGGTCGCCACGACCACCGCCGCGTACACCGACCTGTGGCGCTTCCTGACCACCGTCGACCTGACCAGGACCACGCGGATCTGGTCGTGCGCCGTGGACGAGCCGCTGTTCTACTGGGTGGGGGAGCCGCGCAGGATGGCCGCGCGGGTGAGCGACGGGCTCTGGGCCCGCGTCCTCAACGTCCCCAAGGCCCTGGCCGAACGGCGCTACGCCGCCCCCGTCGACCTGGTGATCGAGGTGGCCGACGCGGTGCTGCCCGAGAACACCGGCCGGTGGCGGCTGACCGGCTCGCCCGAGGCCGCCTCCTGCGACTCCACCACGGCGGTGCCCGACCTCGTCTGCGACATCCGCGCGCTCAGTGCCGCCTACCTCGGCGGCGCCTCCATGACCTCCCTGGCCGCCGCCGGCCTCGTTACCGAACGCACCCCGGGTTCCCTCGCCGCGGCGACCACCGCCTTCACCTGGCCCCAGCCCGCCTCCGCCTTCGAAATCTTCTAACCCACCCCTCCAACCACCCCTCCGAACCTCCGCCCCTCCAACCACCCACCCCTCCAACCACCCACCCCTCAGAGCCTCCGCCCGTTGGGTCCCCACCCGGTTCGGGTCCCCACTCGGTTCGGGTCCCTGCCTCTGGGGGTTCCCGCTCCTTCGGATCCCCCCTCCGGGTGGTCCCGCCCTTCCGGGTCCCTGCCCCTGGGGTCCCCGCTTCCCGGGGCCCTCGCCCCTTCGGATCCCCGTCCCTTCGAGCCCCCGCCCTCCTCGGGTCCCTGTCCCGGAGATCGTTGTCCCGTACTCGGCCGGGACTCTTCGGGTGGTCCCCGTCCGTCGTCAGCCTGTCCGGTGCCGAGAATTCCCGGGCGTTTCCCGTCCTCTGCTTTGGAGCGGTCGTGACCGTCGTCGAACCCGTGGCCGAGCCCGCGAACCCCGCCCTGCCCGCGACCGTCGTCCTGCCGGACGACCCACGCTATCCCAGCCTGCTGCGCGGCATGAACCACCGCTTCACCCCCCGCCCCGACTACGTGCAGGTGGTGACCACGAGCGAGCAGGTGGTGGCGGCCGTGACCGAGGCCGTGCGGTCGGGCAGGCGGGTGACGGCACGCAGCGGCGGGCACTGCTTCGAGGACTTCACCGCCTCCAAGGACGTGCAGGTCCTGCTGGATCTGTCCGAGATGAACGCGGTCGCCTTCGACGCGCGCCGCCGGGCGTTCATGATCGAGCCGGGTGCGACGCTGGGCCACGTCTACCGGACCCTGTTCAAGGGGTGGGGCGTCACGGTCCCGGCGGGCGAGTGCACGGAGGTGGGGTTCGGCGGCCACATGGCGGGCGGCGGGTACGGCCCGCTGTCGCGCCGGTACGGCGCCATCGTCGACTACCTGCACGCCGTCGAGGTGGTGGTGGCGGGCGCGGACGGCAAGGTCGAGGCGGTGGTGGCCACGGACGACCCCGCCGACCCGCACCACGACCTGTGGTGGGCGCACACCGGCGGCGGGGGCGGCAACTTCGGCGTGGTGACCCGCTACTGGCTGCGCAGCCCGGGCGTGACCTCGGCCGACCCGGCCGACCTGCTGCCGAGGGCGCCGGGCCGGTGGCGGGCGGGTCACCTGATGTGGTCCTGGGAGTCGATGACGGAGCAGGCGTTCGCCACGATCCTGCGGAACTTCGGCACCTGGTACGAGCGGAACAGCGCGCCTGGCGCACCGGAGACGGGCCTGTTCGGTTTCTTCGAGGGGCTCGGCAAGACCGGGCACGTCATGGTCGGCGGCTCGATCGACGACGACCTGCCCGGTGCGGAGAGCCTGATGACCGCGTACCTGGAGGCGATCACCGACGGCGTCGGGGTCGAGCCCGCGCACGCCGGCCAGCAGACCCAGCCCTGGCTCTACGGCGCCTCGTACCCGGGCCACGGCGACCCCGGCAACGAGTTCACTCGAAGGCTCAAGATCAAGGCCGGTTACCTGCGGAAGGGCTACACCGACGCCCAGATCGCCACCATCTACCGCTACCTGAGCACCCAGGACTACGTGCCCGCGCTGATCGTCGTCGGCTACGGCGGCCAGGTGAACACGGTGGCCCCGGACGCCACCGCCGTCGCCCAGCGGGACAGCGTGCTCAAGGCCGTCTACCTGTCGGTGTGGGGGAGCGAGGCCGAGGACGACGCCCAGATCGGCCGGCTGCGCGACTTCTACCGCGACGTGTACGCCGACACCGGGGGCGTGCCGGTGCCGGGCGAGGTGAGCGACGGGTCGTACATCAACTATCCCGACGCCGACCTGGCCGACCCCGAATGGAACACCTCGGGGGTGCCGTGGCACACGCTCTATTACAAGGACAATTATCCGCGCCTGCGCCGCGTCAAAGGCCGGTACGACCCGCTCGGCATATTCCGGCACGCGCTTTCCGTCGAACCGCCCGCATAGTTCAGCAATGACAGAGATGCGGCCGGGCGGGGCCGAATTTCAAGCTGGTGGGAATCGTTCGGCTCCAAAAGGAGTGGTCATGGCAACAGACATCGTCGGCGGTTCCGGGGCGGGCACCAGAGAACGCGATCCCGGTCCCTCCATCCGCACCAAGCGGGAGTATTTCCCGGAGCTTCAGGGAATTCGCGCGATAGCGGTGCTGGCGGTCATCACCGTCCATTCCGCGTTCACCGCCGGCTGGCTCGGGCACTCCGGCAATCCGGGCAACGGCTTCTACGCCGTGCTGATCGAGCGGTTCACCCGGGAGTCGCTGCCGATCCTGTTCGCGCTCTCGGGGTTCCTGCTCTACCGGCGGTTCGCGCTGGTGACGATCGCCGGGGCGGCCAAGCCGGACCTCAAGGCCTACGCCTGGCGTCGGGTGCTGCGCATCTTTCCGGCCTACTGGCTGCAGGTGGTCGGCGTCCTGGTGCTCCTGTCGAGCGGCCACATCACCGGCTTCTGGCAGGTCTTCCGGGTGATGACGATGCAGCACGTGTACGTGGCGGGCGACATCGTGCCCGGCCTGGAGTCGACCTGGAGCATGGCGACCGAGATCGCCTTCTACGTGACGCTGCCCATCATGGCGTGGATCGGCCACCGGATGGCCGCCCGCACCGCGGACCCGGTGGCCAAGGCGCGCCGGCTCCTCGTCGGCATCTTCGCCATCATCCTGATCGGTTACGCCTACTCCGCCTACAGCCACCTGCCCGAGCTCGGCCCGTACCCCCTCCAGGGCAACTGGGCGCCCGGCTGGTTCGGCTACCTCGCGGTCGGCATGGGCCTGGCCGTGCTGTCGGTCGCGGCGGAGGTCGCGCCGGACCGGCTGATCCGGCCGTACCGGCTGATCGCCAAGTATCCGGGCGCCACCTGGTTCGCCGCGCTCGTCGTGATCCTGCTGTTCTGCTTCTCGCCCGCGGGCGGGCAGGGCACGGTCGACTACCCGCCGACCAGCGTGGTGCTCTTCGACCAGCCCGTCGACCTGACGATCGTGTTCCTGCTGCTCGCGCCGCTCACCGTGCCGGGCGTGCGGTCCAAGGTCATCGCCTCGGTGCTCAACTTCCGGCCGCTGCAGTTCATCGGACGTGTCTCGTACGGCATGTTCCTGTGGCACATCCCGTTCATCTACTTCTGGAACGGCAGCATGTTCGGCGCCGAGAGCTACCTGGAGATCCTGCTGAAGGTGCAGATCAGCAGCTTCCTGATGGCGGTCGTCAGCTACTACCTGGTCGAGAAGCCCGCGCTGACGCTCAGGAACCGCCTCGGCAAGGTGTCCGCCGAGCCGAGCATGCCCGTGCTGGTCCGCTGACCCGAAACGGAGACGACTGTGAAGATCGGTCTGGAGCTCGGCTCCTACACCTGGGACGGCGGGCCGGCCCGCATCGGCGAGACGCTCGCGGACACGGTCCGCACGGCCGACGAGGCGGGGTTCGCGCTGATCGGCGTCGGCGACCACCTCTGGCAGGGGCCGCACGCCGGCGGGCTCGAGGAGCCGATGCTGGAGTGCTTCACCGTGCTGGGCGCGATCGCCGCGCACACCCGGAACTGCCTGCTCGGGCCGGTGGTCGCGGGCGTGCACCTGAGGCATCCGGCGCTGCTCGCCAAGATGGTCACCAGCCTGGACGTGCTGTCCGGCGGGCGGGCCATGCTCGGCCTCGGCGTCGGCTGGTACGAGGAGGAGGCGCGCGGCCTGGGCATCCCGTACCCGTCGCTGGGTGAGCGGTTCGAGCTGCTGGAGGAGACGGCCCGGATCTGCCACCGGCTGTGGGGCGACGGCGACGAGCCGTACGAGGGCACCCACCACCGGCTGGAGCGGCCGATCGGCGTGCCCGCGAACCTCTCCGCCCCGCACCCGCCGATCATGATCGGCGGCGGTGGCGACCGGACGCTGCGGCTGGTCGCCCGGCACGCCGACGCCTGCAACCTCTACCCGGGCCCCGACCTGGCGGAGAAGCTGGCGCTGCTGCGGCGGCACTGCGAGGCGGAGGGCCGCGCCTACGAGACGATCGAGAAGACCTGCATCCTGCCCTTCGACGTCGGCCCGGACGGCGCCGGCTGCGGGGACCTGGCGGACACCCTGCGCGGGCTCGCCGGCCAGGGCATCGATCTGGCGATCGGCATCCTGTCGGGCCCGGACCCGGTCCGCGACGTCGAGCTGCTGGCCGGCAAGGTGCTGCCCGCCCTCGACTGACCCGCGCACACCGAGAGCCGTGACCCGCGCCCGGGGTCACGGCTCCTTCGCATCCGGAGCGCGTTCCGGCACAGGCCCGGAGATAGCGGAGCGTGTTCCGGTACAGACCGGGACATAGCGGTGCGTGTTCCGGCGCAGGCCCGGACATGGCGGAGCGCCCCGCGGACAGGCGGGGCGCTCCGGGTGGGTCTAGGCCGTGGCGGGGACCAGGGCGGGCTGGAGGATGACCGGGAGGCTGCGATGGCCGTTCATGATGAACGTCGGCAGCGGCACCAGCTCCGGCTCGGGCACCGCCAGCTCCATGTCCGGGAAGCGGGCCAGCAGCGTGGACAGGCTGACGGTGGCCATCAGCCGGGCCACCCCGGCGCCGAGGCAGTAGTGCGGCCCGTGGCCGAAGGAGATGTGCTCCTTGTCCTCCCGCAGCACGTCGAACCGGTCGGCGTCGTCGCCGTGCAGGGCCGGGTCGCGGCCCAGCGCCGCGTAGTTGATGATCAGCGGGTCGCCCTTGGGGATGGTGACGCCGCCCACCTCCAGGTCCTCGACCGCGTACCGCATGGGCAGGTGCGCGAGCGGCGAGTGGACCCGCAGCGTCTCCTCGACGACCTGCTCCCAGGTGGCCTCGCCCGAGGTGACCAGGCGGCGCTGCTCGGGGTCGGTGAGCAGGGCGGTCAGGGCGTTGTCGATGAAGTTGATGGTGGTCTCGGAGCCCGCGCCGAGGATGGCGAAGATGGTGTCGGTCAGCTCGGACTCGCTCAGCCGGGACCCGTCCTCGTCGCGGGCGGCGATCAGGTCGCTGGCGATGTCCTCGCCCGGCTCGCGCCGCTTGGCGGCGATGAGGTCCTCCATCGCGCCGCGCCAGCCCGCGAGGATGCTCTGGGCCGTCTCGGGGGTGACGGTGGTGTCCACCATCATGTCGATGACCTTGGCGGTGGCCGCGCGGGCCGCCTCCGGCATGCCGATGAGGTCGGCGACCAGCCGGGCGGGCAGCGGGTTGGCGAACTGCGTCTTCAGGTCGGCGATCTCTCCCGGCGGGGTGGCGGCCAGGTCGTCGATGAGCTCCTCGACGAGCTGGACGACGCGGGGCCGGATCGCCTCGACGCGGCGCGGGGTGAACGCCTTGCCGACCAGCCTGCGCAGCCGCATGTGGTCGCTGCCCGCGGCGGTGGCGATGTTGTCCATGGCCACCCAGCTGATCAGCTCCCAGTCCGGCGGGATCCGGCCGTCGGTGAACGCCGGCCAGTGCTTGCGCGCGCTCTTGGTGACGCGCGGGTCGGTCAGCAGCCGCCTGGCGAGCGCGTAGTCGTTGATCGACCACACGACCACACCACCGGGCAGCTCGACCTGGGTGGGGCCGAGCTGGCGGAGCCGGGCCGCCTCGGCGTGGATGTCTCGGCCGGTGGGGTCGAGGGCGATGGGGCAGCGTTTCTCCATCGTTTTTCTCCCGGGATCGTCGGGGCGGCGAATTCGAGTGTCGAGCAGCCCCGGATTTCCCCGAAGTATAAAGCGACGAGCATTCCAGGCCACTGAATAAAGCGAATGTCAGCATTCTGGAGTAAATTCCGGAATGAGTAGCACTCTAAGAGATGCGACCCGCCCGTCCTCGGCGGCACGATTCTTCATGGAGTGAATCGCGACGTCAAAGAGTCGCCAGCGCGCCGTCCCGAGACAAGGTGGCATGAGTGACTGAGACTTTTGATGCTCGCGGGGTCAGGGAAGTCGTGACCTCGTCGGCTCAGGACGAGCTCTGGTTCCTGCAGAAACTGGTCCCGGAGTCGCCGGTGCACAATGTGTGCCGCGCTTTCCGGGTCACCGGCGCGCTGGACACCGCCGCCCTCCGCGACGCCTGGCGGGCCACCGTACGCCGGCACGAGATCCTCCGCACGACGCTCGTCGAGGCCGACGGGCTCCCGGTGCAGGCCGTCGCGCCCGACTGGGACCCGCACTCCTTCACCGACCTGGGCCCCGTCCGGGACCTTCCCTTCGACCGGCTCGCCGCGACGCCGTTCGACCTGGGCGCGGGCCCACTCGCCCGGCTGTTCACCGCGAACACCGGGCCCGGCGAGCACGCGCTGCTGCTGCTCGCCCACGAGGCCGTGGTCGACGAGCACTCCGTCACCCGGCTCGTCGAGGAGCTGTCGGAGGCGTACGCGGGTGGCGGCTCCACGGTCCCCGTCCGGTACGCCGACTACGTCCAGTGGCAGCGCGACCGGGCCTCCACGCCGGAGTTCCACCGCCTGCTGGAGCACTGGCTCGCGGCCCTGCGGCCGCTCCCGCCGTCGCTGTCGCTCGCCACCGACCGCGCCCGGCCCGTGGGTCCCTCGTTCGAGGGCGGTACGGTCCCGTACGCGTGGGACGACGAGATCGCCTCGGCCCTGACCGAGCTGTCCTGGGCGGAGGGCACCACGCCGTTCACGGTGCTGCTGGCCGCCTTCCAGACCCTGCTGCACCGCCACAGCGGCGAGGAGCGGGTGGCCGTGGGCGTCCCGGTCACCACCCGGCCGAGCGCGCTGTTCACCGACCTGATCGGCCCCTTCCGCAACACGCTGGTGCTCTGCGCCGACTTCACGGGCCGGCCCACGTTCCGGGAGCTGGTCGGCCGGGTGGCGCAGAACGCGCAGGGCGCGTACGAGCGCCGCGAGGTGCCGTTCGACCGGCTGGTCCGGGCACTCAAGATCGACCGGGACCCGCGCCGCATGCCGCTCTGCGACGCCCTGTTCGTCTACCGCGACACGTCCCCGGCCGAGCTGCGGCTGACCGGCCTGACCGTCACCCCGATGCCGGTGGGGCACGGCGCGGTCACGGCCGACCTGACGTTCACCGTGGACGCCGTGGCGCCCGCCCTCACCGGGTCGCTCGCCTACCGCCGCAACCTCTTCGACCCCGGCACCGGAGCGCGCATCCTGGACCAGCTGCGCACCCTCCTCACGGCCGCGCTGCGCAGACCTGATCTGCGGGTGGACGCGCTGCCGCTGGAGAGCCTGCCCGGCATCGGCGCCGCGGTGCGCGCGGCCGACCTGACGGCGGACGCGACCGCCACCCGGTCCGCGCCCCGCCTGGTCCACCAGGCCGCCGGACGCGCCCCGGAGTCGGCGGCGCTGACCTGGCAGGGCGAGACGATCACCTACCGGGAGCTGGAACGCCGCGCCGCCGGGGTCACCGCCGCGCTGCGGGCCCGCGGCGAGGTCGCCGGCCGCCCGGTGGCGGTCCGCCTGCCGTCGGGGCCCGGCCTGGTGGCGGCCCTGCTCGGCGTGCTGGACGCGGGCGCGTACGTACTCTGCATGGGCGCGGCCGACACCGGGCAGCGGGCCAGGACCATGCTGGCGGGATTGCGCCCGGTCCGCATGCTGACGGACGCGGACCGTACCGGCGACGAACTGGCGCGATGGTACGCCGAAGAACTGGGCGGCACCGTCCTCGACGCCGCCGCCGGGTACGCCCGAGAGCTCGACGCCGCCGCCGGGACCGCGGACGCGGAGCCCGTCGCCGGGACGGCAGGCGCGGAGCCCGCCGCGCCCGGCCTGGCCGAGCGGGCCTACGTCGCCTACACCTCCGGCACGACCGGGCGGCCGAAAGGCATCGTGCAGACCCACGCCACCCTCGCCCAGTTCGTCACCTGGCTGGCCGCCGAGACCCGGCTGGGGCCCGGCGACCGGCTCGCCCAGTGGGCCGCGCCCGGCTACGACGCCGGCCTGATGGAGATCTTCGCCGCCCTCGTCTGCGGCGCCACGCTCTGCCCGGTCCCCGACCGGATCCGCGCGAACCCCGACAAGCTGGCCGAATGGCTGGCCGACGAGCGGATCACCCACTTCCAGACCGTGCCGAGCTTCGCCCGCAGGCTGCTGGAGGCCGTCGAGAGCCGCGACATGGCCGGGTCGCTGACCGCGCTCACGCACGTGCTGCTCGCCGGAGAAGCGCTGCCGGGCGAGCTCGCCGCCGATCTGCGCGCCGCCCTGCCGGGCGCCCGCCTGATCAACCTGTACGGAGCGACGGAGACGATCCTGGCCACCTGGCACGAGGTGACCGAGCCGGGCGGCGGCGCGGTGCCGATCGGCAGGCCCATCCCCGGACGTCACGTGCTGGTGCTGGACGACCTGGACCGGCCCTGCCCGCCGGGCGTGACCGGCCATCTCGTGGTCCGCAGCCCGTACGTGGCGCTCGGGTACGTCGAGGAGGAGGCCGACGCCGAGCGGGCCTTCCGCCCAGTGCGCGGGCTGGAGCGGTTCGGCGCGGGCGGCGGCAGGTTCCACCACACCGGCGACCTGGGCCGGCTGCGCTGGGACGGGCTGCTGGAGTTCCGCGGCCGGCGCGACACCCAGATCAAGTTCAACGGCAACCGCGTCGACCTCGCCGAGGTCGAGGCGGAGCTGTCGGCCGACGACGCGGTGGCCGAGTGCGCCGTCGTGCCCGCGGCCGGCCCGGACCGGCTGGTGCGGCGGCTGATCGCCTACCTGGTGCCGCACCCGAGGCGGGACATCTCCGCGGACCGGCTCCGTGCCGGGCTGCGCAGGCGCTTCGGCAAGGGCGTGCCGCCGGTCACCATCAGGACCGTGACCGCGCTGCCCCGCAACGGGGGCGGCAAGCTGGACCGGCGCGGCCTTACCGGCGCCGGCGTGACCCCCACCCGGGCGATCAGCACCCGGACCGAGCGGGAGATCGCCGAGCTCTGGCGCGAGCTCCTGGGCGGCGACCCGGCCGGCCCGGACGACACGTTCTTCGCCGCCGGCGGCCACTCCATGCTCGCGGGGCGGCTCCTCGACCGGATCAGCAAGAAGTTCGGCGTCGAGGTGTCGCTCTGGCAGTTTCTCACCAATCCCACGCTGGCCGGCCTCGCAGGCCTCGTCGACGCGCGAGCGGTGTCTTCACAAGCAGTTCCCGAACGGGCCGTAACCCAACGCATGGCGGGGTGAGAGATGACTCTGGTCGAGACCGCGACCGCGGTCGACTTCGATGGGGAGACGCTGGACGTTCCGGCGCTCCGGCAGGTGGCCGAGGACGGCGCCGTCTGCAACGTGGCTCCGGTGGCTCTGGCGAAGGCCGCGGCCACCCGGCAGCTGTTCGAGGAGATCGTCGGGCAGGGCGTGCCGGTCTACGGCGTCACGACCGGCTACGGCGAGATGATCTACATGCTGGTCGACCCGGACAAGGAGGTGGAGCTGCAGACCAACCTGGTCCGCAGCCACTGCGCCGGGGTCGGCCCGACGTTCGCCGAGGACGAGGCCAGGGCGGTGCTGTCGGCCCGGCTGAACTGCCTGGCCAAGGGCTACTCCGCGGTCCGGCCGGAGCTGCTGGAACGGCTGGCCCTCTACCTCAACCTGGGCATCACGCCGGCGATCCCGCAGATCGGCTCGCTCGGCGCGAGCGGCGACCTCGCGCCGCTGGCGCACGTGGCCGCCACCGTCATCGGCGAGGGGTACGTGCTGCGCGACGGCCGCCGCGTCCCCACCGGGCCGGTCCTGCGGGAGCTGGGCATCGAGCCGCTGCGGCTGCGGTTCAAGGAAGGCCTGGCGATGATCAACGGGACGTCGGCGATGACCGGCGTCGGCTGCCTGGTCGCCGGCCGGGCCATGGAGCAGATCCGGCAGGCCGAGATCGTCACCGCCCTGGTCTGCGAGACGCTGCTCGGCTCCACCAGCCCGTTCATGGCCGAGGGCCACGATGTGGCCCGCCCGCACCCGGGCCAGATCGACTGCGCCGCCAACCTGCGGGCGCTGCTGGACGGCAGCGAGCTGATGGTGGAGCACGAGGAGCTGCGCCGGGCGCTCAAGGCCGACCCGCACCGCCTCAAGGTGACCGGCGGAAAGGAGCCGCGCCGGCGGCACCGCGACGACCAGCGGTCCAACGGCGTCCAGCGGACCGAGGTCTACCTGCAGAAGGCGTACACGATCCGGGCCATCCCGCAGGTCGTCGGCGCCGTCCGGCAGGCGGCCTACCACGCCACGGAGACCCTGGAGATCGAGCTCAACTCCAGCAACGACAACCCGCTGGTCTTCGCCGGCAAGGAGGTCTTCCACGGCGCGAACTTCCACGGCCAGCCGATCGCCTTCGTCATGGACTACCTGACGATCGCGCTCACCCAGCTCGGCGTCATGTCGGAGCGCAGGACCAACCGGCTGCTGAACCGGCACCTGAGCAACGGCCTGCCCGAGTTCCTGGTGGCGGGCGACCCCGGGCTCAACAGCGGCTTCGCCGGCGCCCAGTACCCGGCCACCGCGCTGGTCGCCGAGAACCGGACCATCGCCCCGGCCAGCACGCAGAGCGTGCCGTCCAACGGCGACAACCAGGACGTCGTCAGCATGGGCCTGATCGCCACCCGCAACGCGCGCCGCGTGCTGGAGAACAACTGCCGCATCCTCGCCGTCGAGTTCCTGGCCGCGTGCCAGGCCGTGGACCTGTCGAACCGGCGCTCCCGGCTGAGCCGGGCGGGGCGGGAGGCGTACGAGATGCTGCGCTCGCTGGTGCCGATGGTCAGCGGAGACCGGTACATGGCCGACGACATCGAGCTGGTGGCCGCCGCCCTGTCCCGGGGCGAGCTGGCCGCCGCCGTCGAGCGCGCCGGCGTCGCCCTGCGCTGAGGAGCTGGTGACCATGACCGTGCAGACCGGCATCATCCCGCTCTCCTTCAACCAGGACTTCCTGTGCCTGTTCGACAAGGGGGACGAGGAGGGGCCGTTCGGTCCCACGTACAACATCGTGTGCGGGTGGCGGCTCACCGGGGCCGTCGACACCGGGGCGCTGCAGGAGGCGCTGGACGAGCTGGTCGTCCGGCACGAGGCGCTGCGCACCGAAATCGTCCGGGAGGAGGGGAACCGGCACCAGCGGGTCCTCCCCCCGGCCCCGGTCCGGCTGGCCGTCCGCGACCTGCGGGCGGAGCCCGCGGAGCGGCACCGGGCCGCCGAGGAGCTGCTGATCGAGCTCGAAGGCGGCAGGTACGGCAGCGGCGAGCTGCCCCTCCTCCGGGCGGTGCTCGGCCGCTTCGACGAGCGGGACTCGGTGCTCGCGCTCATCGCCCACCACTCGGCCGTGGACGAGTGGTCGATGAAGCTGGTGATCCAGGAACTGGCCGTGCTGTACGCCAGGAAGCGGGGGTTCGACCTGCCCGCCCCGGCCGAGCCGGCGCAGTACCGGGAGTACGCGCTCTGGGACCGCGAGCGCGCCACGCAGCCGAAGGCGGAACGGGCGCGCGCGTACTGGCGCGAGCGGCTCCGCGGCGCCGTGGCCGCCCCCACCCGGACCGACCACCGGCGCTCCGCGAACCTGCCCAAGTCCACGGCCGCGCACCGCTTCCTGATCGACGAAGAGCTGACGGGCGCCGCGCTGTCGCTGGCCACCGCGACCCGCAGCTCGCCGTTCATGGTGATGCTGGCCGCCTACTACGTGTTCCTGAACCGGAGCACGGGCGCGACCGACGTCACCGCCACCACCTTCTCCTCCGGCCGGACGCTGGCCCGCTTCCAGCACACCGTGGGCTCGTTCTTCAACCTGCTGCCGATCCGGACCGACCTGGCCGGCTGCGGCACCTTCCGCGAGCTGATCGGGCGCACCCGGGCGTCCTGCATCCAGGCGTACCGGCACGACATCCCGTTCGGCCAGATCGTGGAGCAGGCCCCGGGCGTCACCGCGTCGTTCGCCGGCGACGACACCTGCGTGGTGTCGTTCCAGGTCTTCCAGTTCCCGTTCACGATGGCCGGCGACCTGATCGGGGACGTCGCGTACCACGACATCCGGCGCCGCCTGCTGTCGCAGCCGGTGACCACCGACATCCCCGACGGGGCGCTGTGGACGCTCGACATCGACCCGGCCGGCGACATGGTGTGCAGCCTGTGGTTCAACACCAACCTGTTCGAGGAGTCCACGATCAGGGACCTGGTGGCCGGCTTCCTCCGGGTGCTGCGCGAGACGCTGCTCAGCCCCGACGCACCGCTGACCGTACAGAAAGGCGATCTGTGATGGCGGGATTGACCAGGGTGACGTCCGCCGCCGCCCTCGACGACGTGGTGGAGATCCTCGAACGCGACGGCGCGGTCATCGTCGAGGACTTCGCGGACCCGGAGGTGCTCGACGCGCTCTGGGCCGACCTCGGCCCCAGCCTCGACACCGACCAGTTCTCCGACAACTGGTACGACGGCCTGCGCACCCGGCGGGTGTCGTCGCTGTTCGCGCGGACCACCCGGCTGACGCCCGTGGTCACGCACCCGGTCTTCCTGGGGGCGGCGCGGGCGCTGATGCAGAAGCCCCGCCCGATGTGGATCGGCCGGTCGCGGCAGGAGATGACGCCGAGCATCCAGATCAGCACCACCCAGCTGATCCAGATCCACGAGGGCCAGGGCAAGATGCCGCTGCACCGCGACGACGCGCTCCACCTGCGCCCGCACCCCGGCCCCACGACCCGGGTGCAGCTGATGGTGGCCATGAGCGAGTTCACCGCCGACAACGGCGGCACGCTGGTCATCCCCGGCAGCCACCACTGGGACGACGAGCGCGCCCCCAGGACGTCCGAGGCCATCCCCACCGAGATGCCGCCCGGCGGCGGGCTCATCTGGGTCGGCGGCGTCTACCACGGCGGCGGCAAGAACGTCACCGCCACGCCGCGCACCGGCCTGACGATCGCGCTCGACCTGGGCAACCTGCGCCAGGAGGAGAACCAGTACCTCGCGGTGCCCCGCGAGATGGTGCTCGCCTACCCGCGGGAGGTACAGGAACTGCTCGGGTACGACCGCTGCCCGCCGGGGCTCGGCTGGGTGGAGATGCACGACCCCGACATCGCCCTCCAGGACGAGGAGACCCGGCGCCAGGCCGGCCTGGTGGTCGGCGGAGCCCTGGCCGACGCCCGCTGAACACACGGAACGGCCGCCACTCGCTGCGAGTGGCGGCCGTTTTTTCAGTCCTCGTTGGCCAGCAGCGTGTCCTTGAGCTGCCGCAGCCCCTCGAAGGAGGACAGGTCCGGCACCCGCCAGCCGTCCAGGTCGTACTCGTCCAGGCACTCGTCCACGAACGCCTTGTAGGCGTCCAGCTTCCCGTCGGCGATCTGCGCCGACAGCAGCTCGACCCGCGTGTTCTCGTGGTTGCCCGCGTAGTTGCGCTCGTACAGCTCGTGCCGGCCGCCGAACTCGGTGCCGACGCTGTCCCACAGCAGCTTCATCACCTTGATCCGCTCCACCGCGTCGACCCCGTTCGAGCCGCGCAGGAACCGGTCCAGATACGGGCGGATCTCCGGGTTCCGGAAGTCGTCGGCGCTGGAGTTGACGTAGATCAGGCCGCTCGCCACGTCCTGCTCGATGATCTCCTTGACCCGCGGATAGCCGATCTGCATGAACCACCGGTACGCCAGCCCGTACTGCGGGTTGGGCAGCACCGCGCCGCCCACCCACGGCACCGGGTTGCGCGCGGCCGCGTCCGACAGCGCCCAGAACAGGTTCCGCCAGGCCAGCACCTCGCCCAGCCGGCTCTGCACGCCGCGGAAGTCCTGCGTGCCGGTGATCTCCAGCGCCTTGGCCAGCAGCCCCGCCAGGAACTCCAGCTTCACCGCCAGCCGCGTGCACCCGTGGAAGGTGAACCGCTCCGGGAACCCGGACCGGCCGGTGAACAGCTGCACCTTGCCCAGATGCCCGTAGATGAAGACGTTCTCCCAGGGGATGAGCACCTTGTCCAGCACGAGGATGGTGTCGTTCTCGTCCAGCCGGGAGGACAGCGGGTAGTCGAACGGGCTGCCCATGACGGACGCGGCGGCCGTGTAGGACGGGCGGCAGATCAGCTTCAGCCCGGCCGCGCCCATCGGCACGGTGGCCACCAGCGCGAACTTCCGGTCCTTGATGGGCAGGCCGTAGTGGGCGATGAAGTTGTAGTGGGTCAGCGCCGAACCGGTGGCGACCACCTTGGCGCCGCTCACGATCAGCCCGGCGTCGGTCTCCCGCTCCACGTGCACGAACACGTCGGCGACTTCGTCCGGCGGCCGGTTGCGGTCGACCGGCGGGTGCACGATCGCGTGGTTCCAGAACAGCACCTTCTCCTGCGACTCCTTGTACCAGCGCCGCGCGTTGTCGGCGAACGGCGCGTAGAAGTCGGCGTTGGCGCCCAGCGTGCCGAGGAAGGCCGCCTTGTAGTCGGGGCTCCGGCCCATCCAGCCGTAGCTCATCCGCGACCAGGCCGCGATCGCCTTCTGGTGCCTGACCAGGTCGTCGGCCGAGCGCGGCGTGGTGAAGAAGGCGTGCGTGTAGCCGTCGCCCCCG
>Ga0079224_100004259_pt1 | contig 18412 bp, 9 predicted proteins | sample Stecom2015_FD_80414 | JGI IMG/M metagenome (GOLD analysis project Ga0079224, IMG submission 80414) | Agricultural soil microbial communities from Utah to study Nitrogen management - Steer compost 2015 | ecosystem: Environmental > Terrestrial > Soil > Agricultural land | place: USA: Utah...
AGATTCGGCGACCGCACGGAACCGTTTGTTCAAACCGAATTGCACAAATTATTTGGTGAAGACTAACAGAGCTGCTATGTCTGCATTGGCTGGAATTAAGGAACATAAGATTGTAGCAATTGTACGGGGGCTCCCTCCATCGCAGGTGTTGGAAGTTGCACAGGCGCTTTATACCGGTGGGGTCCGTATCCTGGAGATTACAATGAACTCCGAGGATCCGCTGAACGTCATCCGGCGGGTGTCCCAAGTGTTTGGGGACCGGATGGTGATCGGGGCTGGTACCGTGCTGGATGCTGAAATGACAACTGCCGCCGCGGATGCCGGAGCCCGATTTGTCCTCTCGCCGGTTGTTGACCGGGATGTGATCGACACCGCCAAAAAGTTGGGGGTAGCATGCATTCCGGGAGCGTATACCCCGACTGAAATTTTCACAGCTTTCAAGTGGGGGGGCGACCTGATTAAGGTGTTCCCCGCCACATCGCCCGGGTACATACGCGAGCTGGCAGGTCCGTTGCCCCAAATTCCGCTGTTACCCACAGGCGGTATCACGCCACAGAACATCAAAGATTATCACGATGCCGGCGCTGTGGGATTCGGTATCGGAAGCGCGCTGGTCAATGCCAAGCAGCCGATAACAGAGCAATCGCTTGAAACTATCACCGAAAAGGCGCGACAGTTTATTGCCGCCATCACTGACCAACGTTAACTCCTTAGCAATGAAAATCAAATCCTATGAACTGTTTCTGGTTCCCCCTCGATGGCTGTTTCTGAAGATCGAAACAGATGAGGGACTGGTAGGCTGGGGCGAACCGGTGATCGAAGGCAAAGCTGCTACCGTGAAGGCCGCGGTAGAAGAGCTGATGACGTACCTCGTAGGGAAAGATCCGCTGCCGATTGAAGATCATTGGAACGTCATGTACCGGGCTGGCTTTTATCGGGGTGGTCCCATTCTGATGAGTGCCATTGCTGGCATTGACCAAGCCTTGTGGGATATTAAGGGAAAATATTATAATGCCCCCATTCATCAGCTATTGGGTGGCAAGGCCAGGGAGAAAATGAAGGTATACTCCTGGATCGGCGGCGATCGGCCTTCGGATGTCGGTCGGGCCGCCAAGCAAATGGCAGACAGCGGGTTTCTGGCTGTAAAGATGAATGCGACCGAGGAACTGCAATATGTGGATAGCTATGCTAAGATTGACGAAGCGGTCAGCAGGATTGCCGCTATCCGCGAAGCGGTAGGAGCGGAGTTCGGTGTCGGAATCGATTTTCATGGGCGGGTACATAAACCCATGGCCAAGATATTAGCCAAAGAGCTGGAACCCTATCGCCCTATGTTCATCGAGGAGCCGGTACTCCCTGAAAATAATGAAGATTTGCGGGAGATCGCCCGCCATGTAGCCATACCCATTGCTACGGGCGAGCGGATGTTCTCGAAATGGCAGTATAAGGCCCTGCTGCAGGCAGGCTATGCCGACATTATCCAGCCCGACCTTTCCCACGCGGGAGGCATTACCGAATGTAAAAAAATCATTTCCATGGCGGAGGCGTTTGACGTGGCGGCCGCTCCGCATTGCCCGCTGGGGCCTATCGCCCTGGCTGCATGTCTGCAGGTGGATGCAACGTGCCACAATGCGTTTATTCAGGAGCAAAGTCTGGGCATTCATTACAACCAGGGGAGCGATTTGCTCGATTACTTGGAAGATAAAACCGTGTTCCAATATCGGGATGGCTACGTCAACATCCCGGAAGGTCCCGGCCTGGGAATATCCATCGATGAAGACCACGTGCGGAAAATGGCGGCGGAAGGGCATCAATGGCAGAACCCTGTTTGGCGTCACGAGGACGGCAGTGTAGCAGAGTGGTAGGCGATGCGTACGTTTTTAAGTTGTGACTGGGGAACAAGTACCTTCCGACTCAGGTTGGTACGTTCTTCTGACCTTCATATCCTGGCCGAAACGACGCATGCGGGAGGAATAGCCGACACGTACCAACGGTGGGCAGCTTCGGGTAGAACAGCGGAAAGGTTTACTTTTTACGCAACAATCCTACAGAAACGGATAAAGCAACTGGCGGGGGAGTACGGGCAGTCGCTAGCCGGAATTCCCGTCGTTCTGTCGGGGATGGCTTCTTCCTCCATCGGAATGAAAGAGCTTCCTTATCAACCATTGCCCATCCATACTGACGGCCGCGACATGTTCGTTGAGCGACTGCAGGTGGAGGGGACCATGAACCCCACGATCATTATTTCCGGCATAACGACGGGAGATGACGTGATGCGGGGGGAAGAAACGAAAATTCTCGGCTGTTCGTCATTGCTCGCGGAAACCTCCGGCGAACAGCTGGTACTATTGCCCGGTACGCACGCCAAGCATGCTGTTATCAGGCAGGGGAAGATAATCCGTTTCAACACACATATGACAGGCGAATTTTTTAAATTGCTCTCTGAACACAGCGTTCTTGCTACCTCTGTGGAGAAAGGCGGTGATTTTGATGCACCGGCCAATCGGGTTTATTTCCGCAAAGGCGTAGAGACGGGCAGTACATTCGGATTGTTGCATTCCGCCTTTCATGTTCGTACCAACCAATTACTGAAAGACGTACCCAAGACCGCAAATTTTTATTACCTGAGCGGGCTGCTTATCGGTTATGAACTGAGAGACATCCCGCTCCATATGCCTGTTTATCTGGTCTCAGGGGCTGGACATCAAGCTCTGTACCAAGTTGCTATGGAACAGCTGAGAGTGCCCCTCGCCGCCACCATGGATGCAGACTCGGCACTCATTGCAGGACAGTACATGATGCTTTCCCGCGACAATTGGTAGGATTTTTTTACTATTGTGCATCCATTACCAGTTATTCCTATGGCCCATAAACCATTCGTTGTTGTCGCGTTGGCATTGCTTTTATTTGTATCGGCATGTAATCAGCCCGATGTTGTTTCCCCTTTTCGTCCGAAGGCAGATAGCCGCGTCGTGGTTATTGGCAACTCGTTCGGCGTTGGACTACAGGAACATACCTACTTTGAAACATTGCTGCACCTGAGTTTTCCGCAACACCGCATCCGGATGCGGAACCTGGCCTGGAGCGCGGATGAGGTGAATCTTCGGCCCCGGCCTCTGAACTTCGGCACACTGGACGAACACCTGACGCAACAGGAAGCGGATGTCATCTTCGTGTGTTTCGGGCTCAATGAGTCTTTCAAAGGGAAAGACAGCCTGGAAAACTTCAAACGGGATCTTCGGGCGTTTATCGATCATTTGCAGCACCAACGATACAATGGAATCGACACACCCGAAGTGATTCTGGTATCACCTATCGCCCACGAGAAAATGGGCGGTCTCTTGCCGGAACCGAGCGGACATAACCAAAATCTTAAGGCGTATACGCGGGGCATGCGTGAAGTGGCGCGCCAACAGAACATTTCGTTTATTGACTTATACGAGCCTACGCGGAAACTGATGGAACGTACTGATAGGCCATTGACGACCAATGGTATTCACCTCAACGCTTATGGCTATCGGCAGGTCAGCGAGATGATGGCCTCCGCGTTGGGCTTGCCCGTGACAACATGGGACGACCGTCCGCATACGGTGCATCTGAACGAGTTGGTAAAGGTTAAAAACCGGCACTTCTTTTATCGGTTTAAGGCCCAGAATGGCGAATACATTTACGGAAGACGAAGAGAGTGGGCCGGAGGTGAGCAGCTTCCCGCGGAGCTGGCAGAAATCGATCACCTGGTGGGAAGGCTGGATACGCTGGTATGGGCCGGCAGTGAGAAAGATGCCCCCGTTGATCTGGAAACAGCACGGGCCATCACCCGGTTCAATCGTCCGTCTGCCGAACGCATGGACACCGATGCCGAACGCAGCGCCCTGGAAAAAGCAAAATCTCAGTTTCTCCTGGCGGATGGGTACGAGATCAACTTGTTTGCTTCCGAATTGGACTTTCCGGTTGCTAACCCCGTAGCGCTGACCTTTGATCCCAAAGGCAGATTGTGGGTAGCCACCATGCCGGCCTATCCGCATTATTTCCCGGGAAATCCGCCCAACGACCGTATTGTTGTGCTGGAAGACACGGACCACGATGGCAGCGCCGACAAACATACTGTTTTTGCAGACAGCCTTTATCTTCCGTTGGGGTTTGAGCTGGGAGACAGTGGCGTTTATGTAACCCAGGCTCCCGATATGATTTTCCTGCGTGATACCGACGGCGACGGCCGTGCGGACGAGCGAAAGACACTTTTGAGCGGTTTTGGTACCGAGGATTCACACCATACCCTGAATACCTATACCTGGGGCCCGGATGGAGCGCTGTACATGCATACCGGCACGTTCCTGCACTCCCAGATAGAGACACCGTACGGGCCAAGACGCAGTGCATATGGAAGTACGTGGAGGTTTGATCCGCGTACCATGAAACTGGATGAATATATTTCTTATCCCTACGCCAATCCCTGGGGCAGTGTATTTATGCGGGATGGCACGCATTTGATTGCCGATGTGTCTACCGGTATGAACTATTTTGCACCCCCGTTAACCGTTGCCATTGATTATCCCAAAAAGCATATGGGTATGAAAGATTTTCTGACGTCTCCGTCAAAACCTAAGACGTGCGGGATGGTTGTGGTTTCAAGCCGGGCGTTTCCGGAAAGTGCTCAGGGCAATGTTCTGTTCAATACGTTTATAGGTTTTCAGGGGGTCAGGCAACACCAGGTACGCGAGGAGGGGAGCGGCGTTGTAGGATACGAAGTGGAACCGCTCTTACAGTCGACCGACCCGAATTTCCGTCCGGTAGGGCTGAAATTTGGTCCGGATGGGGCGCTATATGTACTGGATTGGTACGACCCGATCATCCAGCACGGCGAGCAGAATTTCAGGGATCCGCAGCGCGACCATTCCCGCGGCAGGATCTGGCGGATTACATACAAAGGAAAGGATATATTACCGGTAACTGATCTTACGCAGTTGCAGCTCGCTGAACTGGTTGATCAACTTAGAATCTATGAAGACGGACACCGCTACAGAACGCGGATGCAGCTGCGCGAATTCCCGGCTGAAGAAGTCATTCCGGCTGTAAAAAAGTGGTTGGAAATGCTGGATAACAACGATCCGGAGTACGACCAGTACCGCCTGGAAGGCCTATGGGTATACCAACAGTTTCACCGACCGGAAAAGGAATTGCTCGGTCAATTGCTGAAAAGTAAAAAGGCCCCGGTACGGGCGGCTGCGGTCCGCGTACTGCGGTACTGGTCGGAATCTATTCCCGATGCACAGGATCGACTGATGGAGATGGTAAATGATCCTTCACCGAGGGTAAGGTTGGAGGTCGTTGCGGCGTTAAGCCATTTTCCAAATGAAGAAACTGTACGGGCACTGCTGGCCATCTCCGAGTTGCCGGTGGATGACTACATTGGTTACGCCTTGATTGAAGCGTCTAAGCACCTGAAACCGGTTTGGATGGAAATGTTTAAGAACGACCGGAACTTTCTGGCCGATGAGCCGAAAAAGGCTGATGTGCTGTTAAGGCCCCTGGCGTCGGCTGCGGAATTGCAGGTCCCCGGGTTCATCACGGATGATCCATCCTATGCGCAATACGGGGTGCCTCCCTTATCTGCGGACGACTTCCGCGCGCTGGCCGGTGTGCCTGCTGTGGAACAGTTCCGAGAACGGTACCGCGATTTATTGAACATGCGGGAATCGGATAAGGGAGATGTATCCTCCGAACTGACCCTGAGGGCGCTGCCCGGTAAAATGATGTTCGACAAAGACGTTTTGACCGTAACGGCAGGAAAGACGGTTTCACTGGTTTTTGAAAACGATGATCAGATGGCTCACAACATCGTGATTGTGAAGCCGGGTTCGGAGGAAAAAGTTGGAACGGCAGCCGATGGAATGGCGGGCCTTCCGGACGGCTACGAAAGGCATTTCATCCCATCCTTGCCAGAAGTGCTGTACTACACTCCACTCGTAAGCGCCGGACAAACCTATCAACTGGAATTCACGGCTCCCGAAAAGCCGGGCGATTATCCGTTTGTATGCACATTCCCGGGCCATTGGCGGATCATGAAGGGAACACTGCATGTAGTGGCAAAAAACTGATAATGAAACAAAAAATCACTAAATTTGAAAAAGATACCAAAATAAAACCGTTATGAGACTCCGCATTTCGTCAAAGTGGCTTGTTGGTATTACCGTTGCAGTAGCTCTTGCGATACTTTGCGGCTACTTTTTTACGGGCCGCGGCAGCACCGGATGGGGAGGGTCCATGCCGTTGCCGGGGGTGGTGGATTATAATTTCCATATCCGTCCTGTTCTTTCGGACAAATGCTTTTCCTGCCATGGTCCGGATAAAAATGCCCGTGAGGCCGATTTGAGACTGGATACGGAAGAAGGGGCCTACAAGGCATTGAAAGAGACGGAAGGGGCACATGCCATTGTTCCGGGCCACCCGGAACTTAGCGAGGCTTACCGACGGATTACCAGCACCGATGCCACGATACAGATGCCACCGGTATCTTCCAATCTGACACTCACAGATTATGAAGTACGGCTCATTGAGCGGTGGATCCGGCAGGGCGCGGAGTACAAACCGCATTGGGCATTTGTAGCACCGGAAAAGATGGAAGTGCCGGAGGTTGACGATGATACCTGGCCAACGAATGAAATTGATTATTTCGTACAGGCACAAATGGAAAGGAAAGGTCTTAAGCCTAATCCCGAGGCGGATAAAGCACGGTTGTTACGGCGGGTGAGTTTGGACCTGACCGGTCTGCCGCCCACGGAGGAACAGCTTGCATCGTTCCTGGCCAATGAGGCACCTGATGCTTACGAGCGGGCCGTCGATGGTCTGTTGGCATCTGCCGCTTATGGAGAACGGATGGCTATGCATTGGCTGGATCTCGCCCGGTATGCGGATTCGTATGGTTATCAGGATGACGATATACGCACCCAGTGGCCCTGGCGTGACTGGGTGATCCATGCGTTCAACCAGAATATGCCCTATGATCGGTTTGTGACCTGGCAGCTGGCCGGCGATATCCTTCCGAACGCCACAAAAGAACAACTGCTTGCTTCTGCATTCAACAGGAACCATAAAATCACGGAAGAAGGTGGCGTGATCGAAGAAGAATACCGTGTAGCCTACGCCGTAGACAAAACGAATACGTTCAGTAAAGGTATACTGGGCATAACTATGGAGTGTGCGCAGTGCCATGACCATAAGTATGACCCGTTCACCCAGAAGAATTATTTTCAACTGTATGCCTTTTTTAATAATTCGAGTGAAAAGGGGCTGGAAGGGCTGGTGAATTCAGGCCCATCGAAGACGCCGCGGCTCACCATCACCCAGGCCGATGTGGACAGCATGCTCCAATTCATTAATAGAGCGGGTGACACCACGCCGGTCTCCGTTTCCGTAATGGGAGAAATGGAGGAGGTGCGGCCAACCTATATCCTTGACAGGGGGGTATATGACGCCCCAACCGAACGTGTGTATCCCGGCACACCGGAATCCATCCTGTCTTTTGATAGCACAAAGTATACGCCAAACCGGCTGGGATTGGCTCAGTGGGCATTCAGCAAGGAGAACCCGCTAACAGCACGGGTGTTTGTTAACCAGATATGGGCAATGATCTTTGGCCGCGGGTTAGTAGCTACCGTTGCGGATTTTGGAAACCAGGGAGAATTACCCAGTCACCCGGAACTATTGGACTGGTTGGCAGCAGATTTCAGGGATAATGGATGGGACGTAAAACGGTTGATGAAGCAGTTGGTCATGAGCGCTACCTACCGCCAGTCATCAAAAATAACACGGAAGCATTTGGAGGTAGACCCTGAGAATATCTACCTGGCCCGCGCCAAGCGGTTGCGGCTGCCAGCAGAATTTATCAGAGATTTGGCGTTGGCCAGCAGCGGACTGCTAAACCCCGAAATAGGCGGGCCCAGCGTAAAGCCCTATCAGCCGGAGGGTATATGGGAGGTAACCAGTTCAGGGAGAGGCGCATTGTCCAATTACGTGCAGGATCACGGTGAGCGTCTGTATCGTAGGGGCATGTATGTGTTTATCAAACTAACAGTGCCGCCGCTCAATATGCTGATTTTTGACGCCAGTAACCGCGACATGTGTGAAGTAACCCGGCAACGGACCAATACTCCTTTGCAGGCATTGGTTATGTTGAATGACCCGGTTATCCTGGAGGCATCGCGTGTATTCGCAGGGAACCTGCTCCTTCAATCGCCGGATGCAACACCGCGGGAGTTGATTACGCAGGCATTCCGGCAGATCTTAAGTCGCGATGCCACTGAAAAAGAGCTTGCATCGCTCGAATCGTATTACGCGGAAGAACTCAAGCGTTATCATGATGCACCGGAAGACGCCGAAGCATTTGTGGAGGTGGGCGAGGCACCGCAACATAAAACGGTGGATATCGTTGAACAGGCGGCCTTGATGGCGGTCATTCACGGACTTTACAATTTGGAGGAAACGATTACACGGACGTGAATAACGTGACGGATGAATACGCGCAGCGGTACAATGCCGGCTGTTGGCGAAAAATAACAATCGTATGAAGAAAGACAGAATGCTAAAAAAGGAAATTGAACAGGCCCGCCTGTTCGAAAACCGGAGGCAATTTCTTTCCCGGCTAAGTGTCGGAATCGGAAGCGTGGCGTTAGGGTCGTTGTTGATACCCGACCTGTTTTCGGGCCGGGGGACTGACGACGAAGGCCCCGCTCCGGGGATTCCCCACTTTGCTCCAAAGGCGAAAAGGGTCATCTATCTTTTCCAGAGCGGCGGGGTTTCCCAGCTGGAATCGTTTGACGGCAAGCCCAAGCTGCGCGACATGATGGGGCAGGATCTACCGGCCTCTGTGCGTGGCAATCAACGGCTGACGGGGATGACCGCCGGTCAGGCCACCTTTCCCGTAGTGGGTTCATATTATGATTTCGCTCAATACGGCAAGAGCGGCGCATGGGTGAGCTCGGCATTTCCGCACATGGCGAAGATCGTGGACGACCTATGTATCATCCGCTCGATGCATACAGACGCCATTAATCACGACCCGGCGATCACGTTTTTTCAAACCGGTGCACAGCAGGGAAACCGGCCCAGTATGGGTGCCTGGTTGAGTTACGGATTAGGTAGTGAAAATCAGAATCTTCCGGCGTTCTGTGTGCTGGTTTCCAAAGGGAAGGGAAACGGACAGGGGGTATATGCGAAACTGTGGACCAACGGATTTCTGGACTCCGTTCATCAGGGGGTACAGCTTATGGGAGGGCCCGATCCCGTGTTGTATCTTGGTAATCCGCCGGGGACCGACAAGGTGAGCCGGCGTAAGTTGTTTGATAAGTTGGCTGAGCTGAACATGCTCCAGTTTGAGACGTTCGGTGATCCGGAAATCACTGCGAAAGTACAGCAATATGAGATGGCTTATCGCATGCAAACCTCGGTGCCGGAAGTGACCGACCTGTCAAAGGAACCCGATCATATCGTGAAGCTCTACGGACCCGACTGCCTGGTACCAGGAACGTACGCCGCCAACTGCCTGTTGGCACGAAAATTATCGGAAAATGGGGTGCGCTTCGTCCAGCTGTATCACCAGGGATGGGATCAGCATGACAATCTGCCTAACCAGATGGCTACCCAGGCCAAGGATGTCGATCAGGCGTCGGCAGCTCTGATTACAGATCTGAAACAACGGGGACTGTTGGATGAAACATTGGTGATATGGGGAGGCGAGTTCGGCAGGACCAGTTATTGCCAGGGCAGGCTGGCGTTTGATAATTACGGCAGGGATCATCATCCCCGCTGCTTCAGTATCTGGATGGCGGGAGGAGGCATCAAGCCGGGGATTGTATACGGTGAAACCGATGAATTCAGCTATAACATTGTCAAAGACCCAGTGCATGTACATGATCTGCACGCGACCATCCTCCACCAGTTGGGGTTGGATCATGAGAAACTGACCTTTCGTCATCTTGGGCGTCGCTACCGCCTTACTGATGTGGCCGGAAACGTAGTAAAGGGCATACTGGCGTAGGAAACAGTAATGAGATTATTTCATAAGGCGCTGCTCAATATCCTGATCGGATGTCAGGTGTTTATGGTGTTCTTTCTGTTGTTCGAAGCCCGCATTGACATACCCCCGCTGCTTCAGGTGATGGGCCGCGCACACCCCCTGTTGCTCCATTTTCCTATTGTGTTTCTGGTAGTTGCTTTCTTATTAGGATTTTTGGAAAGCCGAATGGAAGGTGCACAGCAATGGACCAACCCAACCCTTTATGGGCTGTTGTTGCTCACGGCTTCCAGTGCCGCCGTGACAGCCGTCGCAGGATTAGTGCTTTCAAAGGAAGGCGGGTACGAAGGCCCCGGTTTTCAGTGGCACAAATGGATGGGGGTTGCGCTAAGCTTTTCGTCGACTGCCTTGCTCTGGTATCGTCGGCGGGTGCGGTCGTCAGAAGGTAAACCGACCCGCTTTTTTCAGGTGGGGCTGGGTGTTTCCGTACTTATACTGTTAACCACCGGCCACTTTGGGGCGGAACTAACGCATGGAGCAGACTATCTGTTTGAGCCGGTGCGTGGCAAGGATAAGGGGGGATTGGATATGGAGGCTGCGGTAGTGTACGACGATCTGGTGTACCCCATTTTGGAGTCTAAATGTCTGAGCTGCCACAGTATCAGCAAAGCAAAAGGAGGCCTGGTGCTGTCGGATACAGGTCGGTTTCGTAAAGGAGGGGATAGCGGCGTCGCGTTTGTCGGCGGTTCGCTGGAAGAGAGCCTTCTTGTACAGCGGTTATTGCTTGACCTGGATCATGAACATCATATGCCACCTAAGGGTAAGCCCCAGCTGACGGATGAAGAGCAGGCATTGATCGAAGCCTGGATTTCAGGGGGAGCCGACTTTCACACCCGGCTTGCTGCGCTAGCAGCCGACGATACACTCCGCCAGCTAGCCGCAGCAGTGTACGGTCCGCCGCTGGAGGAAACCTACGGGTTTTCGTCCGCCGACGCAGCTGTTATCGCCAGGCTGAACAGCCCGTATCGTGTGGTTAAGCCTTTGGCACAGGAGTCCCCGGCTTTGTCCGTTGCGTTTTTCGGTGCTTCTTTTTTTACCGGGAAGTCACTCAGGGAATTGGAACCCGTGGGCACACAGGTGGTTTCCCTCTCGTTAAGTGGGATGCCGGTTACCGAAAATGACCGTGACTTGCTGGGGAGCTTCAAAAACCTGCGCGAGCTGATGTTGAATGGTACGCCGGCAGACGACCATTGGAGTGAGGTTTTGGCGTCTCTTCCCAACCTACAGACCGTGAGCCTGAGCAGTACCAACCTAACGGAAAAAGGACTTGCCTCTCTTTTGGATATGCCGAAGCTGAAGCGTATTTACGTCTGGAATACGCCCATCGGTGGTGAAGCGGTCGACCGGCTGCAGCAGCAATATAAACACATTACCATCGAAAGGGGCTATCAGGACGATGGCCAGACCGTTATCCGGTTGAACGACCCGATCGTGAAGCCGGCCAGCACATTTTTTGACAGCGAATCAGCTGTCATTCTTTCTCATCCCGTAAACGGGGTGGAGCTACGTTATACCCTCGATGGAAGCGAGCCGGACAGTATGCACGCGAAGATATATTCCGAACCGTTGGTCTTGAAGAATCCCGCAACGGTCCGGGTGAAAGGCTACAAAGCTGGGTGGCTTTCCAGTGGGGAAGTATCCAGGAGCTTTTATCCCTCAACAGTACATCCCGATCAAATGTATCTGATCAGCCCACCGGATTCGCGGTATAAGGCGCGGGGCGCGTTTTCTCTTTCCGACTTGGCAAGTGGCGGGGAAAATCATGCCGATGGCAGGTGGATAGGGTTTCATGGACAGCCTATGATCGTGTCCGCCCATTTTGACCGTGCACAGCGCGTGGATTCCGTGGGCATCAGCGTGAAGCAGGTATACGGCGCGCATATCTACCCGCCCCAGCAAATAGAAATATGGGGAGGGCCTGATTCGGCCGCTTCACAGCTGCTCAGCAGTGTTCGGCCGGCCCTGGAAATGCCGGACAAAGCGGCTGCCGGCCGCGTCATCAACGTGCCTGTAAAGGGGGGGGCTGTGCGGTATCTGCGTATCGTCGCCGAACCCTTTGTTCCCATTCCGGCAAAATATCCCGCGGAGGGAAATCCGGCTTGGATCTTTGTGGATGAAATCATCATGAATTGATCTCCAGCTAAAACCAGTACACCGTTTGAAAACGTTGAAATGAGCGTTTTTATATTTCCTCAAGAGGATTGGAAGCGTGTTTTAAGGGTGTTCAAGCAAATTGGGAGGGGCTTTCGTTATCTTTGTTCATGGCTGCTGAACACACGCAGCGAGCAGGGAAGTTTGATCAACTGCGGCTCGTATTCAGCTCGTGGATGGTTAACCAGATCCAGCAGTAATAAGCCTGATTTTTGCCCAATTTCATAGGGTTGTTCTTTGAGGGAGGCAAGCGGAGGACGTTCCAGGTATTGGATCATTGGATTGGCACCGTAGCCAATCAACTCGACGGCCGGTGCCCGTGTGCTGAATTCTGAACGCAGGCAGTTCAGGGCGTCAAGCATCACCTGATCTTTAAAAGCCAGCACCGCCGTCGCAGGTTGATCGAGATGCATTAACCGTCGTATGGCGTGATGGTTGCTCTCCTGGGTGAAGTCGCTTTCCTGTACGAGGGACCTGTCAAAGGGAATGCCGTGCTGGATGAGCCCATCGCGGTAGCCCAGGAACCGGTCGCGGCTGGTGGTCCAGTACGAAGAGGCATTGATGAAGCCTATCCGCCGGTGACCACGGGAAACAAAATAGCTTACCGCATCCACGGCACCGGTGTATACATCGCTGCACACACAGTGGAGTTCTTCGTTGATCGGTTTGCGGATGAAATAGACAACGGGTATACCGGAGTAAACAAACTCGTTGATGTGCGACGTGTCGCTGGTTTCGCGGGATATGGCAATAACGAGCCCGTCCACCCGGTTGCTTTGCAGGGTGAGCAGGAGCTCCTTCTCACGTCGGAGGCTTTCATGGCTTTGGCCGATGAGCACCTGATAACCGTGGTCGTACGCAAACTTTTCAAAGCCTTCAACCGCCGCAACGTAGAAATGGTCGAGCATGTTGGGGATCACGATGCCGAGGGTAAACGATTTCTGTTGTTTAAAGCGGATGGCAGATTGGTTGGGAACGTAATGGAGCTCTTTCGCCAGCTTTTTCACCCGCTCCCGGGTAACGATTCCGATGTTGGGATGGTCGCGCAGGGCTTTGGAAATCGTGGAAGGAGAGAGGTTGAGTGCAGACGCAATATCTTTGATCGTGGCTCGCTTATGGTCCATTGCGCTAAGATAAGGAAAAAGCAGAACCAAATATATTCAATAAACTAATACTACATGGAAACAAGGAGAAAGTTTGTTCAGAAAGGATTGTTGGGAATTGCCGCTGCCGGTCTGGCAGGCCGGGCGTTCGGCGCTGACGCAGCGGGAAATTCGGTGAAAGCCGGTACCGCCAAACCGGTAGGCTTTGACCTTGCCATCGCCGGATACAGCTTTGTTAAGTTTGGCTTGGACGACGCATTGGCGATGATGAAACGGATGGATGTCCGTTACCTGTGCATCAAGGATTTTCATCTGCCCCTTACCGCCACGGATGCAGAAATTGCGGCTTTTCACAAGAAGTTAGCCGATTCAGGGGTGACCGGGTACGGCGTGGGTCCGATTTATATGACCAAGTCAAAAGAAGAAATTGACAGGGGCTTTGATTATGCTAAGCGGGTGGGTGTGAAGTTGATGGTAGGGATTCCCTCGCAGGAAAATTTGGCCTATATTTCCGAAAAGGTGAAAGAATATGACATTCAATATGCGATTCATAACCACGGTCCGGAAGATAAACTATACCCGAATGCTACCACCGTGTATGAAGCGGTGAAAAACCTCGACGAGCGGATGGGACTATGTTTCGATATGGGGCATAATACCCGGGATGGTCAGGATTCCATCAAAGACCTGGAACGTTACAAACACCGGATATTTGATATTCACTTTAAAAATGTTACCTCCCCTACAAAAGATGGTAAAACCTGCGAATTGGGACGTGGTGTAATCAATATACCTGCATTTGTGAGGACGTTGCAGAAGATCGGATACAAGGGGAAATGCAGTATCGAGTTCGAAAAGGATATGTCAGACCCGCTGGCCGGTTTGGCGGAATGCAAGGGATATTTTCAGGGGGTGATGGATACGCTGGCGTAAGCTACCATAATCCATCCATAAGCACACTACAAAATCAATTATAAATGGATAAAAATTCGTTTTCTAGGAGGCTATTTCTTAAACGGGCCATGATGGCGTCGGCGGTCGCAGCGGTATCGCCGGGGTTGTTGGCAGCGCGGCCGAAATTTGCCGCAGCCAACGAGCGGGTGAATCTGGCCTGTATCGGTATCGGCAACCGCGGTGCGCAGATCATTAACGATCTGTATACGACCGGTTTGTGCAACATTGTGGCACTATGCGATGTAGACATGGGTGCGCCGCAAACGGTCGATATTTTGAAGAAGTTTCCCAACGTGCCGCGGTTCCAGGATTTCCGGCAGATGTTTGACAAAATGGGGAATGAGATTGACGCGGTTTCCGTTGGCGTTCCCGATTTTTCGCATTTCCCTATCACCATGCATGCCATGGGCTTGGGCAAGCATGTATATGTGGAAAAACCGTTGAGCCGCACGTTCCAGGAATCCGAATTGCTGATCAAAGCAGCGAGAAAATACAAAAATGTGGTCACCCAGATGGGCAATCAGGGCCACTCAGAAGCTAACTATTTTCAGTTCAAAGCCTGGGTGGAAGCAGGGATTATCAAAGATGTGACGGCCATCACCGCGCATATGAATTCCCCGCGCCGTTGGCACGGGTGGGATCCTAATATGACGTCGTTTCCTCCTGCGGAGCCCATTCCGGACACGTTGGACTGGGAACTGTGGCATTCCGCCGTAGCAAAGCGGCACGATTACAACCACGACTACATCAACGGTCAGTGGCGTTGCTGGTACGATTTCGGTATGGGCGCATTGGGCGATTGGGGCGCACACATCATTGATACCGCGCATCAGTTCCTCGATCTGGGATTGCCCTATGAAGTTGAATGTACCAAAGCGACCGGACATAACGATTTCTTCTTCCCGATGTCTTCCACGATCGTATTCCGGTTTCCCGAGCGGAAAGGTATGCCAGCCCTCGATATCACTTGGTACGATGGCCTGGATAACTTGCCTCCCATTCCGGAAGGGTACGGTGTTTCCGGCCTGGATCCCAACATTCCGCCACCAAGTACCGGAGAACTTGAGCCCGTAAAGCTAAACCCGGGGAAAATTATCTATAGCAAGGAACTAATATTCAAAGGTGGGTCGCATGGCAGTACACTGACGATCATTCCCGAGGAAAAGGCAAAAGAAATGGCGTCGAAGCTTCCGGAAGTGCCGAAAAGCCCATCCAACCACTTTGCCAATTTCCTGAAAGCATGCAAAGGGGAAGAGAAGACGCGGTCGCCCTTTGAAATTTCGGGTCCCCTGAGCCAGGTGTTCTGTCTGGGTGTTCTTTCACAGAAACTGAAGACAAAACTTGAGTTCGATCGGAAGAAAAAGATAATTACTAATAATAAGGTTGCTAATGAACTACTGATTGGCCCGCCGCCGCGTAAGGGGTGGGAACAATATTACAACGTATAGCATAACAGAATGGAGTTGCCCTAATGGCAACTCCATTTCCGTTGCTGAGCCACGTGTATGCTGAAAAGTCATACCGAACAAACATACCAATAAAGCATACCCAAGTAAACCATCCAACTAAAAACATACACGTCGGGGTAATGTATACCCGACCCCGGCTGTTGGCTTACAAATTTTAAACTTAAATAATGTGAAATGATGAAAAAGAGTAAATGCATCAGTTCGCCGCCGTTGCTTTGCATTGTGGCGGGCATCTTTCTGATGATGGGAATCTTTGCCCCGAATTTCGTTTCAGCGCAGCAGGGAGCTACCGTCACCGGTGTGGTACGTGACACAGAGGCTGAACCGATTGAGGGGGTTACGGTTTTACAAAAAGGTACCACCAACCAGGTGACGACCGATACTGAGGGGAAATTTTCCATCGCTGTAAGCGGAACGAATGGCACACTGGTTTTTTCATCCGTGGGTTACCAAACGCAGGAAGTCACCCTTCGTGCGGTGACCACGCCGTTGGAAGTCGTATTGATGGCAGACGTTCAGGATCTGGATGAAGTAATCGTTGTGGGTTACGGAACCATGAAAAAAAGCGATTTGACGGGCTCGGTAACGCGCGTGGCGCTGGAGGATAGGCCCGTTCCCAACGTGAACCTTACGCAGGCGTTATCCGGAGCATCGGCGGGGGTAAACATTCAACAGAACGGACTTGCCGGTGGCGATGCGTCGCTTTCCATCCGTGGCAAAACATCCCTGTCGGCCAGCGACAACCCGCTTATCGTGTTGGATGGGATCATTTTCAACGGATCCCTTTCGGACATCAACGTGAATGACGTGGAATATATTGATGTCCTCCGGGATGCCAGTGCCGCGGCGGTGTACGGATCCCGCTCGGCGAACGGTGTCATTATCATCACCACAAAGAAGGGTAAAACCGGCGCTCCGCGGATCAGTGTCAACGCGAACTACGGGTTCCAGGGGATGACCAACAACCCCATGAAAGTCATGAATGCGGAACAGTATGCCATCCGGATGGTGGATTATTTCTATCAGCAGGAACTCTACAATTGGTACCGTACCAATCCGACAAGCGATGCGGGAAAGCCTGTACGGCCCGATATAACCAACCGTGAAACGGTGGCTGCACGGCTGCGTACCGAAGAAGAGCGCCAGAATTACCTGGCCGGAAACGAGATAGACTGGGTGGATCAGGTGTTACGTAAAGGAGCATCCATTGCCAACTACGATGCCAGCTTTTCCGGCGCATCCGAGCGTGTAAATTATTATGCATCCGGGTCGGTCGCCCGGGAGGAGGGGATTCTCAAGAACGACCAGTTTGAACGCTACACCTTCAACTCAAAAGTAGACGGCAAATTGACGGACTGGCTATCGCTCGGGCTCAACGTCAATTACTCGTACCGCGACTACTCCGGACTCAATGCCAGTCTGGCAGACGCCAGGGTGGCCAGTCCGCTGGCAAATTACGATCTTGACTCGCCGGATAGCTACGCGACGTATTTGACGAACGAGGGCTATATGCCGCATCCGCTGGGGCCCACCAAGGCCACGAACGAGGATATCCGCAACAACTTGTTTTTTGTAGCCAATGCGAAGGTAGAAGTGCCGTTTGTTGAGGGACTTACCTACGATTTCAACTACTCCAACACGTTTTATTACCGAAAAAATAACACGTTTTGGCCCGTATCCATTGTGAACGGAAACGGTAATAATGGGCGTGCCGAGCGGCGTCCGGAGGAAAACAGGCAGTGGATTTTCAACAACATCGTGTCTTACAACCGGACGTTCGGAGATCATGACGTTAACGGTACGCTGCTGTACAGCCGGGAAAGGTATTTCGGTCAATCCTACATCCTCCGGGTAGAAGGATTCGAAAATCCACTGCTGGGGTTCAACAACCTGAACATGGGCACGGTGGTGACGGTGATCCCCCCGGGAGATGGCGACCCGGCACGCGCGTGGTCGGAGCAGGGTGTGTCATATATGGCCAGGTTGAACTATCAGTTCAAGCGCCGGTATATGATTACCGGAACGGTGCGGAGAGACGGATTCTCGGGCTTTGGACCCGACTCCAAATTTGTGACCCTGCCTTCCGTCTCATTGGGATGGGTGATGTCTGAAGAACCGTTTTGGAAGGAAGGCTCTTCGATTTACACCAAGCTCCGGCTTTCGTACGGGCAGAACGGTAATCAGGGGATCGGACGTTACAGCAGCTTTGCACAAATGGGAACGGAATATTACGTGTATGACAGCAATACATCCATATCGCTCTTCCCCAACCGGATAGGCAACCCGGGCTTACGTTGGGAAAAGACATCTTCTGTAAACCTGGGGGTTGACTTCGGCTTCTGGAACAATCGCTTGGCCGGTTCTGTTGACGGGTATCTAGCCAAAACTTCCGATGTATTGGTGAGGCGGAAACTACCGGGAGCGGCCGGGTATGCCGATATCTGGTCAAATATCGGTGCGTTGGACAATAAAGGGTTAGATATCGAACTAAGGTCCGAAAATATCCGGTCATCTCAGGTAAACTGGAAGACGAACGTGGTATTTTCCATTAACCGGAATAAGATTGCCAAGCTTTACGGCGGGAAGAACGACATGGACGTGGGGAATGAATGGTTCGTCGGCGAGCCGATTTCAGCGCTCTACGATTATGAGATGCTGGGTGG
>Ga0079224_100004261_pt1 | contig 18407 bp, 22 predicted proteins | sample Stecom2015_FD_80414 | JGI IMG/M metagenome (GOLD analysis project Ga0079224, IMG submission 80414) | Agricultural soil microbial communities from Utah to study Nitrogen management - Steer compost 2015 | ecosystem: Environmental > Terrestrial > Soil > Agricultural land | place: USA: Utah...
ATGCTCGATCTCGAACCGTATCTCGGGCGTAAGCCCGCCGCACTGTCCGGCGGGCAACGACAGCGGGTGGCGATGGGACGCGCCATCGTCCGCAATCCGCAGGTCTTCCTCATGGACGAGCCGTTGTCGAATCTGGATGCCAAGCTGCGTGTGCAGACCCGGAACGAGATCTCGCGGCTGACACGCCGTCTCGGCGTCACCACCTTGTACGTCACACACGATCAGGTGGAGGCGATGACGATGGGCGACCGCGTCGCGGTGCTCAAGGACGGGGTGCTGCAGCAGGTGGCGTCCCCGCGCGAGCTGTACGACCGGCCGGTGAACCTCTTCGTCGCCGGGTTCATGGGGTCGCCCGCGATGAACCTGCTCGACCTTCCCCTGGTCGACGGCGGGGTGCGCTTCGGGTCGACGGTGCTGCCCGTGCCGCGCGAGGTCCGCGACGCCGCACCGGGGCCGACGGTCGTCGTGGGTCTCCGTCCGGAGAACCTCGCCGTCGGGGGCGAGGGGATGGCCGTGCGGGTCGACGTGGTCGAGGAGTTGGGATCCGACGCCTTCGTGTACGGGCGCGCCGACGGGATCGACGAGCCGCTCGTCGCGCGCGACGACGGCCGTCGTCCACCGGCCAAGGGCGCGCGGGTCCGGCTCCGGGTGCTCGACGCGGACGCGGTCCACCACTTCGACCCCGTGAGCGGTCGACGACTCGGCCGATAGCATCGGGCGCATGACACGTGTGGCGGTGCTGGGAGCCCGTGGACGGATGGGATCGACCTCGGCGGAGGCCATCGAGGCCGCCGACGGTCTGGAGCTGGTCGCGCGGATCGACCTGGGCGACGACCTGACCTCGATCCTCGACGCCGGGGCCGAGGCGGCGCTGGTGTTCACCACTCCGGACGTGGCGTTCGACCAGGCACGCTGGTGCATCGACAACGGCGTCCACGTGGTGATCGGCACCTCCGGCTTCGGCGACGAGCAGGTCGAGCGGCTGCGGTCCGTCGCCGCCGATCACCGCGAGGTCGGCGTCCTGGTCGTACCGAACTTCTCGATCGGCGCCGTTCTCATGATGCGGTTCGCCGCCGTCGCGGCGCCGTTCTTCGAGTCGGTCGAGGTCATCGAGATGCACCACCCCGACAAGGTCGACGCGCCCTCGGGGACCGCGGTGCGCACCGCGGAGATGATCGCCCGGGCGCGCCGACGGGCGGCCTCGGCGCCTCTGCCGGACGCGACCACCTCCGACCCGGGCGGGGCGCGGGGCGCCAGGGTGGACGGCATCCCGGTGCACGCGGTCCGGGCACGGGGGTTCATCGCCTCCCAAGAGGTCTTGTTCGGCGATCCGGGCGAGATCCTCAGCCTGCGTCACGACTCGTCGAGCCGCGAGTCCTTCATGCCCGGCGTCGTCGCGGCGCTGCGGTGGATCCCCGACCATCCGGGTGTGACGGTGGGTCTGGACCCGGTGCTCGGTCTGGACTGATCAGGCCACCAGCCGGATCAGCGCCGCGGTGGCCGCGGCGGCGATCAGCATCGGCAGGAACGGCACCTTGCGCCACAGCAGGAACGCCGCCACGAGCAGACCGCCCACACGCGCGTCGACGAGCACCCGATCCCCGTCGGAGAATCCCTGGACCGCGACGAGGGCGGCCAGCAGGCCGACCGGGATCAGGGCCGCGGCGCGGACCGTGAACGGGTGCTCCAGCAGGTGCTCGGGCACCGCGAGGCCGGCGAGCTTGAGCAGGTAGCAGCCCACCGCGACCGCGACGACGCCCCACCACAGGTCGGTCATTCGGTCACCTCCGGCGCCGCCTTGAGGAACTGCATGCCGACCACGACCGCGAGCAGGCCGCCGACGATGATCGGGGTGCCGGCCGGCGTCGACGGCACCAGGCCGAGCGCGACCACGGCCGCCAGGAGCGCGAGCCACCGGGTCGCGGGGGTGTCCAGGCGCGGCCACAGCAGGCCGAGGAAGGCCGCCGCCACGGCGGCGTCCAGTCCGATCGCCTTCGGATCGCCGATCGCGTTGCCGGCGACCGCGCCGACCAAGGTCATGAGATTCCAGATCAGGAAGATCGACACCCCGGTCCAGAAGAATCCGATGCGAGACTGCCGCACCGAGTCGCGGGTCACGGCCATCGCGGTGGACTCGTCGATCACCAGGTGCGCCGTCGCGAGCCGGCGCAGGCCCCTCACCCGGAGCAGCGGGGCGAGGGTGATCCCGTAGAAGGTGTTGCGGGCGCCGAGCAGCACCGCCGTCAGCGCCCCGGCCGTCGGCGTGCCGCCGGCGGCCACCACGCCGATGAAGGCGAACTGGGAGGCTCCGGTGAACGCCAGCAGGCTGAGCACGCACGCTTGGGCGACGGTCAGTCCGCTGGTGGTGGCCAGAGCGCCGAAGCTCACCCCGTAGAGGCCGACACCGACCCCGACACCGAGGGAGTCGGTGATGACCTGGCGATCGCTGACGGCGCTCATGCCACCGCGGTGTGGAGCCGCACCTGCTTGACCGGCCCAGACGTGCCGGCGAACTCGCGGTGGGCTCCGTCCGGCTCCCAGCCGGCCTCGCGCAGCCACGCCCGAAGCGCATCGTCGGTGGGCGAGACCCACCACACGGCCCGGGCGAATCCATCGGCCCTCGCGGTGTCGACGCAGGCCTGCAGCAGACGCGAGCCGTGGCCCTCGCCGCGGTGCTCGGCCGCGACGACGAACTCGCCGACCTCCACGTCGCGGACCTGGTCGGCGTCGGGGTCGTGGCACGGATGGACGAGGGCGAACCCGCGGACCGTCGCGCGGTCGAGCGCGACCAGGGTCCGCATCCGGGCGTCGCGGGGCGCCTGGATCAGGTGCGCCCAGCGCTCGGTCATCACGTCGGTGTCGAGCGCCTCGAGCTCTCGCGGATCGGCGACGCCCGCCCAGGTCTGCTCCCAGTGGGCGCGCTGGATCGCGGCGATCGCGGGGGCGTCGGCCGGCCAGGCCAGACGGACCGAGACGTCGGCGGTCATGCCCGTCACCGATTCCTCACCCGTCACGTCGGCCAGTATCGCACCAGCGGATCGCTCGTCTCCTCGGGGCCGAGACCGATCGCCGTGGCAGGCGTTAGTCTTCCCGCATGCAGGCCTACCTCGACCTCGTCCGCACGATCCTCGACGAGGGTGTCGCCAAGGGCGACCGCACCGGCACCGGCACCCTGAGCGTCTTCGGGCACCAGATGCGGTTCGACCTCGCCGAGGGGTTCCCGGTCGTCACGACCAAGAAGGTGCATCTCAAGAGCGTCGTCGCCGAGCTCCTGTGGTTCATCGCCGGCGACACGAACACCGGCTACCTGCGCGACAACGGCGTGACGATCTGGGACGAGTGGGCCGACGAGAACGGCGACCTCGGGCCGATCTACGGCTACCAGTGGCGGTCCTGGCCGACCCCGGACGGCCGCCACATCGACCAGCTCCACGACGTCATCGAGGCGATCAAGGCCGACCCCGACTCCCGACGCCACATCGTCAGCGCCTGGAACGTCGCCGACCTCGAGGCGATGGCGCTCGCGCCCTGCCACGCCTTCTTCCAGTTCTACGTCGCCGAGGGGCGCCTGAGCTGTCAGCTCTACCAGCGCTCGGCGGACGTCTTCCTCGGGGTGCCGTTCAACATCGCCTCCTATGCGCTGCTGACCCACATGGTGGCCCAGGTGGCCGGTCTGGAGGTGGGCGAGTTCGTCTGGACCGGCGGTGACTGTCACCTGTACGTCAACCATCTGGACCAGGCGCGCGAGCAGCTCGGCCGTGAGCCCCTCCCGCTGCCCAGGTTGCACCTCGATCCGGCGATCACCGACATCGACGACTTCACGCTGGACAGCATCCGGATCGAGGACTACCGCTCCCATCCGGCGATCAAGGCGCCGGTCGCGGTCTGAGGCGATGGGAGTCACCATCGTCGTCGCGGTCGGCGAGAACGGTGTCATCGGTCGGGACGGGCGGATGCCGTGGCCGCCGACCGGCGACATGCGGCAGTTCAAGGAGCTGACCTGGGGCCATCCGATCGTGATGGGGAGGACGACCTACGAGTCGATCGGTCGGCCACTGCCGGGTCGGACGTCGGTGGTGCTGACGCGTCGCCCGCACTTCGATCCCGGAGCCCCCGAGGTGCTCGTGGCCGGGTCCCTCGACGAGGGCCTGGCGCGGGCTCGCGAGCTCGACGAGGAGGTCTTCCTCATCGGCGGTGCCGAGGTGTACGCCGAGGCGCTCGCCCGTGACCTCGTCGATCGCCTCGTGGTGACGCATGTCCCGCTGGCCCCCGAGGGGGACGCCTGCTTCGGCCCGATCGATCCGCAGCGCTGGCGCGAGACCGTCCGCGAGCGACACCGGGGGACCCCGGACTACGAGATCGTCACCTACGAGCGGACCGTCCCCGCCTGAGCGGGCCACGGTCGCGGCTCAGAGCAGGATCGCGAGCTGGCGCGACTGGGCCACCAGATTGCCCTGCTGGTCCCACAGCTCGCCGTCCTCCTCGTGGAACCCGCCCGCGACGTGACGGGTGGAGAACCGGGAGGCGACCCACGTGCCGGGCGCGGGCAGTCGATGGAAGTGCACGGTGAGCTGGACCGTCATCGACGTCAGGTGCCCCAGCTCGAGGACCGGCGGAGGCAGGGAGTCCGACAGCAGACCCAGGGCGGGCCAGTCGACCGGCGTACCGCCGTCCAGGCGCTGCCAGGCGACGATGGTCGGATCGCCGTTCGGCTCGCCCACCGCCCAGCCGGGGACCTGCGGCATCCGGAACTCGACCCGTCCGAACAGCCCGTCGGTCGGCACGTCCATCGTGCGCGGATCCGGCAGGCTCTCCGGCGCCGGGAGCTCCGGTGGCGCGCCGAGCTCCTGACGCGGCCCGTCGTGCTCGCGGGCGAAGCTCGCCGTCATCCGCGCCAGCGGTCGATCGCCGCACACCATGTCGACGTCGACGGTCTGGATCCGGCGTCCGAGCTTGATCGGCGCACACGACAGTGTCGCCGTCGTCCCGGGCTCGGGGGAGGCGAAGTACGTGATCGACGCGACGACGGGCCGACCGACGTCGGTGTGGTCCATCGCGGTGCGCAGCATCGTGGCGAGCACCCAGCCGCCGTTCGGCTTCCCCAGGGGCGTGTTCCAGCGGTCCGTGACGCCGATCGTCAAGGATCCGTCGTCGGCAGGGGAGGCGATCGTGTCGCGAGGATAGAAGTCGGTCACCGTCACATCCTGCCCGAGGCCGATCCGGCGCTGACGGTAACCTCGGACCATGACGTCTCCACTGGCGACCGAGTCCGCGCCGTTCGGACGAGTCCTGACCGCGATGGTCACGCCCTTCACCCCGGACGGGGAGCTGGATCTGGACGCCGCGGCGGCGCTGGCGACCCACCTGGTCGACGCCGGCAACGACGGCCTCGTGATCAGCGGCACCACCGGCGAGTCGCCCACCACCACGGGCGAGGAGGACGGTCGACTGCTGGCCGCCGTGCTCGAGGCGGTCGGCGACCGCGCCACCGTGGTCGCCGGGATCGGGACGAACGACACCCGCCACACCGTCGAGCTGACCGAGCAGGCGGTCCGGATCGGCGCGCACGGGCTGCTGCTCGTGACGCCGTACTACAACAAGCCGCCGCAGGCGGGCATCGTGGCGAACGTCGACGCCGTCATCGAGGCCGCCGGCGACACGCCGATCATGCTCTACGACATCGTCGGCCGGACCGGCGTCCAGATCGCCGAGGCCACGTACGCCGAGCTGGAGTCGCGGCCGTCGGTGCTGGCCGTCAAGGACGCCTCGGGCGATCTGGCCCGCGGCGCTCGGTTGCGTGCCCGCACCCGCTTCGCGCTCTACTCCGGCGACGACGCGATCACGCTGCCGTGGCTCGCCGTCGGCGCCGTCGGCGTCGTCAGCGTCATCGGCAACGTCGCCGGCGGCCTGCTCCGCGAGATGATCCGGGCCGTCGACGCCGGCGACCTGGCCCGGGCGCGTGGGATCGACGATCGTCTCGTTCCGGTCGTCGAGGCGATCATGGGCCAGACCCAGGGTGCGATCGCCGCGAAGGTCGCCCTGCGGGAGCTCGGCCTCATCCCCAGCGACCGGGTGCGCCTGCCGCTCACCCCGGCCACCGCCGAGCAGGTCGACGTCATCCGAACCGCGCTCAAGGAGGCAGGACTCACAGCATGAGCCACATGCACGCGGAACTGGCCACCCCGCCACCGCTGGCGCCGAACGCCATGCGCGTCGTTCCGCTCGGGGGACTGGGCGAGATCGGCCGCAACATGACCGTCTTCGAGTTCGACGGCAAGCTGCTGATCGTCGACTGCGGCGTGCTGTTCCCCGAGGAGCAGCATCCGGGCGTCGACCTGATCCTCCCGGACTTCTCACCGATCCGGGACCGCCTCGACGACGTCGTCGGCCTGGTGCTGACGCACGGGCACGAGGACCACATCGGCGGTGTGCCGTACCTGCTGCGTGAGCGCGGCGACATCCCGATCATCGGCTCGAAGCTCACGCTCGCGCTGGTGGCCCCCAAGCTCAAGGAGCACCGCCTCAAGGACGTGCCGATGCACGTCGTCTCCGAGGGCGACCTGGAGACCTTCGGGCCGTTCGCCTGTGAGTTCGTCGCGGTGAACCACTCGATCCCGGACGCGCTCGCCGTGGCGATCAAGACCCCGGCCGGCGTCGTCCTGCACACCGGAGACTTCAAGATGGACCAGCTGCCGCTCGACGGTCGGATCACCGACCTGCGAGCGTTCGCCCGCCTCGGCGAGGCGGGGGTGGACCTGTTCCTGACCGACTCGACGAACTCCGACGTCCCGGGGTTCACCACCGCCGAGAAGCAGATCACGCCGGCGATCGACGCGGTCTTCGCGCGCAGCACGAAGCGCATCATCGTGGCGTCCTTCGCCTCCCACGTGCACCGCGTCCAGCAGGTCCTGGACGCGGCCGCCAAGCACGGGCGCAAGGTGGCCTACGTCGGGCGGTCGATGGTGCGCAACATGCAGATCGCCCGCGAGCTCGGCTATCTCAAGGTCCCCGACGGCGTCGTGGTGGACAGCATCGACGCCGCCCCGCCGGAGAAGATGGTGCTGATGTCGACCGGCTCGCAGGGTGAGCCGATGGCGGCGCTGTCGCGGATCGCGAACCGCACCCACGACAAGGTGCATCTCGAGCCGGGGGACACGGTCCTGCTGGCGTCCTCACTCATCCCCGGCAACGAGAACGCCGTCTACCGGGTGATCGACGGGCTGACCAAGCTCGGGGCGACGGTCGTGCACAAGGGCAACGCCCTGGTCCACGTGTCCGGTCACGCCTCGGCCGGCGAGCTGCTGTACTGCTACAACATCGTGCGACCGTCGAACGTCATGCCGGTGCACGGCGAGATCCGACACCTGCACGCGAACGCCGAGCTCGCGCGGCAGACCGGGGTGCCGAACGTCATCATCGCCGAGGACGGCTACGCGGTCGACCTCGTCGACGGCCATGCCCAGATCGTCGGTGCCTACGACACCGGATACGTCTACGTCGACGGCTCGTCCATCGGCGACCTGACCGACTCCGAGATCAAGGACCGGCGGATCCTCGCCGCGGAGGGCTTCATCTCGGTCATCGCGGTGATCGACTCGGCCACCGGCAAGATCGTCAGCGGTCCGGAGATCCACGCTCGGGGTCTGGCCGAGGACGACTCGGTGTTCGACACCGTCCAGCCGAAGGTCGCCGCAGCGCTGGAGGAGGCGCTCGCCGACGGTGCGCGCGACGCGGCCGCGCTCCAGCAGGTGATGCGCCGTGTCGTGGGCTCGTTCGCCGGCCGCCGACTGCGCCGCCGGCCGATGATCATCCCGATCCTCCTGGAGACCTGAGCGCCCCGTAACGCAAGCCTCCGCAGGTCGTAACCGGGGAGAAACAGTCACCGCGCACGCTGGTGCGATGGGGACGGGCATCATCGTGTGTGGTCACGGAAGCCGCTCGCTCGCCGGCCGAACCGCGGTCTCGCGTCTGGTGACCGCGATGCGGCGCCAGGCGATCGGGCACGAGGTCGTGGACGCGTTCGTCGACGTGCGGCAACCCTCCCTGGTCGACGTCGTCGCCCAGACGCGCGGGCCGCGGGTGATCGTGCCCCTCGCCCTGGGGCACGATGCGACGCTCCAGACGCATCTGTCACGGGTCCGCTCCGATCTGGTCTCGATCGCCCCACCGGTGGGACCCGACTGGGTCCTGGCCGAGCTCGGCGTGCAACGGCTGATCGAGGCAGGCGCGCGGCCGTCCGACACGATCGTGCTGGTCGCGCCGCGAGTCGACGGCCCCTCGGCCCTCGCCGACGTCGCTCAGGCGGCACGCTTCCTGAGCGCCGTCTGGGGCGGTCCGGTCCACGTCGGCATCGTGGAGGGTGACGGCACCCCGGTCGACGAGGCGCTCGACGTCGCGCGGGCCCACGGACGTCGCGTCGTCGTCGCCTGGTACTCCCTGGAGCCGTTCGAGGACGCGCCTCGTATCGGCGACCTGGGCGCGGACGTCATGACGGCGCCGCTGATGGGACCGGACGGACCGGATCCGCGCCTGGTGTCGCTCGTGCTGGAGCGTGCGCTCAACCCCGTGCCCCACGGCGTGGGACCGTGAGAAGTCTCAGGTCGTGGTTTAGCCTTGCCGCATGGCGACCCGAACGTCTTCCCCGCCGCGCAAGCGGCCGTCCGGAAGCCAGGCCCGCAAGAAGTCCGCGGCGCGCAAGCCTCCCGCGCGCAAGCCGTCGACCGCCCGCACCGGTCCTGGTCCCATCAGCGCTGCCCTGCAGGCGATCCTGCGCTGGTCGACCGCGTTCTGGCTCGGCGTGGCCGGCCTCGTCGGCGCGATCGCACGCAGCATCGGCCACGGAGCCCGCGAACTCGATCCGGAGCAGCGCCGCGACGGCGTGGGCCTCGGTCTGGTCTCGCTCGCGCTGATCTCGGCCGCCGCCGTCTGGTGGAGCCTGCCCGGCGTCGTCGGCGACCTGGTGCGCCGGATCACGACGGGCAGCGTCGGCATTCTGGCCTGGGCCGTGCCCATCCTGCTGGCCGTCGTCGCCTGGCGCACGCTGCGGCATCCCGACCGCAACGGTCCGGCCGGCCGTCAGATCATCGGCTGGAGCGCGATCGTCGGCGGCGTGCTCGGTCTGGTGCACCTCGCCCACGGCACGCCGCGTCCGAGCGACGGCGGCATGTCCGAGGCCGGGGGAGCGGTCGGCTTCCTGTTCTCGGCGATCCTGGTCGACCTGCTCAAGACACCGTGGGTCGTCGCCCCGATCCTGGCCCTCGTCGTGCTGTTCGGCGTGCTGGTGGTCACCGGGACGCCGCTGTACGCCGTGCCCGACCGTCTGCGGTCCCTGCGTGACACGGCGCTGGGCCGCACCGGGGAGGACGAGCCCGAGAGGCCCGCTCCCGCCGCGAAGCGCCATCCGCGGACCGTGCCGGTGGAGGAGCCGTACGAGACCCCGCTCGTCGAGGGTCCCGACGACGACGAGCTGCAGGCGCCGGCGCCGGTCGCGCCGCCGCTCGTCCCCGAGCCGGAGTCGCGCGAGGAGGCTCCGCCTCCGCCGACCGATCCGCTGCCGGCACGGGCCGAGCAGCTCGCGCTGTCGGGCGACGTCGTCTACACCCTTCCCGACCCGTCCGTCCTGCGGGAGGGCACCCCGCCGAAGAAGCGGTCGGCGGCGTCCGACGAGGTCGTCGCACGACTGACCGAGGTGCTCGAGCAGTTCCAGATCGACGCGACCGTCACCGGCTACACGCGCGGTCCGACGGTCACCCGGTACGAAGTCGAGCTCGGGCCGGCCGTCAAGGTCGAGAAGGTGACCGCGCTGAGCAAGAACATCGCCTACGCGGTGGCCTCGAACGAGGTGCGCATCCTGTCGCCGATCCCGGGCAAGAGCGCGATCGGCGTCGAGATCCCGAACGTCGACAAGGAGATGGTGTCCTTGGGAGACGTGCTGCGGTCGGCGAAGGCTCGCAACGACCACCACCCGATGGTGATCGGCCTGGGCAAGGACGTCGAGGGCGGCTACGTCGTGGCGAATCTGGCCAAGATGCCCCACCTGCTCGTCGCCGGCGCGACCGGCTCGGGCAAGTCGAGCTTCGTCAACTCGATGATCTCCTCGCTGCTGATGCGGGCCACCCCCGACGAGGTGCGGATGATCCTGGTCGATCCCAAGCGGGTCGAGCTGACCGCGTACGAGGGCATCCCGCACCTGATCACCCCGATCATCACGAATCCGAAGAAGGCCGTCGAGGCGCTCGCCTGGGTCGTGCGCGAGATGGACATGCGCTACGACGACCTGGCCAACTTCGGCTTCCGGCACATCGACGACTTCAACAAGGCGGTCCGCTCCGGCAAGGTGCAGGCACCGCCCGGCAGCGAGCGGGTCCTGGCGCCGTACCCGTACCTGCTCGTGGTCGTCGACGAGCTCGCCGACCTCATGATGGTCGCTCCGCGCGACGTCGAGGACTCGATCGTGCGCATCACTCAGCTGGCGCGCGCGGCCGGCATCCACCTGGTGCTGGCGACCCAGCGGCCCAGCGTGGACGTCGTCACCGGCCTGATCAAGGCGAACGTCCCGAGCCGCCTGGCCTTCGCGACGAGCTCGCTGGCCGACAGCCGGGTCATCCTCGACCAGCCGGGCGCCGAGAAGCTCGTCGGTCAGGGCGACGGCCTGTTCCTGCCGATGGGCGCGAACAAGGCGATGCGCATGCAGGGCGCGTGGATCAACGAGGACGAGGTCGAGGCGATCGTCGCCCACTGCAAGGCGCAGCTGTCCCCGATGTACCGCGAGGACGTCACCGCGCCCCAGCAGAAGAAGCGCGAGCTCGACGACGACATCGGCGACGACCTCGACCTGGTGCTGCAGGCGGTCGAGCTGGTGGTCAACACCCAGTTCGGGTCGACGTCGATGCTGCAGCGGAAGCTGCGCGTGGGCTTCGCCAAGGCCGGTCGCCTCATGGACATCCTGGAGAGCCGCGGCATCGTCGGTCCCAGCGAGGGCTCCAAGGCTCGCGACGTACTGGTCAAGCCCGACGACCTGGCCGACGTGCTGGCGAGCATCCAGGCCGGCTGAGGGGTGCCTCCCGCGGCAGCGCGCCCATTCCACCAGGCTCGCGTCGATCACGCGTTCACCTGCTAGGGGGTGAACGTGAACGCGAAGGGATGTTCATGAGCTACAACGCACCGCCGCCGCCTCCGCCCAGCCAGGGCGCAGCGACGCCGCCGCCGAACCACCTGGTGTGGGCGATCCTGACGACGATCTTCTGCTGCCTGCCCCTCGGTGTGGTGTCGATCATCTACGCGGCGCAGGTGAACGGCAAGTACCAGTCCGGCGACGTCGCCGGCGCCCAGGAGTCCTCGCGCAAGGCGAAGCAGTGGGCCATCTGGTCGGCGGTGACCGGCGTCGTGCTGTCGGTCCTGTGGATCGTCCTCGTGATCGTCGGCATCGCCGCGCTGCCCGAGACCTCGACGACGACGTCGTACTGAACCGCGACGTGACTCGCGACGATCACCCCGCCTCCGCGGCCGCGCGCCGCGGAGGCGGGGTGCCGTCGTTCCTGGCGGTCACCGTCGCCGGGGCGGCCGCGACCCTCGTCGTCGCGACGGTCTCGCCAGAGGAGCCGGGCCACTATCCGACCTGTCCGTTCCTGGCGTTGACGGGCGCCTGGTGTCCCGGATGCGGGAGTCTGCGCGCTCTCCACGCCCTCGCCCAGGGCGATGTCGTCACCGCCTGGCAGCGCAACCCGCTCGCGGTCGTGCTGCTGCCGCTCGTCGCCTTGGCGTGGGTCGCCTGGGGGCTGAGGATCGCGGGGCGCGACATCGGACACCCGACGCGGATCCCGGTCCGGTGGCTCTGGGCGCTCGTCGTGGCCGTCCTGGTGTTCTGGGCGGCACGCAACATCCCCGGTTGGACGTGGCTCTCCCCGGCCTAGGCAATACTGAGGGCCATGGAATCGTCCCGCCCGGCCGACCGACCGAGCAACCTCAACGTGCCGAACGTCCTGACGGTGATCAGGATCCTCGGCGTCCCGGTCTTCGGCTGGATCCTGCTCCACGACGGCGGGGAGTCGGTCGGCTGGCGGATCGCGGCCTGGGCGACCTTCGCGGTCCTCATGGCGACCGACAAGGTGGACGGCGACATCGCCCGCAAGCACGACCTGGTCACCGACTTCGGCAAGATCGCCGACCCGATCGCCGACAAGGCGCTCACCGGCATGGCGTTCGTCGGGCTGGGCTTCGTCTTCGCCGACGAGGCGTGGCGCTGGCCGTTCTGGATCGCGGTGGCCCTGCTGCTGGTCCGCGAGTGGGGGATCACCGTGATGCGGATCGTCATGGTGCGCCGTGGCTTCGTCATGCCCGCCAGCCGCGGGGGGAAGATCAAGACGGTGCTGCAGTCGCTGGCGATCGCAGGCTACTGCCTGCCGTTCGAGCTGTGGGACGGTCTGCTCGCGCGGATCCTGCTGTGGATCACCCACGGCCTGATGGCGGCGGCCTTCGTGGTCGCCCTCGTCACCGGCGTGCAGTACGTGCTGGACGCCCGACGGCTCGCCGGGCCCGTTCCGGCGGACGAGTCGTGGGCGGTCCGGCTCAGCCGGGCGCGATCGCGGTGGTCGCGGCGCTGCGTGCCGCCGGTCAGACGATCGGCACCGCCGAGTCGTTGACCGGGGGGCTGGTCTGTGCCGAGCTGGTGTCCGTCGCCGGTGCCTCGGCGGTCGTCCGCGGCGGCATCGTCGCGTACCACCCGGAGGTCAAGATCGACCTGGTCGGCGTCGACGCCGGGATCGTCGCCCGGGACGGCACCGTCAACGCGACGGTGGCCGAACAGCTCGCCGAGGGCGCGCGTCGCCGTCTCGACGCGACCTGGGGCCTGGGGACGACCGGAGTCGCCGGACCGGGACCGGCCGAGGGCCGGCCGGCCGGCACGGTGTTCATCGCGGTCGCCGGCCCCGACGGCGTGCGCTCGCGCGAGCTGTCGCTCGACGGCGACCGCGCGACCGTCCGCGTCCGGACGGTCCACGAGATCCTGGCGGACCTGCACTATAGGCTGGGGAAGAACGACGGCTCGACCCGTGTTGAGTCAGACAGGGAAGGTGGTGGCGATGACCGCGATGCGTGAACTCATCGGCGATGTGCTCCGAGCGCGTCGACTCGCCCAGGGCCTCACCCTGCGTGACGTCTCCGAGCGCGCCCGGATCAGTCTGGGGTACATCTCCGAGATCGAGCGTGGCCAGAAGGAGGCGAGCTCGGAGCTGCTGGCCGCACTGGCCCAGGCGCTCGACGTTCCGCTGAGCAAGGTCCTCCTCGACGTCAGCTCCCTGCTGGAGCTGGAGGAGGCGGCCGATCTGGCCACCGTCTCGCCGATCACCGTCGCCGAGGCCCAGGCCTCCGCCGCGTGAGGCACAGCGAGTTCTGGGAGCGCATGGAGCGTGCGCTCGGCCCGGCCTACGCCCGTTCGTGGGCCTCGCAGCAGGCGATCGCGAGCCTGGACGGACGCACGCCGCTGGAGGCTCTCGAGGCCGGTGTCGATCCGCAGCGGATCTGGCGGGCCGTCCACGCCACGCTCGACCTGCCGGCACGCGAGCGTTGAGCTAGCGTCGAGGAATGAGCGATCTTCCCGACCTGTCCGGCAAGCGCGTCGCGATCATCGCGACCGATCACTTCGAGGAGTCCGAGCTGACCACCCCGCGTGATCGTCTGGCCGAGGCGGGGGCCGAGGTGCGGGTCTACGCCCCGCACGCCGGATCGCTCCAGGCGATGCAGGGCGACGTGGACAAGACCATCAGCGTCCCCGTGGACGGCACGCTGGACGACTTCGACGCCGACTGGCCGGACGCCCTCGTGCTCCCCGGTGGCACGGTCAACGCCGACCACCTGCGCACCGACGAGCAGGCGCGGACGATCGTGACCGAGGTCCTCGCCAGCGGCCGTCCGGTCGCCGCGATCTGTCACGCGCCATGGGTCCTGGTCTCGGCCGGACTGGTCGAGGGACGCCGGCTGACCAGCTTCCCGAGCCTCGCGGTCGACGTCCGCAACGCCGGCGGCGAGTGGGTCGACGAGACCGTGGTCGTCGACGGTGACCTCATCACGAGCCGGAGTCCCGACGATCTGCCGGCGTTCGTCGGCGCGATCGTGGACGCGCTCGTGTCCTGAACGATCACGCCGCTCCGGCGCGGCGTGTCGGGCCGTCGTCGAACACATGTTCGGCCTAGGCTGGTCCACAGGCCGACGGAACGGGCGGACGGGTTCCACAGACGAGTCGACGAGGCTCATGAATGTCAGTGGGTCCGCCTACCGTCGAAGATGGCCCGCCACCCCGACCGGCACGGTCGACGACACGAAGGACGCACACATGGCCTCGCAGAAGGAGCTCGCCAAGGAGCGAGCCAACAAGGACAAGGCGATCGAGAACGCTCTGGCCCAGATCGACCGTTCGTACGGCAAGGGCGCCGTGATGCGTCTGGGGGATCAGGCGCGGGCGCCGATCGAGGTCATCCCGACCGGTGCGGTCGCCCTGGACGTCGCGCTCGGCATCGGCGGCCTGCCGCGCGGTCGGATCGTGGAGATCTACGGCCCGGAGTCCTCCGGCAAGACCACCGTCGCCCTGCACGCGGTGGCGAACGCGCAGAAGGCCGGCGGTGTGGCGGCCTTCATCGACGCCGAGCACGCCCTCGATCCCGAGTACGCGCGCAAGCTCGGCGTGGACACCGACGCACTGCTGGTGTCCCAGCCGGACTCCGGTGAGCAGGCGCTCGAGATCGCCGACATGCTGATCCGCTCCGGCGCGCTGGACATCATCGTCATCGACTCGGTGGCGGCGCTGGTGCCGCGTGCGGAGATCGACGGCGAGATGGGTGACAGCCACGTCGGTCTGCAGGCGCGCCTCATGAGCCAGGCCCTGCGCAAGATGACCGGCGCCATCAACGGGTCGGGCACGACGGCGATCTTCATCAACCAGCTGCGCGAGAAGATCGGCGTGATGTTCGGCTCGCCCGAGACCACCACCGGCGGCAAGGCGTTGAAGTTCTACGCCTCGGTCCGCCTGGACGTGCGAAGGATCGAGACCCTCAAGGACGGCACCGAGATGGTCGGCAACCGCACCCGGGTCAAGGTCGTCAAGAACAAGGTCGCACCGCCCTTCAAGCAGGCCGAGTTCGACATCATGTACGGCCAGGGCATCAGCCGTGAGGGCAGCCTGATCGACTTGGGTGTCGAGGCGGGCTTCATCCGCAAGGCAGGTGCCTGGTACACGTACGAGGGCGATCAGCTCGGTCAGGGCAAGGAGAACGCCCGCAACTTCCTGCGCGACAACCCGGACCTCGCCGACGAGATCGACAAGCGGATCCGGGAGCACCTCGGGATCGGGGCGCGCGTCGACGATCCGGCCGGTGACCCGGCCGCCGTGGTCGACGACCTGAGCGGTGATCGGTCCGCAGCCGACTTCTGATGGTCGACCCGAGCGATCCGGACGCCGACCCGCGCGCGGTCGTCGTCGCCGGCCGGACGATCGCGATGGATCGTCTGGCCGAGCGCGACCGCAGCCGGGCCGAGCTCCTCGCGGCCTTGGCGCGGCGGAGGTTTCCGCCCGAGGTCGCGGAAGGGATCGTCGATCAGCTCGAGGCTGAGGGACTCGTCGATGACGAGCGCTTCGCCCGCGCCTGGGTCGAGTCCCGATCGCGGACGAAAGGCCTGGCGCGGCCGGTGCTGCGGATGGAGCTGATCCGCAAGGGCGTGGCTCGCGAGATCATCGACACCGTACTCGAGGAACTCGACCCCGAGGCTGAGAGACAGGCGGCCCACCGCCTCGTCCAGCGCAAGATGAGATCGGTCCAGGGCCTCGATCCGACGGTCCAGGCCCGACGGTTGACGGGCATGCTCGCGCGCAAGGGCTACGGGCCGCAGGTCGCCTTCGAGGTGGTGCGTGCCGAGCTCGACCTCGCGCAGGAGTTCCTCTCGGAGTGACCGACGAGTAACATCGGCGCATGGTCTCGACTCGCGCCGTCTACGACCGGCTCGCTCCGCTGCCCGGAGGGCGCTGGCTGTTCGCCCGGGCCTTCTGCTTCCGGGCGCCGTACTTCCGCAGCATCCACCTGCGGGTGTCGCGGTTGGAGCGCCACCGCGCCGAGGTCGTCGTTCCCCTGCGACGGGCGACGAAGAACCACATCGGCACGGTCCACGCGATCGCCGCGTGCAACGGGTTGGAGGCCGCGATGGGGCTGCTCGCCGAGGCGACCTGCCCGCCGGGCCACCGCTGGCTTCCCAAGGGCATGGAGGTTCGCTACCTGGCGAAGTCCGACTCGGACCTGGTCTGCACCGCCGAGACGACCGACGCGGAGTGGGCCCAGGCTCCCGACGTGCCGGTGACGGTCCGGGCCCGCCGTGCGGACGGAACCGTGACCGTCGAGGGCACCATCCACCTGTGGGTGACGCCGCGCTGACTCAGAGCAGTCCGGGAACCGCGTGGGTGAACGTCCCGGCCCGGAGTGTCGCCTCGACGCGCAGCGTGCGCAGTCGGGTGGCCGCCGTCGCGGTGTCGGGGGCGGGTGCCAGCGGGTCGCGGTCGAGCAGCGCCACGTCGGCCCGCGAGCCCGGCGCGATGGTGTCCTGACCGTCGATGCTCGCGGCGAGCGCCTCGGCGACCGTGATCGCCTCCGCCGGATTCCACGGCGGTCGCTCGTCCGCGGAGCGATGGACCGCCGCGGCCATCGAGACCCAGGGATCGAGCGGCGCGACGGGTGCGTCCGAGCCCAGCACGAGGGGCACCCCGGCGTCGAGGAGCGATCGCAGGCGGAAGCAGTCCTCGTGGCGATCCGGCCACAGTCGAACGGCGGTGTCCCGGTCGTCGAGCAGATGAGACGGCTGGACGCCGGCCGTGACGCCGAGCGAGGCCATGTCGGCGATCTCGCGGTCGCTCATGAGCTGAGCGTGCTCGATCGACCCGCGCGCGCCGGAGGCAGCGAAGGCCGCGAGTGCCTCGTGAGCGGCCTCGTCGCCGATCGCGTGCACCGCCGCGCTCAGGCCGCCACGGCGCGCCGTCGCGAGCAGTTCGATGAGCTCGGCGCGGTCGTGGTTCTGGGCTCCTCGGTCGCTCGTGCCGGCGTACGGGGTGCGACAGTGCGCCGTACGGGTGTTGAGCGATCCGTCCGAGATGATCTTGAGCGGCCCCAGCACGACGACGCCGTCGTCGGTGATCGGGTCGCCGGTCCGCATGCCTGCGCTCACGACCGCGTCGAGATGATCCGGATACACCGCCGAGCGGACGGTCACGGCGGTGATGCCGTGCGCCACCCGCTCGCGCCAGTTCGCGATCGGGTCGGCGAACTCGAAGTCGGTGACGCCGACGACGCCACGTGCGGCGGCCTCGCTGACCACCCGGGCGATCGGCTCGTGGCCATGCTGGGCGGTGTCGAGCTCGAGCACGCGGGGGAGCAGCTCGAACCACGGGACCTCGGTGAGCGGATCGTCGGTGTGCGGCACCCCGAGGGCCGCCAGGGCGGCGGAGTTGAGCCAGCCGGTGTGCGCGTCTCCGCTCGTGAGCACCACCGGACGGGAGCCGCTCACCGCGTCCAGCTCGGTGACGGTGGGACGGCGTGACCAGTCGGCCCAGCGGAACCCGAACCCGAACACCCAGCCGCTGCCGGTGTCGCGCGCCAGGTGCCGGGCCACCCGGGCGGTGACCTCGCTCGGGTCGTCGGTGCCGGACAGGTCGAGCCGGATGCGGGTCTGTGCCCACTGCGTCAGGTGGACGTGCTGGTCCCACAGCCCGGGGATCGCCCAGCGGCCGTCCGCGTCGACGACGCGCTCGCCGGGCTCGGGTGTCAGGCCCGCGGCGACGTCGCGCACGCGACCGTCGTCGATGCGCAGGTCGACCGCGGTCGCAGGAGCGGGGGAGCGGACGTGGACGATCCGGACGTTCCGCAGCAGCAGGCTCGTCACCGCGGTGCGAGCGTGGGATCGGCCGGATCGATGGCCATGTCGACGGTGCGGGACTCCGTGAGGCGGCGCTGCGCGAAACGGCCCAGCAGCTCCAAACAGGAGTTCGCAAAAATGTAGATCACTCCGAGCACGAGAGCGACCTGCAGGTGGTTCTCGAACTCGCGCCAGATCTGGCGGCCGGCGTAGGTCAGACCCGGCGCGACCACGATGTAGCCCAGCGAGGTGTCCTTCATCGCCACGATGCACTGGCTGATGATCGCCGGCGTCATGATCTTGATCGCCTGGGGAAGCTGGACGATCCGCATCACGGCGTTCTTGCGCATGCCCAGCGCATAGGCGGCCTCCACCTGTCCGCGGGGGACGGCGTTGATGCCGGCGCGGACGGTCTCGGCGAGCACCGAGCCGTTGTAGAGGATCAGGCCGATCACCAGCGGCGCCAGGATCTCGATCTGGAAGCGGTACAGGGCCCACAGATAGGTGATGAGGATGTACAG
>Ga0079224_100004262_pt1 | contig 18400 bp, 20 predicted proteins | sample Stecom2015_FD_80414 | JGI IMG/M metagenome (GOLD analysis project Ga0079224, IMG submission 80414) | Agricultural soil microbial communities from Utah to study Nitrogen management - Steer compost 2015 | ecosystem: Environmental > Terrestrial > Soil > Agricultural land | place: USA: Utah...
AGACGCTTAGTTAAGTTGGCTTTACGTTCGGCCCCGATTATTTTGACGATAAAACATGAAACAAATTACTGCAATTATCAAGCCATTTAAATTAGACGAAGTACGTGAGGTCTTGGGCGAGTTGGATGTGAATGGCTTGACAGTCACCGAGGTAAAAGGCTTTGGCAGACAAAAAGGCCATACAGAACTCTATCGTGGTGCAGAGTACGTGGTGGACTTTTTACCCAAAATTCGTGTCGATGTCGTGGTGCCTGCCGATCGCTGTGATAGCGTGGTTGAGGCTATCGTAAATGCGGCGCGTACGGGAAAAATTGGCGACGGCAAAATTTTTGTCACGAACGTAGAACAGGTGGTGCGCATCCGTACCGGCGAAATAGGCCATTCAGCGTTGTAATTAGCTTGGAGGAATCATGCAAGCCCGTTATTTTTTAGATTACAAGGAACCGGTTTCAGCGATTGGGCAAGGCAGTTGGTATATCGATGAGGTGGCCGACCGACAACAGGTGATTAAGGCGCTACAGCAGGGTATTGATGCCGGTTTAACGCATATCGATACTGCAGAAATGTACGGCAGTGGCGAGGCTGAAAAGGTGGTTGGCGAAGCTATCCGGGGGCGACGATCGGATGTCTTTCTGGTGTCTAAGGTCTTGCCTTATAACGCAAGCTACGATGCTACCCTTGCTGCCTGCAATGCCAGTTTAAAACGACTGGAAACCGATTATCTAGACTCCTACTTATTACACTGGCGAGGTTCGGTGCCCTTAGCTGAAACCATCGAGGCACTCGAACATTTATGTGATGCTGGCAAGATTCGTACATGGGGCGTCAGTAATTTTGATGTGGCCGATTTGGAAGAAGCTCTAGCCATCGCTGGGCCAAATCGTATTGCTTGTAATCAGGTGTTGTATCACCTTGAAGAGCGTACGATTGAGCATGAAATAATTCCTTGGTGCAAGCAGCACGGGGTGCAAGTGGTGGCTTATAGCCCATTCGGCCATGATCAATTCCCGTGGGAAGGTAGCCCAGAAGGGCAGGTCTTAGCACAGGTGGCGCAGCGCTATGAGGTGAGCCCACGACAAATAGCTTTAGCTTTTTTGTGCCGTCATGACCATGTACTGGCTATTCCTAAGTCGTCATCAGTAGCCCATACCTTAGATAATGCTAAAGCGTTGAAAATACAGCTTCAAGCTGAAGACATAGCGTTAATTGATGAGGCTTTTGCACTGCAAGCCCATCCGGGTTATTTACCCATGATTTAAGCAGCACCTAAGCACACGATTTTTGTTGTGCTTAGAGTGAAAATAATGCAACTAACAGAAGTTTCTTATTATTTGACTAACAACGTATCCAAGAAAGAAGGTGCAAATTTTTAAGCATCGGTTTGTCTGCGTACGACTTGTGTGCGTCTGAGGTGCCTTGGTTGATGTGATGTATAAAGTGCACGGCGTAGGGAAGGCTACCTTGCAGTCGAAACCACCGGTGAGCGAAGACCGGCTCGCATTAACCCAGAATACGTGCAAACTTAGACCAGAAGGCGGGGGTAAAGCACTCCATTACAATCAGCGCCTGCCCCACGCGTGAAAACTTTGAAGCACGCACTAAGTAGGTGGACTCTGCCACTTCGTTTAAATTAAAAGCGGCTTGGCACAAGTGCTGTAGGTGAGCGTTATGGGAAGCATCAATGTGGCAAAATGCGGAACGGCTAATTTGCTCATCGGTATAAAGTAAATCGGCCAAGGGCCTATTCGACAATCCCCGCATAGCCGCCCATTGATCAAGTGAAGCAGAAATATCACATAAGCTGCGTGCAGCCACGACCGGCGTCCCATCAAGGCTCATGACAATTTCGCGTATCCATAGCTGGGGCCGCGCCGACTCATCGCCCACCATCCACGCTTCACTAGCATCCGCCACACAAGCCTGTTCATTGAGTACCTGAAGTTGTAGTTTGCCTAGTGCGCGCAAGCCATCAGTTAGCGCATTTGGTTTCTGAAGCCACCAGCGTTTTACATCATCAACTGTTGTTAACAGGTCATTTGACCATGGTGAGTGAGCAGGGGGGATGAATTCCATAGTGTGTTACTGCATGAAGCCGTAGAATATCGCTTATGGATACTATACGAATTTCTAAATTGATGTCAGAGCGCGGCATGTGCTCGCGTCGCGAGGCGGACGCCTTTATCGAGCGTGGCTGGGTGCGCGTAGATGGCCAAGTTGCTACATTAGGCCAAAAGGCCAAGGCTACTGCAAAAATTGTACTGGATAAACAAGCACAAAAGCGTCAAACCGAACGCGTCACCATTATTCTAAACAAGCCAGTGGGCTATGTCTCAGGTCAAGCCGAGAAAGGCTATAAAAATGCGGCATCCCTAATTCAGGCTTCCACGCAATATCGTCTAGATAAAAAGCGCTTCGATCCTGCTCACTTACGGGGGCTAGCGCCTGCAGGTCGCTTGGATATTGATTCCCAAGGTTTATTGGTGCTGACCCAAGACGGGCGGGTAGCGCGAAAGCTGATTGGCGAAGACTCTGATCTAGACAAAGAATACTTAGTGCGGGTTACAGGCACGTTAGACGCCCGTGGCTTAGCGTTGCTGCGTCATGGTTTAAGTTTGGACGGAGCCCCGCTGTTACCTGCTGAGGTGCGGTGGCAAAATGACGATCAGTTGCATTTTGTGTTGCGCGAAGGAAAAAAACGCCAAATACGACGTATGTGCGAAGCAGTTGGTTTAAAAGTGGTAGGCCTTAAGCGTGTGCGGATGGGGCGGGTGGTGTTGGGCGACCTCCCACCCGGTCAATGGCGTTACTTAAAGCCAGGTGAAGGTTTCTAAGTACGGGCTTTTGTTTTCTTCGATGATTTACGTACTGTGGGCTCTTCGTGCTCGTTGATGTGAAAGCTCGCGCCCTCATCTTGAGCAAGGGTGTCTCGCAACCAAGGTAGGGTAGCCTTAGCATCGGTACTGAGGGTCCACGGTGGGTTAACAATAAACATGGCGCTGCCGTGAAGACCAAAACCATCAGCGGACGGTTTTTTAACGGTTAAGCTGATATGGATCCATGTGGCGGGTAGGGCATTTAACTGCTTTTGCAGCATGCGAACTTCCTGACGCTGTACCAAGGGATACCACAAAATAAAACAACACTGAGGAAACTTTTTTAAGCAGTCCTCGAGGTATTGCAGGGCTTTTTTATAGTCGGTTTTTGCTTCGTAAGAAGGGTCCATCATCACGATACCGCGTCGTGACGGTGGTGGCATTAAACGTAAGCTGTCGTTAAAGCCATCGGTGTTGTAGAGTTTGATGCGTCGAGGGTTGCGTCGAGACAACTGCGAGACATTTTGCCGTAAGGCGGGAAACTCGTTCGGGTGCAGTTCGAAACCATGGAAGAAGTCTTGTTCCCGTAAGGAAGTTAGGCCAAGCCAAGGCGAGCCCGGATAGTAGCGAGCAATACCATCGCTATTCAGGGCCGCTACGGCATCTAAATAACGGCTAATCATCGGTGGTGGTCGTTCAGACTGAATCACCAAATCCAGACCTTGTTCACATTCCAATTTGGTTTGAGCCCACTCAGCTTCGAGGTCATAGAGACCGGCGCCGGCGTGGGTGTCAATGATGCTGAATGCGGTATCTTTTTGCTTGTAGTAATCCAAGATATGCAGATACAACGAGTGTTTAAGCACGTCTGCATGATTTGCAGCGTGGAATGCGTGCCGATAGCTAAACAAAATAAATCCTTCAAATAGCCTGCCGATTTATATCGGGGGCAATGTCATAAATGGCATCTGTGATCACACTATCGCAACCCCAGCGTAGTAATTGCTGTACTCGAGTGGGGTCGTTAGCCGTCCATACGCAGACTGAATAGCCTTCTGACTTCACCTGTTGAATATGATCGGCTGATACGTGTTTATCATTTAAGTTAAGCGCAACAACCTGTAGATCACGTGCGGTATCTAACCAGTTGGTGTCGAGCTCTTCATCGATTAACCATGCAAGCGGTAGGTGTGGTGCTGCCAGTTTTGCAGCGCGCAGCGCGGTAATGGAAAATGAGGAAAGTAAGGGCTGTTGGGGCGTGTTAGCCCAAAGCGCTGCAGCAGCATGGGCAATAGCGGCGCCAGTTTGGGCTTCCAGACCCAGATTCGGTTTGATTTCGATATTACTGTGCAGTTGGCGCGGAATGCAGAAATTTGCCATGCCGCTTAACGTTAGTAGGGGCTCGCCTGCGTACTTAGGGCTGTGCCATGCGCCGAAATCTAAGCTTAAAAGTTCGGCCAGATTTAATTGCGACGCTAAGCCGCTGCCGTTCGAGGTTCGGTCTACGCTATCATCATGCAGTAGTATCGCTACACCATCCTGACTAAGCTTGGCATCGTACTCGAACATTTTATAGCCTTGAGCAGCGCCTTCTCGCATTGCTGATAATGTATTTTCTGGCGCGTGCTTGCCCGCACCGCGATGAGCGATTAAGGCGGGGTACAACCAATTGAATCTGGATACACTCATAGCGGCTTATGGTAAAAAATGAAAGAAGGCAAAAACTCCAGTAGAATTAGCTCTATTTTAGCTGTTAAGCAGAGTTGCCGTGGCACATATCATAGAGTCTAGGTGTTACACTGCCTACACTTTTCTAAGCGTGCTCTTTACGCTGCCAAGCGAGTGCCATTTTTTCTGATCGTTAATCTTTAAACTATCAAAAACACACGAAAGCAGGTGTTTAATGTTCAATTTAATCCGTTCGCATCAACGCATTATGCAGTTTGTGCTACTTATTCTTATTTTGCCGTCATTTGTACTGATTGGCGTAAGTAGCTACACCAACTTCACCTCCAGTAATGATGAGTTAATTAAAATAGGTGACACAGCGTTAACCGAACAAGAGTTTGATCGCGCCCGCCGTAATCAGCTTGATACTTTACAGCGGCAATACGGTGCTTCATTCGACCCTGCAATGGTTAATAATCCGGAAGCTCGCAGTGAGTTAATTAACTCTCTAATCGATCGTTTGGTTTTGGTGCAGGTCGCAACCAGCGAGGGGTTTAGCGTTTCTGATACCTTGCTGCGAAACCAGATTGCTGCCATTCCCGAGTTACAGGAAAACGGTACTTTTTCGGCTGAACGCTACAATCAAGTGTTGGCCGCATCGGGTATTAGTGTTAAAGATTTCGAGCAGTCTCAGCGCGCAGAACTTGCTATAGCGCGCGTATTAGAGCCCATTACCAGTACAGTTCAACTGCCCCAGCCAGTTATGGCTACGCTTGAAGAGGCGCTTACTACAGCCCGTACTATCCAGCAGTACAACTTACATACAGCAGAGTTTGTTGAAGAGGTCGTGATCACTGATAACGACCTACAGGCGTGGTACGACAACCATCAAGACGAATTACGCTTGCCGCAGCATGTGGATGTGGATTTCATTGTCTTAGATGAAGCGGCAGCAGTAGCAAGTGTGCCCGCCATTGATGAGGCGCAGCTCGAACAGTATTACGAACAAAACCGTAACCGATTTATCACTCCTGCTCGTGTGCAGTTGCGTCATATTTTATTCGCAACAACTCCTGCGATGACAGAGCAAGAGCGTAACGATGTACGTGCTCAAGCCGAGTCGATCCAAGCCTCGCTGGTTGCAGCCCCTGATACCTTTATTAGCGTTGCAGAAGCCGAGTCTGATGACTTGGGTAGTTCTAGAAATGGCGGCGAGTTAGGTTGGGTTACTCAAGGTACTTGGCCCGCAGAACTTGAGGCTGGCATTTTTTCCTTAGCTGAAGGCGAAGTTTCTGGTGTGGTTCAAGGCCCCGATGGCTTCCATATCTTTAAGGCCGATGAAGTCGTAGCTGAAAGTGGTCCCGCTTTTGCAGAAGTTAAAGACGAAGTTGAAGCAGAAGTGCGTCAGCAACTTGCTGCCGAGCGTTTTGCGGATATGGCAACACAATTAACGAATCTGGCTTACGAAAATGCAGATTCGTTAAATGCAGCAGCCGATGCATTAGGTTTAACGGTGCAGCATGCAAAAGGTATTGCTCGTGATGGCATTATGGCAGCCGCAGATATTGGCGAGCAAGCTGCGGCAGATTCCCCGTATGCTGCAGAGCTAAACGAGCCTAGCATTAGACAAGCTTTGTTTAGTGCGCAGTCGTTAGTGCAACGTCAAAATGCGGGTGTAATCGAGTTGGCCGCCGATAAATTGGTAGCCATTCGCGCCACCACAATTCACGAGCCACAGATCCCACCGTTCGAGCGTGTAAAAGCACAAATTCATCAGCGACTGCTTAGTGAAGCGGCACAAGCTAAAGCTACCGAACGTGGTGAGGCATTGCTGGCCGAGTTAACCGCCGGTCAAGAGCTAGAAGAGCTACCGTTTTCCAACATTCAAGCCATTAGCCGCTTAGATAACGGTGGTCTGGATAAAGCGGCGATTGATGCCATTATGGGTGCAAACCTTGAGGCATTACCTACCTATGTAGGCTTTGAAACGGAAACAGGTTATAGCGTCGTAAAAGTGATGGGTGAAGAGAAAACCGATCTTGATCCTGCTCTTATGAATTTTATTTCGCAGCAATTGCAGCAACTGTGGGCACGTGCTGAAGAACAAGCTACCTTACAGGCCATGCGTGATTCCCTTAAGGTTGAAGAGTTTCCCGCCTTACAGCGGGTTATTGAGGCCGACGATTCTGCGATTTAAGCATTAAAGATAAATCCCGCTTCGGCATTCGCCAGTAAGCGGGATTTTTTTATTTGTACGCCATGATGTATGTAAGAGCCGTAGGCCTTCTAAGCGCTTTAATTTTTTTGCTGTGTAGTAGCTTCGCCTTGTATGCAGATGAGGGGCGTGGGTATATCGAGCGCCGTCTACACCATCCTGTACCGGGCGGTGTTGCGGTGGTTCAATTACCAAGCATAGACACGGTCAATCGACCTAAAGTCACTTATCAAAATCATCCGGTAATGGTCGTCAGGGATAGCAATCAGAAATGGATTGCTATTGTAGGAATCGATTTAAAAACGGAGCCAGGCGAACAAGCCGTTGTCACCGAACAGGGGGCAGCCATTCCTTTTAGTGTTCGCACTAAGCGTTATAAAGAGCAGCACATACGCTTAAAGAATCAAGATCATGTCAGCCCCACTAAAGAGCAGTTGGCACGCTATCAACGTGAGTTCGACGAGCAAATGGCTGCCTATCAGCAGGTGCGCGATGCTGGTCCCAGTAATGTCTTGTTCGAACCTCCCGTAAAAGGACGCTTCACTAGCCCCTTTGGTCTACGACGCTTTTTTAATGGTGAAGAGCGTAATCCGCATTCGGGTTTGGATATTGCCGCACCATCGGGTACTGCTGTGGTAGCCCCGGCGGATGGTGTAGTAACCGTAGTGGGTGATTACTTTTTTAACGGTAAGACTGTTTTTATCGATCATGGCCAAGGCTTTATCACCATGTACTGTCATTTATCGCGTATCGATGTGGCATTAGGGGATAGCGTTAAACGTGGTGATAAGATTGCTGCGGTCGGTACTACTGGCCGTTCTACCGGGCCACACTTGCACTGGAACATCAGTTTGAATAACACGCGGGTTGATCCGGCAATATTTATCGGCGCATTTGAGTACGAGACACAATAAGAAATAATGATTCGTTCCTTACTGCTCGGCTTGCGAGATAGCTTATCCATCGCTTTGGGCTATGTGCCAGTGGCAATATCTTTTGGTTTAGCGGCGATACATCTAGGCATATCGCCTTATATGGTCGTGCTGTTCTCGGTGCTTATTTATGCGGGTGCCAGTCAATTTATTTTAATTACGCTTATTGCGCAGCAGACTGGCTTATTTAGTATTGTGCTCATCATCTGGTTGATGAATGTTAGACACCTGTTCTATGGGCCCGCATTATTGAAGTCTGTGGGCTTAGCTTCCGACGAACGAAAGCTGCCCTTAGTAGCGTGGGCGGCAGGACTTACTGATGAGGTCTTTGCAACAGCCATAGGGCGTGTTCAGCACCATCCACGCGATCAGCGTGAGGGCTGGTATATAGGTTTGCAGTTAGGGGCTTACAGTGCTTGGGTGGGAGGCACGGCAATCGGGGCGTATTTTGGTGCCGATTGGATTGGTAAGTCGGTCGTGCTGGATCAAAGCTTGGGCTTTGTGTTGCCTGCCTTATTTTTCGCTTTGCTTCTAGATATCGCTAGTGCTGTAGCGCGTCCTGTGTTGTGGGTAACAGCAATATGTACAGCCTTCGCCATGTTCATTCTGCCTGCTTATATGGCGCTTATTCTGGGTATGGTAGCGGGCGCGGTGGTAGCCGCCCTAATTAACAAACATGACTGATATTCAATTTTTATTGATCGCTATATTAGCGGGTGCGGGTACTTTTTTACTTCGATACTTGCCGCTACGCATGCGCACTAAAAAAGCCACTACAGCACAAGGACGTTTGCTCCATCAATCGCTTGCGGCGATCGGTCCAGCGGCTATTGTTGCGCTTATTGTGGTGTCACTCGGTTCTGAAATCGAGCCAGATCGCTTAGCGGCAACGCTATTACCTATACTCAGCGGTTTACTGGGTGTAGTGATAGGGCGTAAGGTAGGGAAGGGCAATATAGCCGTTGCCACCCTCTCTGGGGTGGCGTTGTATGCAGGGGTAGCAGCAGTTTTACTTGGCTAATTTAGCTTGTACCTTTAATACGTACAATTTTTTGTACTTGGGGTACGTTGCGAAGAGCTCGGATGACTTTTGCTAAGTGTGTGCGGCTGTCCACTTGAACAGTAAGGTGCAGTATGCCAGTTGCAGAAACTTCATCTGGCATGCTTAGGTGCAGAATGTTCGAGTCGGCATCGTTTACGGCTGCGGCCATGCGTCCTAATACACCCCGTTCGTTTAGTACGGTTACATCAAGACGAGTTGATAAGTGCCGCGCTGTGTTGGTATCCCATACAACTGGAATCCAGCGTTCTGGCTCTTTGGTTTGCTGGCGTTGTGCGACGGCACATTCAGTCATGTGTATCACTAGGCCATGGCCTGCACGTATGCCACCAATAATGGCGTCGCCGGGAAGAGGGCCACAGCAAGGTGCTAGCTGTACAGCCTGTCCCTCGTTACCATGAATCACAATCGGCGCTGAGCCGTTTGATGTGAACTCATCTACTTGTGCTGCCGTAGTAGCCAGAATAGCGTGTTCGGGAGCAAAGCGCCGTGCAACCACCGCAGCTAAGCGTTTTCCTAAACCAATATCGGCCAAAATTTCGTCTTTAGAACTAGCTCCAGAGCTTTTGGCTAACTTTTCCCAAATCGGATCTGAGTCGTCAGGGAAAGGAATATTTAATGGCTCGAATGCTTGTTTTAATAGGCGGCGGCCAAAAGCCACAGATTCTTCATACTTAACGGTACGTAGATAATGGCGAATTTCCGATCGCGCGCGCCCGGTACGAACGTAGTTCAACCATTGTGCGCTGGGGCGTGCAGCTGGTGAGGTGACAATTTCTACCGAGTCGCCACTTTTCAGTTCAGTGCGTAAGGCAGCGAACTCACCATTGATTTTGGCAGCGACCGCATGATTACCGATATCGGTGTGAATGGAGTAGGCAAAGTCCACTGGTGAAGCACCCCGAGGTAAGGAAATAATTTTCCCTCTGGGGGTATAGACATAAACGGCGTCAGGGAACAGGTCAACTTTGACGTGATCGAGAAACTCGCTAGAGTCACCTGTTTGACTTTGTATATCCAGTAGCGACTGCAACCAGTGGTGAGTGCGCTTCTGTAACTCGTTAAGCGAGACACTATCGTCTTTATAGAGCCAGTGTGAGGCCACCCCTTCTTCGGCTACATGATCCATTTCCTGCGTACGGAACTGGAATTCCACCGGTGTACCGTAGGGCCCAATTAGCGTAGTGTGTAAAGACTGATAACCATTAATTTTGGGAATAGCGATATAGTCTTTAAATTTCCCAGGAACTGGACGGTATAGCTGATGCAGGGTTCCTAAGGCTAAATAGCATTCGGGCAGGGTATGAACAATAACCCGGAAGCCATAGATATCCAGTACATCAGAAAAAGACTTTTTCTGTTCCTGCATTTTGCAGAAAATACTGTAGAGGGATTTTTCGCGTCCGCTGACTTCAGCTTCAATACCCGCTGCTGGCAGTGCGGCCTTAACCGCTTCGGTGATTTTGCTTAATACTTCGCGTCGATTACCGCGCGCAGCCATGAGTGCTTTATGCAATACCCGATAGCGATTAGGGTGTATGGCCTGAAAGCAGCGATCTTGTAGTTCTCTGAATAATGCATTTAAACCTAAGCGGTGAGCGATAGGAGCATAAATATCCAGCGTTTCCTGTGCGACGCGCCGACGTTTTTCTGGGCTGACGGCGTCAAGTGTACGCATATTATGCAGGCGGTCGGCCAGCTTAATGAGAATGACGCGTACATCTCGAGACATGGCCAGCAGCATTTTTCTAAAGCTTTCGGCCTGTTGCTGACTTTTGGTTTGGAACTCTAAGCGTTCTAGTTTGGATACGCCATCGACGATTTCAGCAACATCAGTACCAAATTTCTCGGCCAGTTCTTGCTTGGAAACGTCTTGGTCTTCAATAACGTCGTGTAGCAATGCCGCCATTAAGGAGTCGGCATCCAACTTCCATCCGGCGCAAATTTCGGTGACGGCAATAGGGTGTGTGATATAGGGCTCGCCGCTGGACCGGAACTGACCTAAGTGGGCGTTGTCAGCTAAACGATAAGCTTCACGTACCTGTTCCACGTCTTTGGGATCAAGGTACTCGCTAATCATTTTGGTTAGCGGCGCAATGGATGCAATAGTGGCTTTAGCAGGTTCTAGTGTGGGGACGTTAACAATTTTGTTGCGACGACCCAGACGAGACCCTTTTTTAAGGACCGCTAATAAGCCTGAAGAGGCGCCTCGTAAACCTGGAAAAGCCATAGACAACAGCCCTTTAATCGTTAGGTTGGTACTTTACGCAACATTTCTAAACCAGTGGTACCGCTAGCGATTTCACGCAGAGCAGTAACAGTTGGCTTGTTACGGCTTTCAATGCGGGGTTCGTGACCTTGAGCAAGTTCACGAGCACGGTAAGCAGCTGCTAGTGTGAGATTAAACCGATTGGGGATTTGTTCTAAACAATCTTCGACGGTAATACGTGCCATAGAGAACCTATAAGTTAAAAAGTTATTTCAGCGCAGCGGCTACCGATGCGCTAATACCAAGCTGTGAGAATAAGTCAGCATGACGCAAAGCTTGCTCGCGTATGCCTAAACGACTGGATTGCACCACGGAAATAAGTTCTGTAAGCGCCGTGTCAAATACATTGTTGATAATAACATATTGACATTCTGATACATGCGACATTTCACTGCCTGCGGCCAGTAAGCGACGCGCAATGACGTTAGGATCATCTTGGCCACGTTTTTTCAGCCGACTTTCTAGAGCGTCAATGGAAGGGGGCAGAATAAAGATGCCAATGGCATTTGGATAATATTCGCGAACCTGACGGGCGCCTTGCCAATCAATTTCCAGTAGTACGTCTTTCCCTTCGGTTAAGGCTTGGCGGATAGCAGGAGCAGGTGTGCCATAAAAATTGCCGTGTACTTCAGCCCATTCAAGTAGCTCGTCACTGTTACGTAGAGCCTGAAACTCGTCTACGGTGACAAAGTTGTAATGCTTGCCGGGAGTCTCCCCAGGCCGTGGTGGTCGTGTTGTACTTGAGATAGACAACATTATATTGCTGTCTTTCTCGAGTAACGCATTCACTAAACTGGATTTGCCGGCTCCACTTGGAGCCACCACCATAAAAATATTTCCGGAATAGGACGGGGTCATGAGTGTGTTCGTTTGCCTAGGTAAAAACTAATGGGCTGGTTTACAACGGAGATAAACCAACCGTCTACTGTGTTAATTAATCTGAAGTTTTAAACCGTCTTCACCCAGAAATTCGTGGATAACGGCATCTTTAGTTGCCGTGTCGTGGCACAAAAATACGATGGTGTCGTCTGGGTTGACATTAAATAGGGCGTCATTAACCGTTGTGTGGGCGTCGTCGGCATGAGCGACAGCCATAACATGTATGTCGCCCCCTAGTTCAAAACGTTCTTCGGGCACAATGTCGGCCACGGCGTCGAGGTCAGGCGCGCTGATCACCACATAGGCTTGGACTAGGTGTTCGTCAATATGTACATTGAGAACGGCACCGTTCTCGATCACTTCGATAAGCTTACTATGGGTGCTCATGGTTGCATCCGATTAAATATTTAAATACCTGACAAGTTAAGGGTCACGGTAAGTGGTGTGTGGTCAGATGGTTGCTCGTTAGCGCGAGGGGTTTTATCAATATCACATGCGGTTACGGTAGGCAGCAAAGCGCTGGAGACTAAAGCATGGTCGATCCGTAAACCGGCATTACGACGAAACGCCATGCGTCGGTAGTCCCACCATGTGTACGACTTTTCAGCTTGTTCGAATAGGCGAAATGAATCGTGTAAACCTAAGTCGAGCAATTTACGAAAGGCAGCGCGTTCGGGCTCAGAAACATGTACTTCACCCTCCCAGCGTTTCGGATCATGTACGTCTTCGTCAGCCGGTGCAATATTGTAATCGCCCAGAATAATTAGTTGGGGATTTTGCTCTAATTCGGCTTTCAGCCAGTCGTGCAAGGCCTCAAACCAAGCAAGCTTGTACTGGTATTTGTCGCTTTCTAGCGATTGCCCATTTGGGCAATAGGCATTGACGATACGCAGAGGGCCGGCGCTACTTTGATAAGTGGCGGCAATAACGCGTTGTTGAGGGTCATCGAAGTTGGGCAAGTTGCGTACTACATCTGTTGCTTCATGCTTACTGATAAGGGCAACACCATTATAGGTAGGTTGACCAGCCCATTCAGCCTTCCAGCCTGCCTCAGCAAAGGCCTCTAGAGGAAATTTATCCTGTGCTAATTTAAGTTCTTGCAAACACAGCACATCAACAGGGTTTGCTTCAAGCCAATCTAGAACTTGCGGTAGACGTACACGTAACGAGTTCACATTCCAGGTGGTAAATTTCACAGCGGGTACTCAATTAATTAGATCAATGGGTTTGGAAGTAAAAAATTGACTTCCAAGGTGTTGAGCATAATTCTCTATCATACCCCAGCACACCTTAGCGAGTAGAGCCGAGAGCCCTCTTACTGTGGCTAGGAGTAGGGTGTGGTTTTTCATGGGGCGTTTAACTTGTATGGCTAAGTTATTGTGTTTATTGAAATTTTTATCGTTGTGTGCTACGGTATGCAAGGTGTGGGGTGCACGGGGCACCCCTTAGTCGATGCCAGCAGGAGAATGTTGACATGGCCACTAAACGACCAACTCGTCGTAGACAGGTCCTTGAAATTGAGCCTTTAAATTGGGTAGCTCCCGAAACACGGGAATCCAAAATTGAAGAGCGTTCTGAAACAGATGATCAGTCAGATCATAAAAAAGAAACCGCTAAAAGTTAGGCTCATGACCCTAAATAACTCAACGCGTGGCGCTGTAATTGCCACGCGTTTTGTTTTGTCTGCAGCATGGGCAACAAATAATGAGTAAATGCCTGCTATGATTCCCGTTGTTGATGGGCAGGCTATGGTTCCCTCAGCGCGATCCACCTAATATTCTAAGCACGACAACTGTGCTCTGGCTTAATCCACCAAGTCGTTAAGCGATTACGAATTGGTGTTTCTATTTGGGCCAGATTTCTACTTTAAGCATTATGTATTCCGATGATTTTGAAGAAGCCCCTTATGAGGCCGATGACGTTACGCTGTCTGAAGAAGGGGGGGTAAGGTACCTGCATTTCGGTACTCACTGGATTCAAGGGGCGATGAGCTTATCGAAGCCTCATGATCTCGTGCTGACTTATACTCAGCAAATGATGGCTTGGATGTTGTTTCACGATGCCACCGAGTCGGACCGTCTTGCTTTCTTAGGCTTGGGCTCGGGCTCATTATTACGGTTTTGTATGCGCTATACGCCCAGCCAACTCACTGCAGTTGAAATTAATCCTCAGGTTACCGCGATGTGTAGGGCATTTTTTCGCTTGCCCGAAGGCGATCGTTCTACTGTTGAACATGATGATGCCGAGGACTGGGTACAGGATCCACTTAATGTGGACCAGTTTCAGGTCTTGATGGTGGATTTGTACGATGCGCGAGCACAGGGGCCTGTTTGTTCCTCACTTGAGTTCTATCAGGGGTGTTATCGAGTGCTAACCGAGAACGGTATTGCCAGTATCAACTTGTTCGGTTCCCATCCCAGCTACCAGCGTAACGTAGAGAATATTCGTGCTGCGTTTGACGGTAAAGTGTTGGTGTTACCTGAAATTGAGGAAGGCAATACTGTGGTATTGGCTTTTAAGGGGAACGCCTTGGAAATGACCACGCAAAGATTGCTAGATCAAGCGGATGTTGTGCAGCAACATACTAAATTACCCGCTAGAAGATGGGCTAAAGGGCTTTTATCCATGCGCAGGCCTGCGACTACGTTTACAATCGCCGAAACGCGTTAGCAATAAAAAGAAGTCTTATGGGCTTAGCTTACGATTATCCAAATTAACAATTCGATGCAATAAGTAGATTGCGCGTCTCTCTTTTCAGGAGCTTCCTATGAAGTCAAAGAGTGTGACCAAGGTTCTGGCGGGGTTATTTACCTCCCTTAGCCTCTGTGCTGCGGCCAGTGTTTCCGCCCAAACCGTTTCGGTATCGTCTATTGTTGAACATCCAGCGCTGGATTCGATTCGTGACGGTGTGAAACACTCGTTAGAGCAGGCGGGTTACACCGAGGCAAAGGGTTTGAAATGGCAATTTCAAACTGCTCAAGGTAACACCGCTATTGCCACACAAATTGCACGTAAATTTGTGGGTGATAACTCAGATGTCATCGTTGCGATTTCTACACCTTCAGCACAAGCGGTATTGGCTGCATCAAAATCGGTGCCTATTGTGTACTCTGCTGTAACCGATCCGGTAGCCGCTCAGCTGGTAAGCTCGTTTGAAGCGAGCGGTACAAATGTGACGGGCGTGTCTGATGCCCTAGCGCTCGAGAAGCAGCTAGAGCTTATTAAGAAAATCGTGCCTGATGCGAAGAATGTAGGGATGGTTTATAACCCTGGTGAGGCCAACTCAGCCGTGGTTGTTGAGCGCATGAAAGCGCTTTTGTCGGCCGAAGACATGAGTCTGGTCGAAGCCACAGCGGCGCGCACAGTAGACGTAGGTGCCGCAGCACGCAGCTTGGTGGGTAAAGTTGATGTTATCTACACCAATACCGATAACAACGTCGTGTCGGCTTACGAGTCGCTGGTTAAAGTAGGAAATGATGCCAACATCCCGCTAATTGCTTCGGATACCGATAGTGTTGGGCGGGGTGCTATCGCGGCACTTGGCGTGAATTACTACGATTTAGGGCTACAAACCGGTGAAATTGTAGTGCGTATACTGAAGGGGGAAAAACCCGGCGATATCGCATCACAAACCAGTAATAAGCTTGAGCTATTTGTTAACCCAGGTGCGGCTGAAAAGCAAGGCGTAGAGCTGGACCCAGAGTTTCTTCAATCAGCGACAAAAATTGTCGAATAAGGCCCCTTAAAGTCAATCAGGCGGTGTTAAATTAGCACCGCTTTTTGTGTTTATTACCATCAACACACTATGTCTGAATATTCAATTTATGGTGCGCTAGAGCTGGGGCTGATCTTTGCTTTGGTGGCGCTCGGCGTGCTGATCTCTTTTCGCGTCCTTCGATTCCCGGATTTAACCGTCGACGGCAGCTTCCCTCTTGGTGGTGCTTGTGCTGCGGTGCTAATTAGTAATGGGGTAGATCCTTTTACCGCGACCATTGTTGCTACCGGTGCAGGTGCCATTGCGGGCATGATTACCGGCTTATTGAACGTTAAATTAAAAATTATGGACCTACTGGCGAGTATCTTAATGATGATCGCCTTGTATTCCATCAATTTACGAATTATGGGACGGCCTAATGTTCCATTAATTTCCGAGCCTACCGTTTTCTCTATTTTACAACCCGCCAGCATTCCCGACTTCAAAGCAAAAGTTTTGATTATGTTGGTGATTGTGGTGCTGGTTAAGTTAGCGTTGGATTGGTTTTTTAGTACCGAAAAAGGCTTGGCTATGCGCGCTACGGGTTCGAATCCGCGTATGGCGCGTTCTCAGGGTGTAGCCACCGGCGCAATGGTGTTGCTTGGCATGGCGATTTCGAACGCCTTGGTGGCTATGGCTGGTGCCTTATATGCCCAATCGAATGGTAATGCCGATATTTCCATGGGCATTGGAACGATTGTAATTGGCTTGGCCGCAGTGATTGTGGGTGAAAGTATTCTGCCTTCACGCCGTTTGGTCGTGGCAACCTTGGCGGTAATTATTGGCGCTGTACTGTACCGTTTCTTTATTGCCATGGCGCTAAATGCCGACTTCATTGGGTTGGGTGCGCAAGACCTCAATTTGGTTACCGCTATTTTGGTTACGGTGGCATTGGTCATCCCTATCATTAAGCGAAAGTTAAAACCTAAGAAAAACAGAGTTTAGCCATGTTAAGTGCTCAAAATTTGCAACTGACCTTTAATCCCGACACGCCAATCGAAACACGCGCTTTGCGAGGGATGTCTTTAGACATCCCCGAGGGGCAGTTTGTTACCGTTATTGGCTCCAACGGTGCCGGAAAATCTACCTTTTTAAATGCGGTGTCAGGCGATCAAGAGATCGATGCAGGCACGATCATTATTGATGGCCGTGATGTCACAAAACAAACCGTTTGGAAAAGGGCAAAGTTGGTGGCTCGGGTTTTTCAAGACCCCATGGCTGGTACATGTGAAGATCTAACCATTGAAGAGAATCTGGCCTTGGCGTCGAATCGAGGCCAGCGGCGAGGTCTAAAAGCGGCGGTTCAAAAAGCCATGCGAGACGAATTTAAAGCTCGCCTTGAAACGCTAGGGCTTGGATTAGAAAACCGGCTTACCGACCGTATTGGCCTACTTTCTGGAGGCCAACGCCAAGCTGTTAGCTTACTTATGGCAGCAATGCGACCGTCTCGAATTTTGTTGTTGGACGAACACACCGCTGCACTGGATCCCCGTACTGCTGATTTTGTGTTGAAATTGACTGCACGGATTGTTGAGGAAAACCGTCTGACGACGATGATGGTTACTCATAGTATGCGCCAAGCGCTGGATGTGGGCGATCGCACGGTAATGCTACATCAGGGGCAAGTAGTGCTTGATGTAAGTGGGGACGAGCGCAAAGGTATGGATGTAACCGACTTATTACATATGTTTGAGAAGGTTCGCGGTGAGAAAATTTCTGACGACGCACTATTGCTTAGTTAAAACCAAATGACTTAAGCCCACGAGATGTAAAAGGGTACTTTAATTGTTCCTTTTACTTCGTTTATACTCTATTGCTTTAGCCGTACAGTACGGTTCAATGTTTCAAAATTTAACGCTATAGCACACTATAGAAAATCAGGAGCTCTTCATGCTTACTTCGCGCCCAAAATTGTGGCTTCCGCTACGCGTTACACTCTTATCTAGCGTGTTATTGCTCGTGGCTTGTGGCGATGACTCTGCGCCACAACAAGGACAAATGCCCAGTTTCCCAGTAAGTGTGGTTACTGTGCAATCTGAGCCCACCACGCTATATGCCGAGCTTCCAGGCCGGGTAGAGGCCATTAAAGAAGCTCAGATTCGTGCCCGAGTAACGGGTATTGTGGATGCCATTAATTTCGAGCAGGGTAGCGATGTGGAAGAGGGCGAACTGCTCTTTAGTATTGATCCCGATACCTATCAGGCGCAGCGCGATCAGTTTGCTGCCCAATTACAAAATGCCATTGCTGATGCCAAAGTGGCTGCATCACTGGCAGATCGCTATACCCGCTTAATCAAAGAAAATGCGGTTAGCCGCCAAGAGTATGAAAATGCCATGGCACGTAACGCACAGGCTGAAGCCGCTATTGCAGCAGCGCGGGCCAATTTAAAGGCGGCTGAAATTAATTTGGGCTATACCAAGGTAGAGTCGCCCATTAGCGGTCGTATTGGTCGCTCTGAAATTACAGAGGGGGCATTGGTCAGTGCAACAGAAGGAACACATCTGGCCACGGTCCAGCAATTAGATCGGGTCTACATCGACATTACACGTCCAGCCAGCGAGTTACATAGTTTACGTAAAGCGGTAGCAGAAGGGCGTATTAAGCAGGATGAAAACGGTGCTCAAGTTCAGGCTAGATTAGATGATGGCAGTGTCTATGGTGAAACCGGTAGCTTGTTATTCTCGGGTGTGGCCGTCGATCCAGGAACCGGACAAATTAGTCTGCGCGCTGAGTTTCCAAACCCTGATCACTTGTTACTTCCTGGTATGTTTGTACGCGTTAGCATCAATCAAGGTGTAGATGAAAATGC
>Ga0079224_100004263_pt1 | contig 18400 bp, 14 predicted proteins | sample Stecom2015_FD_80414 | JGI IMG/M metagenome (GOLD analysis project Ga0079224, IMG submission 80414) | Agricultural soil microbial communities from Utah to study Nitrogen management - Steer compost 2015 | ecosystem: Environmental > Terrestrial > Soil > Agricultural land | place: USA: Utah...
CGCCCAGGCGTCGCTGGTCAACGCCTCGGCGAACTGCACGCCGCGCGGCGTCGAATGGTTGTAGAGCTGGTGGATCGACCAGAGATCGCTCTTGTGCTGCGGCCGCACCGACCCGAGGACCGCTTCGCTTTGCGGCGCCGGCAACCGGCCACGCAAGACGTAGTAGTTCGCGTAGCCGTCGAAGCCGGCTCCTTTCAGCCCCTCGTACTCGTTAGAGTCCGGCTCGGCAAAGGCGAACACGCGACGCGCACCAGCCTCACCGGCGCGCTTGATGCCCTCCTCCAACAGCGCCACCCACAGCTCAATTGCCACCTCATCGGTGGCGTCAACGCGCGGCGAGCCGGCGCCGATCTCGATGACGTACCACCGGAAGCGCTCGTCACCCCGCTCGAACAGCGCGAAGGCGCACACCTCACCATCGACGACCGCGACCAGGCGATCCGACGCCGGGCTGACACCGGTGATAGCCGAGGCGAGCTGGTGGCGCATGTCGGTTATGTGCGCGTGGTGGTCCCAGGGCGGGGTGAGACGCGCGCGGCGCTGCTGCACGCGACGAACCCGCAGCCAATCTCGCGTGGATGGATTTCGAATAATGAGTGTTGGCATGGCTCGTCCGCTGGATCGCAGATTACAGGGCCTGCCGGCCGGCCAGAGCGCGGCCCAGCGTGATCTCGTCGGCATACTCAAGGTCGCTGCCGACCGGCAGACCACTGGCTGGCCGAGAGACCGTCAGTCCACGCCCTCCAATCTGCCTCAGGATGTACATCGCCGTCGCCTCTCCCTCGATATTGGGATTGGTGGCGAGGATCACTTCAGTCGGGCGCTCCCGCTCGACACGCTCGAACAGCTCGCGCGCCCGGATCTGCTCCGGCCCGATTCCGTCCACCGGCGAGATTGCGCCGTGGAGCACATGATAGAGACCGCGATACTCGCCGGTGCGCTCCAGCGCCAGCACATCGAGCGGCTCCTCGACGACACAGATTGTGCTCGCGTCGCGGGTCTCATCGGAACACAGGTTGCACGGGTCAGTTTCGGTGATATTGAAGCAGCGCGAGCAGAGAATGATGCGGTCCTTGACTTCGAGGATCGCCTCCGCCAGCCCCAGAGCCTGCTCGCGGGGCGCTCGCAAGAGGTAGAAAGCCAGTCGCGAAGCGGACTTCGGGCCGATTCCCGGGAGGCGCGCCAGTTCGTCAATTAGCCGGCTGACCGGTTCAACGGTGATATTTCGAGAACGCAATACGTGGCCTCCACCGTATGGATACCTAACACGGTTAAGTATATCAACGCGCCGTCAGCTGGAATGTTGCGCACGCTCCCGACTAGTCGTCATCATCGAGAAACACAGTCCGCCCACGAGCCCCGTCCGCCGGCCCGATCAACCCCTCGGCTTCCATCGACTCGATCAGCCGCGCCGCGCGGTTGTAGCCGATCCGCAGCCGCCGCTGGAGCATCGATGCTGACGCCGTGCCCTGGCGCTTGACGATCTTGATTGCCTGCTCCATCAGCGGATCTTCCTCGGCCTCCATCTCCTCGTCCGTGGGGTAATCCGCCCATTGCGTGTCGAAGACGACGCGCGGCTGCTGCTTGCGCCAGAAGTTGACGATCGCCGTCAAATCCGGGTCGGGGATGAACGAGCCCTGGATGCGCTGCGGTTTGGCGGCGTCTGGCGGCATGAAGAGCATATCGCCGCGGCCCAGCAGGCGCTCGGCGCCCGGCATGTCGAGGATCACGCGGCTGTCGGTCAGCGAGGTGACGGCGAAGGCGATGCGGGCCGGAACGTTCGCTTTGATCAACCCCGTCAGCACGTCGACCGACGGCCGCTGAGTGGCGATCAGCATGTGGATGCCGGTCGCGCGCGCCATCTGGCAGAGTCGCGCCAGCAGCGTCTCGACCTCTTCCGGGGTCGTCATCATGAGGTCCGCCAGCTCGTCGATCACCACGACGAGGTAAGGCAGGTTCTCCAGCTCCGGGTCTTCCTCGCGGCGCAGGTTGTATCCGTCGATATTGCGCACGCCCAGGTCGGCGAACAGCCGGTAGCGACGGTCCATCTCGTGGAGCACCAGGCGCAACGCCGAGACGACCTTGTCCATCTCGGTGACAATCGGCCCCTTGAGGTGCGGCACGTGCTGGTAGCCGACCAGCTCCACTTTCTTCGGGTCGATCAGCAACATCTGGAGCTCGTCCGGTGTGCGCGTCAACAAGAACGTCGCGATGATCGAGTTGATACAGACGCTCTTACCCGAGCCGGTCGCGCCAGCGATCAGCAGGTGCGGCATGCGTGCCAGGTCGGCGATAACCGGCCGCCCATTGACATCGCGGCCCAGCGGGAGCGGGAGCTTGGCGTTGCTGGCGCGCATTTCGGGCGACTCGAGGATGTCGCGCATCCCCACGGTCGAGACATCGGCATTAGGGATCTCGATGCCCACGCGCGCCATCCCCGGTACGGGGGCCTCGATGCGAATCGAAGGCGCGGCCAGGGCCAGCGCCAGGTCGTTCTGGAGCGCCGTGATGCGCGAGACTTTGACACCGTGCCCCGGCTCCAGGGCGAACAGCGTCACCGCCGGCCCGGGGAAGATCTCGCGCACGTAGCCCTCGACCTTGAACGAGGCCAGCGTCTCCTCGATCCGGCGCGCCTTGGCCTCCAGGTCCGCCTGATCGGGCTCGCTGGCCTTGAACGACGTCAACAGGCTCAGCTTGGGTAGCTTCCAACCGGTCGCGTCCTTCGCTGGCGCCAGTTCCTCCGCGATGCTGCCAACGGATTCGGCGACGGCCCGCTTGATCTCATCCAGCCCCGATTTGTGTTGGCCGGTGCGGATAACCGGACGGCGGTCACGCTTCTCCTCGGGCTCAAGCTCGACGAGCGGTTCGGCCGCGAAGCGTTGCGTCGAGCTGGCCGGAGGTTCCGTCTTGATATCCGCCAGGTCCTCGGCGTACGGCCCGCCGCGCGAAGCGGAGCCGGCACGGATCCGCCGCCAGGATTCGCGAATCGACTGGCTATCGGTCCCGGTCACCAGGACCACGCCCACCACGCCGATCGAGAACAGCGTCAGCGCGGTCGCAACCTCGCCCATCAGGCGCATCGAGAGCGTCACGACGACGTGGCCGGCCCACCCGCCAGCCTGCTGCCAGTCCGCGTCCTGGTTCGCCAGCGCAAACAGCCCCACGAAAGAGACCGCCAGGATCGCGCCGCCGAAGATGCGCCGCGCGCGGTCGCCGGGGGTGTCAGCGCGCCAAATCTCGACCGCCAGGATCGCCAGCGCGCAGGGCACCGCCAGCGCGACTCGCCCGAAGGTGAGCTTCAACCCGTCTGCGAAGAGGCCCAACAGCGCCGCGTCGGTGCCGCCGACCAGCGGCAGGGTCAAGATGACAGCCCCGACGAACAGCAGGAACGCCAGGATCTCCTCTTTGAGACGGGACGGGATCGAGATCGTGCGAATCGCCCGACCGAACCAGGTCGGTTGCCGTCGTTCGCTCAACATCTACGGTCAGCCGCCTTCCACGAGCCGCGCGGTCCGGACGCCCACGCCGGGCTGGGATGTACGGACACTTTACCGATCTCCCTGCCTGCCGGTCAAGGTGCGCAACTTAGAAGAGCGACATTTGCTCGGGCGCCTCGTCGGTTCCCTCGTCCTCATCAGCCATGTTGCGGGCTTCTTCCAGAATCAACGGCAGCCTCTTGAAATCGGCCTGCACGACGGCCCGCAACGAAGGCTGGTGCAGCGCGGCCGCCGGGTGATACAGCGGCACGATTACGCGCTTGCCATCCCGCCGCGGCTTACCGTGGATCCGCGAGATGCGCTCGTTCGCAAACCAGCGCGCCATCGAGTGCCGTCCGAGCGTGACAATCATCAGCGGGTCGATGATCTCGATCTGGCGATCAAGGTACTGCGAGCAGGCCATGATCTCGTCCGGCAGCGGGTCGCGGTTGCCGGGCGGTCGGCACTTGACGATGTTGGTGATGAAGACGGATTTGCGGTCCCAGCCGATCGACTCCAGCATCTCATCGAGGAACTGGCCGGCATTGCCAACGAACGGCCGTCCCTGGCGGTCCTCGTTCATCCCCGGCGCCTCGCCGATGAACATGACCTCAGCGTTAGCCGCGCCCTCTCCGGGCACTGCCAGCGTCCGCGAGCGGTGCAATTCACAGTCCGTGCAGACGCGCACCTCTCCGGCGATGTGACTCAGTTGTTGCTCTTGTTCGACACTCAAAGCGCTTCTCCTTCAAGCTCCTCAGCGTCCAGCTCATCAGGATCGAGCGGGGTGGCGACGAGCACCTGCGCGGCGATCTCGCGTGGGTCCTGCTCCGTCCCCCAGTGAATCACAGCCTCGGCATCACCGTACTTCCGCACCCAGCGTGACGTGATCGACGCCTCATCGACGGTATGGTGCGTCATGACGACGGACTCGCCCATCGCCTCCGCCCGCTCGCGCGAGCGCCGCAATCTCGCCGCAACGTCATCGAGCGCATCCGCTGGCTCAATGTCAAAGCTTGCCCAGCGCACCCCGCGATATAGATGCCACACCTGGCGGCAGCCGGGATCTCTTCCGGGGAGCACCAGCAGCAGGTGGCCAGCCTTGGCCACGATGTCGATATGCGCCTGCTCCAGCGTGATGCGGTCGAGCCGGCGGATCTGGTCGCGCAGCTTTGATGCACGCTCGAAGTCTTGCATCCGGGCGGCGCGCTCCAGCCGCTCGTGGAGAACGGGCAGCAGGCGCTCTTTGTCGCCGTCCAGAAACGCCAGCACATCCGCGACGATGCCCTTGTATTCGTCGGGGTCGGCCGCGCCGACGCACGGCCCCAGGCAGCGCTTAAGCGACAGCTCGATGCACGGCGAGCCGAAGGAGCGGCTATCGCGAAACGACCGCCGGCAGGTCCGCAGTGGCAGGACGTCGTTGATCAGGCGCACGGCGTCGCGGGCGTGGCGTGCGCTCTTGAAAGGTCCAAAGTAGCGCGCCTCGTCATCGCCACGGTCCCTGGCCAGCGTCACCGTCGGCCAGGGATTGGTCGTGTCGACGCGGATGTAGACGTACTGCTCGGCGTTGCGCTGCTGCGAGTTGAAGCGCGGCCGGTAGCGCCGGATCAGCTGCGATTCCAGCACCAGCGCTTCCAGTTCGGAGCCGGTGACCTCCACGTCGATCGCCGCAATCGACTCCAGTAGGCCATCCATCTTGCGTGTGTAGCCCAACGGCTGGGAATAGTACGAGCTGACACGTTTGCGAAGATTCTTGGCTTTGCCGATGTAGATCACGCGCTCGTCGACGTCACGCATGATGTAGACGCCCGGCTCCTGGGGAATTCCTTCCAGGTGACTCGCATCGAGCACTGACCGGCCACGGCTGACCTTGCGCTGCTTCGGCCTGCGCGTGCGCCGTGCCGCTGCCAGGCTCGCAAGTGTCTCAAGCGAGCCGTCGCCGCGCTCCAGCGCCATCGCCCGTAGCCTGGCCAGCACACCCAGGGTCGCCTCGGCGTCGGCCATCGCGCGGTGGGCGCGCGACTGCTCGACGCCCAGGTGCCGCGAGACGTCGAGCAGCGCCAGTCGCCGCAGGCCGGTCAGCATCGCGTCTGCCAGCGCCAGCGTGTCCAGCGACTGATTGACGAGCTTCGGTCGACCGCAACGAGCCAGCTCGGCGTTGAGGAAGCCGATGTCGAAATCGACGTTGTGGCCGACGATCAACCGGTCTCCGATCAGCTCGAGCACCGTTTGCGCCACCGAGGCGAAGCGTGGCGCGCCGGCCACCATCTGGTTGTCAATGCCGGTCAGCCGCGACACCTGGCGCGGGATGCCTCGCTCGGGGTTTACCAGCGTCGACCAGGCCAGGTTCTCGCCGTTGGCGTTGACGCTAATGATGGCGATCTCGGTGATGCGGTGGTGGCGGGGCTTGAGGCCGGTCGTCTCGACGTCGAGGACGACGAAGTCTGCCGGGAAGTCCTCGGCCACCGCGGGGCGCGGCGCTCGCCAGACGCCGTCTGCACCGAGCTCGATGCGCTCCTCGTCCGCCAGCACTGAGCGCAGCAGGCCGCGCCACAGCGTCGGTGACGAATCCGAGCCAAAGACGTGGGCGACCAGCGCTTCTTCGGGAACGCCATGCTCGTGGGCCAGCACGAACTCGACGGCGCGCTGGGTGAGAGTGCCGTAGCGAGCGCCTTCTGGTGTGTCGTGATATGTCGCTTCCACGCGCGCCTCGTGACTCCCGGTCGACGTCCGGAAACGCCGGCAGTATACGACAAATGCGAACGTATGTCCGTACACCTGTGCTAGAATTGCAGGTGCGGATCACGCCGGCAATACCCGGGCGATTCCGTCCGTTTTCCGCACATCGAAGGCAGCGACTGGCAGGGCATATGACGGGAACCACCAGCGTAGAAGAGCGCATCCGCGAGCTGCGCGAGGAAATCCGCCGGCACAACTACGCCTACTATGTCCTCAACGAACCGATTATCTCTGACGCCGAGTGGGACCAGCTCTTCCACGAGCTGAAGCGGCTCGAAGAGGAGCACCCGGAACTCATCACGCCGGACTCGCCCACCCAGCAAGTCGGCGCGCCGCCCTCGAGCGCCTTCGCACCCGTCGAGCACGAGATCCCGATGCTCTCGCTGAGCAACGTCTTCACGCGCGAAGAGCTGGACGCCTGGTTGACACGCGTGGCCAATTTCGCCGGGCGCACCGATCTGACCTTCGTCGTCGAGCCAAAGATCGACGGCGTCGCCGGCAGCTTCCTCTACGAAAACGGCGTCTTCACGCGCGGCGCAACCCGCGGTGATGGGCGCGTCGGCGAGGACGTGACAGCGAACATGCGTTTGATCAAGGATCTCCCGCGCCGGCTCAAGGGCGATCCGCCCCCGGTCCTGGAGATCCGCGGCGAGGTCTACATGCTGCGCTCCGAGTTCGCGGCCATGAACGAGCAGCGCCAGGCGGCCGGGGAGCCAACCTTCGCCAACCCGCGCAACACCACCTCCGGCGCGCTGCGCCAGATCCACCAGACGTCGGACATCCCGAAGCCGCTGAGAGTGTTCGGCTATGCCGTCGGCCGGGGCGCCGAGAGCATGCCCTACCTCCACTCGGAATTTCTGCAGGCGTTGCGCGATTTCGGCTTCCCGACCGCACCGGGTATCGAAGTCTGCAGCACGGGCGATGAGATCTGGGAGGTCTACGAGCGCTGGCAGGCCCGGCGCGCGGAGCTGGACTTCGAGATTGACGGGGTCGTCATCAAGGTCGACGACACACGCCTGTATGACGAGATTGGCACTGTGGCGCGCGAACCGCGCTGGGCCACGGCGCTGAAGTTCCCGGCCATCCAGGCGCGCACGAGGCTGCTGGATATCCAGATCAACGTCGGGCGCACAGGATCGCTCAACCCACTGGCCATCCTGATGCCGGTCTCGGTCGGTGGAGTCACCATCAGCCGCGCCACTCTGCACAACCAGGACGAGATCAACCGCCTCGGCGTCATGATCAATGACGTCGTCGTCGTCGAGCGCGCAGGAGACGTCATCCCCAAGATCGTCTCGGTCGTGTCAGACGAGCGCGACGGCACGCAGGTACCGTTCGAGTGGCCCGATCACTGTCCGGTGTGCGGCTCCAAGACCGAGCGTGTCGGCGGCGAGGTCCACTGGTATTGCGTCAACACGTCCTGCCCGGCGCAGCTCAAGGAATCGCTCAAGCACTTCGTCTCGCGTGGGGCGATGGACATCGAGGGATTGGGCGCGAAGCTGGTCGAGCGCTTCCTCGACGAGGGGCTGATCAACGGTATCGCCGACATCTACCGTCTCGACTGGGAGGCCGTTGCGAAACTGGATGGCCTGGGGGAGAAGAGCGCCGAGAACCTGCGGAAATCGGTCGAGGCGAGCAAGAGCCGCCCGCTTTCGCGGCTGATCTTCGCGCTGGGCATCCGCCACGTTGGCGCCCAAACCGGCGAGCTGCTGGCCGAGCACTTCCGCTCAATCGACCGCCTGCGTGATGCCTCACTCGAAGAGATCAGCTCGATTGACGGCATCGGTCCCGTGATCGCCCAGTCCGTCTACGACTGGTTCCGCGAGCCACGCAACCTGGAGCTAATCGAAGAGCTCAAGGCGCTCGGCGTCAACACCGAAATGGAGGGGGAACCAGACGACGGCGAGGTCGATCCCGAGTGGGACGGCAAGGTCGTCGTGCTCACCGGGCGGCTGGAGTCGATGTCCCGGCCGGAAGCGACTGCCCTCCTCAAGCGCGCAGGTGCTAAGGTGACCTCGTCAGTCTCGAAGAAGACGACGCTCGTCATCGCTGGCGAGGACGCCGGCAGCAAGGCCGACCGCGCCCGCGAGCTGGGGATCGAAATTATTGACGAGCAGCAGTTCCTCAGCCGCATCGGCTGGAACGGCGCGGACAGCGCGGAATCGTAGAGAACGGATGAACCGACAGGTGAGTACGGCACCCGACGATCGTCGCCACGATGAGGACCCGGTCTACCTGGTCCGCTCGATCGGTCGCATGGCCCAGATGCTGCTCGAAATCCGCGACGAGTACGTCGAGAATCCGACGGAGGACACGCTCGATCAGTTCGAGCGCCGGCTGGACGAAATCGCCGGGATGGCAGCCGATCTCCGCGCCCTGCGCCGGGAGATTGAAGCGTCCTCGAATCCTTAACCTGCCGTGGCGGGAGTCGCGGTCGTGCCCGGCTTGGTGACCGGGATGGCCGCCAGCCAGTCAGGAACCTCATCTGGCTCCCAGGTATCGATCTCAAGCTTCGCCAGCGATACCAGCGGGCAGCCGAAGTCGACCGTCCCCGCGGAGCGGTCGACCAGTACGGCCACGGCGACAACCTCGGCTCCAACCGCCGCCAGCGCGTCGAGTGTCGCCCGCACCGAGCCCCCGGTCGTCAGGATGTCGTCGACCGCCAGTACGCGCGTCCCTGGCTCGATCACCGTGCCGCGCTTGAAGGCGCGCTCGCTCGATCCCTCAGCGACGCGCTCGGCATAGGCAGCCGGCAGGCCCAGCTGCCGGGCAATCTCGAACGCCAGCAAGATGCCGCCGGTCGTCGGTCCGGCTACTTGGTCCACGTCCGCCAAATCGCCGAGCCGCCGGATCAACTCTTCGCAGGCGCGCTGAGTGGCAACCGGATCGCGCAGCAAGTCGAACTTCTCGACATACTGGTGGCTGTGGCGGCCGGAGGCCAGCACGAAGTGACCTTCCTTCAGCGCCCCCACGCGTTTCAGCTCAGCGAGAAAGTCGTAGCCCACGGCTGGCTCCCACCTAGTACTTGACCGACACCCACTTGCGGTAATCGGGCAGCGGCTGGATCGTATATGCCTCTGAGGAGCGCGACATTGCCTCCACAACCGCTCGAGCGGTGTCGATAGAGGTGATGCACGAAATGCCCTTTTCGACGGCTGCACGGCGAATTCTGAAGCCGTCAAGCACTTCCGCCTCGGACGGCCCCGGTGTGTTCACCACTCCGCGCACCGTGCCATCAAGAATCACGTCGAGCACGTCCGGCTCGCCCATGCCGATGCGCTTGGTCACCATTCGCACCGGCATCCCGGCGCGCTCGATCATCTCGGCGGTGCCCTCAGTCGCGTAGATCGCGCACCCCAAGCGCACGAGCTTCTCGATCATCTCCAGTGACTGCGACTTGTCGTCGTCAGCCAGGCTCAGCAGCACCCCGGAGCCGGGCCCGAACGAGAGCCCCGAGGCCAGCAGCGCCTTGTAGAAGGCTGGCGCGAATTCGCGGTCGATGCCCATCACCTCGCCGGTCGACTTCATCTCCGGCCCAAGGTTCGGCTCGACGCCGCGCAGTTTCGCCATCGAGAAGACCGGCGCCTTGACCGCCACAAGCGGCATCCGCGGCCAGAGTCCGCCCCGGTAGCCCTGATCGCGCAGCTTCTCACCCAGCATCGCCCGGGTCGCCAGCTCGATCATCGGCACGCCCGTCACCTTCGACAGGAACGGCACGGTACGGCTGGAGCGCGGGTTGACCTCCAGCACGTAGATGCGGCCGCCATGGATGACGTACTGGATGTTGACGACGCCAACGACGCCGAGCTCCAGGGCGATCCGGGTCGTGTAGTCGACGATCGTGTCGACCTCAGCCGGGAAGAGGTTCAGACCGGGGTAGACCGCGAACGAGTCGCCCGAATGGACCCCGGCGCGCTCGATGTGCTCCATGACGCCGGGGATCAACACTTCCTCGCCATCGCAGACAGCATCGACCTCGACCTCCTTGCCGGCCAGGTAGCGGTCGATCAGCACCGGGCGGTCCGGGCTGAACTCGACCGATGTGGCCAGGTAGCGCGCCAGGTGATTCGACGAGTGCACCACCTCCATGGCCCGGCCGCCCAGCACGTAGGATGGGCGCACAAGGACTGGGTAGCCGATCTCGTCGGCAACTCGCATCGCCTCATCTAGCGACGTCACGGCCTCGCCGCGCGGCTGGGGGATTCCGATGCGTGACAGGAAGTCCTCAAACTGCTCGCGGTCTTCAGCCAGGTCGACCGTCGCCAGGCTCGAGCCGAGCATCTTCGCGCCACGCGCGGTCAGCGGGCCGGCCAGGTTGATCGCCGTCTGCCCGCCGAACTGGAGGATCAGCGGCAGCTGCGTGACGTCGTCGCCTGTCTCGTGGCGAACGATCTCGAAGACCGACTCGTCGTCCAGCGACTCGAAGTACAGCCGGTCAGACGTGTCGTAGTCGGTCGAGACTGTCTCCGGGTTGGAGTTGACCATAATCGAGCGGTAGCCGGATTCCCGCAAGGCATGGGCCGCCTGGACGCTGCAATAGTCGAACTCGATCCCCTGACCGATCCGGATCGGGCCGGAGCCGACGACCATCGCCTTAGGCCCCTCCAGCGGCGGAGCCTCGTCCTCCTCGTCATAGGCGCTGTAGTAATACGGTGTGTAGGCTTCGAACTCAGCCGCGCAGGTGTCGACCATCTTGTAGGTCGGGACGATTCCGGCCGCGTAGCGCTTCTGGCGCACCTCATCGATCGGGAGGCCCGTTAGTTCGGCGATGCGCTGGTCGGAGAAGCCGAGGCGCTTCGCCTGCCGCAGCGACGACTCGCACAGCTCGCGCGCGCTCAACTCGCGCTCATAGTCGGTGATCCGCGCGATCTGGTAGACGAACCAGCGATCGTAGCCGCTGGCCTCGGCCACGCGGTCCTCGTCCCAGCCGCGCCGCAGCGCCGCCGTCACCGCCCAGAGGCGCACGTCGGTCGGGCGCGTCAGGTCGCGTTCGAGCGTCGCGTCGTCTGCCCACTCGGGCAGTTCCCAGCCCAGGTCGGAACCGGTCGATTCCAGCGCTCGCACCGCCTTCTGGAGCGCCGACGGGAAGCTGCGGTCGATCGCCATGACCTCGCCGGTGGCCTTCATCTGCGTGCCGAGCGTGCGGTCCGCCCGCCGGAACTTGTCGAACGGCCAGCGCGGTATCTTCACAACGCAATAGTCGAGCGCCGGCTCGAAGGCGGCCATCGTCTCGCGGGTGACGGCGTTCCGTAGCTGGTCGAGCGTCTTGCCGATCGCGATCTTGGCGGCGACCCTGGCGATCGGGTAGCCCGTCGCCTTCGACGCCAGCGCCGAGGAGCGGCTGACCCGCGGGTTCACCTCGATCACGTAGTACTGATAGGAGTGCGGATCGAGCGCATACTGGACGTTGCAGCCGCCTTCGACCCCCAGCGCCCGGATGATGTCGATCGAGGCCGAGCGCAGCATTTGGTACTCGCGGTCGGACAGCGTCTGGCTGGGCGCGACGACGATTGAGTCGCCGGTGTGGACGCCCATCGGGTCGATGTTCTCCATATTGCAGACGGTGACAACGTTGTCGGCGCTGTCGCGAATGACCTCGTACTCGATCTCTTTCCACCCATGCACCGAGCGCTCGACTAGCACCTGATTGATTGGGCTGGCCTGCAGGCCGCTGGTGACGATCTGGTCCAGCTCCTCGTCGGTATAAGCCGTGCCCCCGCCGGTGCCGCCCAGCGTATAGGCCGGCCGGATGATCAGCGGCAGCGGGTTCTGGCGCGCGAACTCTCGCGCCTCCTGCACCGAATGCACCACGGCGCTTTCCAGGTACGGCTGGCCGATCTCGTGCAGCGTCTGGCGGAACAATTCGCGGTCCTCGGCAGCTTTGATCGTGCGCAGGGACGTTCCGAGCAGCCGGACACCGTAGCGGTCCAGGATGCCCTGGTCGGCCAGCTCGACCGCCAGGTTCAGCCCAGTCTGGCCGCCTAGTGTCGGTAGCAGGCCGTCGGGCCGTTCGCGCATGATCACACGGCGCAGCACCTCGGCCGTCAGCGGCTCGACGTAAACGGTATCGGCGACATCCTCGTCGGTCATGATCGTCGCCGGGTTGGAGTTGACCAGGACGGTCTCGATACCCTCCTCGCGCAGCGCCCGGCAGGCCTGCGTCCCGGCGTAGTCGAACTCGGCGGCCTGGCCGATGACGATCGGTCCGGAGCCGATCACCAGCACCTTACGGATCGGTTTCATGCCGTCGCTCCCACCAGCGCGCGCTGCTTACGCTCGCGGACCATGTCGATGAAGCGGTCGAACAGCGCTTCGCTGTCCAGCGGCCCGGGCGAACCCTCGGGGTGGTATTGCACGCTGAAGACCGGCAGGTTCTCGTGCTCCAGCCCCTCGACCGAGCCGTCGTTGAGATTGATCTCGGAGATGATCCAACCCTGGTCGGTGGGGATCGAGGCAGCGTCGACCTGATAGCCGTGGTTTTGCGACGTGATGCGCACGCTGCCGTCGATGAGGTTCTTGACCGGATGGTTGCCGCCGCGATGACCGAACTTCAGCTTGCTCGTCGTCGCGCCAATGGACTGGGCCAGCAGCTGGTGGCCCAGGCAGACGCCGAAGAACGGCATTTCGCGGCCGACCAGTTCGGCGACGACCATCGTCGTGGCCTCCGCGTTTTCGGGATCGCCGGGGCCCGGCGACGTTAACACGCCGTCCGGCGCCAGCGCCATGATCTCGGCTGCAGACGTGTCGAACGGCACGACCGTCACCCGCGCGCCGCGCCGCGCCAGTTCGTCGACGATGTTTTCCTTCACACCGCAGTCGATCAGGACGATGTGCACTTCGGAATCTCGATCTAGCCGTCGCGCCTCGGGCGTCGAGACATCCGCGACGACGTTGGATTGAGCCGGGGTCCAGGCTTCCCGCGCACGCGCGATCAAGTCCTCGATCCGCCGGTTCCCAATATCGGAACAGAGCAAAGCCGGCATCGCGCCTTCCAGGCGAATGTGGCGCGTTAGCGCGCGGGTATCGACGTCGGCCAGTCCGGGGATTCCGTGCCGCTTCAGGTACTCGCCCAGCGTGCCCTGCGAGCGCCAGTAGTTCGGCCGCTCGCAGTACTCGCGCACGACCATCCCGGCGATCCAGGGCCTGCGCGACTGTTCATCCTCGTCATTGACGCCGTAATTGCCGATCAAGGGGTAGGTCATGCAGACGAGCTGCCCCCTGAACGATGGGTCGGTGGCGACCTCCTGGTAGCCGGTCATCGTCGTCGTAAAGACAGCCTCGCCTTCGGCATCGACGAGCGCCCCGAAGGGCGTCCCGCGGAAAACACGGCCGTCGGCGAGGATGAGCGCTCCTTGCGGCCGGGTGGCATCAGGCGACATCGTGGCGGATGTTCCCTCCTACTATGGTGATGATGGCGCGGCCGCGCAGTTCCAGGCCCATCAGCGGCGTGTTCTTGCTACGGCTTTGAATCTCCTCGGGTGTGGGTGTCCAGGTCCGTTCGGTGTCAATGACAGTGATGTCGGCCGGCTCGCCCGGCGTCAGCGTCCCGCCCGGCAATCCCAGCGTCTGGGCGACGTCACTGGTCAGCTTGCGAATCACCAGCGGCCAGTCCAAATCGCCGCGCCGCACGACCTCGGCGAGCGTCGGGATGGCGACCTCCAGCCCCAGCATCCCTGAGGCGGCCTTGGCCAGCTCGTCCGGCTTGTCGCGCTCGGCGTGCGGCGCGTGGTCGGTCGCGATGAAGTCGAACGTGCCGTCGCGAATGAATTCAACCAATCCCAGCGCATCAGCTTCCGGTCGCAGCGGCGGGTTGACCTTGGCGTTCGGGTCGACCCGGCCCAGGATCATGCGCGGCTCGGGCTCGCCAGCGAAGCGCCGCCGCCCTGCCACCCATTCGTCGGTCAGCGTCAGGTGGTGCGGCATCACTTCCGCCGTCACCCGTGTCCCGGCAGCCTTCGCCGCCCGCACCATCTCCGCCCCACGCACCGTCGAGACATGGAGGACGTGCAGCCAACCGCCGGTTTCCGCGGCCAGACGCAAATCGCGGACGATGTACTCCTCCTCAGCCGCGGCCGGGATACCCGGATCTCCTAGCTCTTCCGACACAACGCCGCGATGCATGCTGCCGCCGCGCGCCAGCTCCGGATCCTCACAGTGAACCATGATTGGCAGGTTGAGCTCGGTGGAGAGGTGTAGCGCGGCCCGCAGCGTCTCCTCCGGCCTGGTGCTCTCGCCATCATCCGAGAAACCCACTGCGCCAGCGGCCGCCATTTCGCGCAGCGGCGCCAGGTCCTCAAGCAGTCGCCCGACGGTGATCGTGCCCACCGGATGGATGTGGATGCCGGTATCCTTGCCGCGCGCGACGATATCGGCGACGCGCTCGGCGGTATCCAGCGCCGGGTCGGTGTTGGGCATGCAACAGACGCGCACGAAGCCCCCCGCGAGCGCCGCGCGGGCGCCCGAGTGGAGATCTTCCTTGTAGGTGAAACCGGGGTCGCGGAAGTGCACGTGCGCGTCAATCAGGCCGGGGACGACCAGACAACCGGCCACGTCGCGGATGACCGCCTCCGGTCCCCCGTCCAGTTGCGCTCCCACGGCCGCGATCCGGCCGTCACGGACGAGCACGTCAAGAACGGCGTCGACGCCGTTGGCCGGGTCGATGACGCGCCCACCGCGCAGGATCAACTCGCTCATGTCACTCCCATCGCGAGCAAAAAAAGAGCCCCCGACAAAGCCGGAGGCTTCATGAACATATCGGTGGTCGGATGCCGGCGGACCCGTTGCAAACGTTGCCTGCCTTCGTACGAATGCGGTCTACTCCGCAACCATCGAAAAATGATACGCAGCCAGCCGGAGCGGCGTCAACTCGCGCTGCTACAATCGACGCCGATGTCTGGGAGGCTACGCCGCGTGGATTCTGTGCAACTCGCTGCGACGATCCTCGACCGCTTGCGCGACGACCAGGGTGAACCGGCACGCCAAAGCAGCGGCGATCCGGTCACCGGGCTGATCGGAACGATCCTCTCTCAGAGCACGACCGACATCAACTCCGAACGCGCGCTCGCCGATCTCCAGGCCGCCTTTCCCGATTGGGACGCGGTGGCGGATGCCGACGTCTCCGACGTCGCCGACGCGATTCGCAGCGGCGGTCTAGCCGACCAGAAAGCGCTGACCATTCAGCGCGCCCTGCGAGCCATCCGGGAGCGTGCCGGCTCCATCACCCCACACTTTCTCGACGACCTCGATGATGACGAGGCCATGGAGTTCCTCACCAGCATCAAGGGCGTCGGCCAGAAGACCGCTGCCTGCGTCCTTCTCTTCGATCTGGAGCGCGACGTTCTGCCGGTCGATACCCACGTCCACCGGGTAACCCGGCGGCTGGGCCTGGTCCCGGACAACGCCACGGCCAACCGCGCGCAGGATCTGCTGGAGGAGATCATCCCGCCCGAAGATCGCTACGCCGCTCACGTGCTCTTCATTCGCCACGGGCGACGGGTTTGTAGGGCGCGTACCCCCAGGTGCCCGGACTGCGACTTGCTGGATCTCTGCGAGTATCCGAAGCGGAAGGCTGGTGACGCCTAAATGCCAGTTCGACGAACGACGGATCTGTACTTCATTCGTCATGGTGAAACTGCCTCGAACGCCAATGGACTGCTGCACGGCCTGACTGACGTGCCGCTCAACGATCGCGGGCTGCGCCAGGCGGAGTTGATCGCCAAGCGCTTACTGGATCTGCCAGGACTCGATCAGATTGTCAGCAGCCCGCTCCAGCGCGCGTTTCACACTGCCCAGGCAATCCACCGACGCTCGCAGGCGCCGCTACGGGTACATCATGGACTGCGCGAGATGAACTTCGGCGCCGCCGAGGGTGTGCCGTTCTCCGAGGTCGGGAACGTCTTTCCGCGAGAATCAGAGCGCTTCCTCGACCCTTCGGACATGTACGCGCGCTTTCCCGGCGGTGAGTCGCGTGGGGAGTTCTTCCGTCGCGTGGAGCGCACAGTCGACGACATCGCCAACCAGTACCTCGGCCAGCACGTCGTCGTGGTCGCGCATGGCGGCTTCATTTCGGCAGTTCTCGCGGTCCTGATGCGCGAGAGCGCCAACAACTGGCGCGAGAAGCCGATTGTCAACTGCAGTCTGACGCACATCGAACTATCGTCCGACGGCCCGGTGGCCCACCTGGTCAACGACGCGGTGCACCTCGATCAGCTCGACCTGATGGAGGAGAGCCTGGAGGGGATCACATGAGCTTGCGCTTGACCGTGCTGGGCGGGTCGGCCGCCTGGCCCAATCCGGGACAGGGTTGCTCCGCCTACCTCGTCCGCTCAGTGCGCGCGACGCTACTGATCGATTGCGGGCCGGACACGATGCTCGAGCTTCGCAATCACGTCTCCCCTGCGGCGATCGACGCCGTCGTGATTTCTCACTGCCACGCCGACCACATTCTCGACCTGGTCACGCTGCGCTACGGGCTTGTCTACGGCGCCGATAAGCCAGCCGCGCCGATACCAGTCTGGTTACCCCCGGGTGGCGCGGCGATCCTGAGCGGGTTGGCCGACGCTCTGGGCGGTCAGGGCGAGCGGGCCGGCGATTTCTGGGAATCCTGCTTCGCGCTGCGAGAATACGATCCCGGCGGGCAGCTTGAGATCGAGGACGTGACCCTACGCTTTCAGGCCACCCAGCATTTCACTCGCTGCTACGCGATGCGCCTGCGAACCACAGAAGGCAGGTCGCTGGTCTACAGCGCTGACACCGGGAGAATCGACGAGCTGATCGACTTCGCGCGCGGCGTCGACCTGCTCGTCTCCGAGGCGACCGCCGATGACCACGGCGACTTGCCGCCCGAAGAGCGCGGGCACATCACCCCCGAGGACGCCGGCGAGTGGGCGCGCGAAGCGGAGGTTCGCCGGCTGCTGCTAACCCACTTATGGCATGAGCGTCCCGCGGCGACCGTCGTCAACCGCGCCGCCGCGCAGTATGCGGGCCCGATCGATGTCGCGATGAGGGGCCTGACGATTTATGTCTAGCTACTGGTATCGTGTCGGTCACGTCACCGACCAGCAGGCGTTGACCGGCTGCACCGCCATCATCTTCGACCAGCCCGCGCCGGCCGTCGTCGATGTCCGTGGCGGCGCCCCGGGCACTCGCGAGACGACCCTGCTCGGCCCTGGCCAGCATGGCAAGGTCGACGCCATCTCGCTCTCGGGCGGCAGCGCCTTCGGCCTCTCAACCGCAGACGGTATCATGCGCTACCTCGGGGAACTGGGCCGTGGATTCCCGACGGCTGTCCGCCCCGTCCCGCTCGTCCCGGCAGCGATCATCTTCGACCTAGCCGTCGGCGACCCGATCCATCCCGACGCAGATTGGGGCTACCGGGCCGCGCGAGAGGCGACCTACGACAATTTCGAGATCGGCGCGATCGGCGCTGGCACCGGCGCGACCGTCGCCAAGCTCGGCGGGAAACCATCGCCGTCGGGGCTAGGCTGGGGCTTCGCAGACTCACTCGCCGGTCGGGTCGCGGCGTTAATCGTCGTCAATGCTGTAGGTGATGTCGTGCGCTCCCGCGACGGCGCCATCCTGCGGGGCGCCGCGGACCCTGAAGGTCGGGGAAGAACTGGAGCCGAGTTGATGCGCGACGGGGCTCGGCGCATCCGACCGGGCGAGAACACCACGATTGGCTGCGTGCTGGTCGACGGCGCCCTTGACCGCTACGCCCTCCAGCGAGCCGTCATCGCAGCCCACGACGGCCTGGCGCGCTGCGTCCACCCGGCGCACACGCCATTCGACGGCGACACGCTCTTCGTGGTCGCCCGCGACACCGGCGCGCCCGACCCGACGACGGTCGCTTCCCTGTGCGTAGCCGTCACCGAAGCCGTAGAATCCGCAGTCATCTCGCTATTCGAGGACTGATCCCGGCTCTCGGTCAGCCGCACCAGTGAGCCTCTGCTGCCTACGTCAGGCACAGCCTCCACGGGCGGCTAATGTTGAAGGCCAAGAAGCAGGCGAGGCCGCCCCGAAATTGGTCGGCCACACCTAAGTGGTTCCAAATGTAGAGTGCGATCGGGCGCTTAGCGCTTGGTGTACTGCGGCGCCTTGCGGGCACGCTTGAGGCCCGGCTTCTTGCGCTCCTTGACGCGCGCATCGCGCGTCAGCAGCCCGGCCCGCTTGAGCACCGGGCGCAGCTCCTC
>Ga0079224_100004265_pt1 | contig 18393 bp, 14 predicted proteins | sample Stecom2015_FD_80414 | JGI IMG/M metagenome (GOLD analysis project Ga0079224, IMG submission 80414) | Agricultural soil microbial communities from Utah to study Nitrogen management - Steer compost 2015 | ecosystem: Environmental > Terrestrial > Soil > Agricultural land | place: USA: Utah...
ACCCTTGAACTTGAGAATGGCGGAACGGTTGACCTGGGCAAATACCTTGACAACACGGATTCCCAGACTTTGGAATTGACCGGTACCGATCTTGCGATCAGCGGGGGGAACACAATTGACATCTCTGGAATCAACACGGACGAGCAGACATTGAGCCTGAACGTCAATACCCTTGAACTGGAGAATGGCGGAACGGTTGACCTGGGCAAATACCTTGACAACACGGACGAGCAGACTTTGACATTGACGGGCACCAACCTTGAGATCAGCGGAGGGAACACCATTGACATTTCTGGGGTCAATACAGACGACCAGGCATTGAGCCTGACCGGAAACACCCTTGCACTGGAGGACGGTGGTTCGGTTGATTTGGGCATATACCTTGACAATACCGATGATCAAGATGCCTCGGAAGTAAACTTGGACAATCCTGTGGATGTTGATGGGGATAGTACCAATGAGGGAACCGTGGAGCAAGTGATCCAAGCAATAGCGCCCATTACATCCAAGGCTGCCAGGATATTCTATCCACCATCCATTGCCATAGATGCTTCTACCGGGGGTACCGGTCGGTCGATAAATCTATATGCACAATATACGGCTCAATATGGTTCCCCGGCGGTGGCCAGTGCTGGTGCGCCAGCGACCATTCCAACCTATGCGGCCGACGAACTCTATTACTATGTGACCTATGCAGATCCCAGTGTATTTGCGAATATGTCCATCAATGACACTGGAATACTGACCTATGATATTATTGGCCTGCCATCGGATTACAATGCCTTGATCAACGTAGTGTTCGTGGTTAAATAGGATGATAAAGCGCAAGGAAGATTTGAAATCACAGCCCCCATATAAGTCCTTATTCCTAGGATTGTTGTTTCTCCTGATGGGGATGCAACTTACCCATGCCCAATTTTTGCTCCAGGCCCCCAATAGTGGAGATGAGCATAATTACCGCTGGTATGAGGCATCCAATCCGGGGACGGTTCTGGGAACAGATTCCTTTCATGAAGTCACGGCACCGGGAATCTATTATGCCACCTATGATGGAAGCTTGTGCGGATCCAATGCCACGGGCTATTTTATATTGACGGATTGTGAGGCCCCCAACAATGAGGTTACCTTGGATATCTCGGCAAGTGTGCCCGCTGGGGCGACCATAAGTTGGGAACCTTCACTGAGCGGGGATTTGACACACCCGACGGTCCAAGCGACACAAACGGTGGTCCAGTACACGGCCACGATCACCAAAGTGGGCAACAGCAGTTCCCTACCGAGCTTTACCGTTGTATGCATGGCCCAATCCGCCAATTTAGTGGACGATCTGGTGGTGACCCTTGAGGACGTATCGGTGGATGTGCCCATTTTCTCCAATGATTCCGATCTACCCAAAAGTGGTACCCTGAACACCACGACCCCTTCCCATGGAACCGTGGCCATCGACGACAACGGTACGCCCAATGATCCCTCGGACGACAGGGTACATTATACCCCCAATGCGGATTATAATGGAACCGATTCCTTTGATTATACCCTCTGTAATTCCTATGGGGATTGCAGTACGGCGATCGTAACGATTGAAATCATGCCAGTTGTGGATGCCATGGACGATTCCGTGGCCACCCTACAGGATACCCCCAAAGTTCTGGACTTTTTGGCCAATGACAACGACCTGCCCACAGTGGGGACTTTGGTCGTTGAGCCTGCCTCCAATGGTACGGTCCTGATCTTGGATCAAGGCACCTCCGATCCCTGGGATGATGTATTGCAATATACCCCTGATATGGGATTTCTGGGTATCGACAATTTTGAATATACCCTATGCGATACGAATGGAAATTGTAGTACGGCCACCATTTCCGTATTGGTCAATGCCCATATTATTCTCGATTCCGACGGGGATGGCATCCTGGACAGCTTCGAAGACCTCAACCTGGACGGGGACAATGACCCCTCCACCAATCCCACGGACACCGATGGGGATGGCATACCGGATTATTTGGACATTGACAGTGACAATGACGGAATCCCTGACAATGTCGAGGCCCAAACCGTTGCGGACTATATTGCCCCAAGTTTGATCGATGCCAACAACAATGGTCTGGACGATGCCTATGAAATTGATGGGAACCTCGGTCTGATCCCTGTCGATACGGACGGGGATGGCATTCCCGACTATGTGGATACGGACAGCGACAATGACAATGTACCCGATGCCATAGAAGGCCATGATTGGAACCGTGATGGGATTGCAGACGTTTGGTTGTTGGGATCCGATAAGGACAACGATGGCCTGGACGATGGCTTTGAAGGGGAATGGCTCATCGATGTGGATGTGAACGGGGACATGGACGATCCCGGTACGGACCTGCCCGATACGGATTCGGATGGAATTCCCGACTTCAGGGACCCTGACGATGATGGGGATGGTATTGCCACCATTGATGAAGATCTCAACGGGGATGGAAACTATGCCAACGATGATTCCAATGGGAACGGAATCCCAAATTATCTGGACCCCGATCTTGGGGAGACCGACCTGGAAGAAATCAAGGTAATCAATGTCATCACGCCCAATGGGGACGGTGTCCATGATCAGTTGACCATCGTAGGATTGGAAAACTATCCTAACAACACCTTGAGAATCTACAATAGATGGGGGGTCCTGGTCTTCCAGACCAAGGCATACAATACGGTTGGAAACTTCTTTGACGGCACCTCCCAAGGCAGGGCAACGGTCGATAGTGATCGCAAGCTTCCAGCGGGCACCTATTTCTATATATTGGAATACGGGGCCGGGGAAGGAAGCATGAATCAGGATACAGGCTATATATACATAAACAGATAATGGAGGGACTCAAGACGGACATACACTATGGGAAGAGAAGGATCGAATTTTTGTTCGTCCTGCTATTGATTATCCTTCCCCTTGCCTTGGTCCATGGGCAAAAGGACGCCCAATACACCCAGTATATGTACAACACCGTTACCGTGAACCCGGCCTATGCCGGTTCCCGTGGCCACTTGAGCATTGCCGCCCTGTACAGGAACCAATGGCTGGGCCTGGACGGTGCCCCACGGACCCAGACCCTCAACGTGCACAGTCCCGTCGGCTACCGTGGGGTTGGTCTGGGACTCTCGGTGGTGAACGACAAGATCGGCCCGACCTCTGAAACCGATTTTGGAATTGATTTCTCCTATACCATACCCATTTCATGGAACGGCAATCTGAGCTTCGGGCTCAAGGCCAGTGCCCATATGTTGGATATCCGATATTCGGAACTGGACGAGTTTGAAATAGATCCCCAATTGACCTCCCAACAGGATATCCAGAACAAGTTTTCCCCCAATATAGGTGCTGGGGTATACTATCATACGGACCGCTTTTATCTGGGACTTTCCGCTCCCCGAATTCTGGAGACCACCCACTTTGATGAATCCTCCGTAACCACCTCCCTGGAACAGTTCAACCTGTATTTGATCGGGGGACATGTTTGGGACCTCAACCGAAATTGGAAGTTCAAGCCCGCCCTCATGGCCAAGGTGGTCCAGGGTGCCCCCTTGCAGCTCGACCTATCGGCCAACTTTATGTGGAACGAAAAGTTTATCGGGGGACTGGCCTATCGATGGGATGCCGCGTTCAGCGGTCTGTTCGGCTTCATGGTCTCGGAACAAATGATGATAGGGGTCGCCTATGACCGGGAAATCACTGAACTGGGAGCGGCCAGCTTCAATGATGGCTCCATAGAGATCATTCTCAGGTATGACTTCATCCGAAATATCGGAAACTTTAGGTCCCCTAGGTTCTTTTAGCAAGAATTTAAATCCCCCAGAAGAAGGTAATTCCCCTAAAGGTCCTATTTTTACCGTATGGGAGAAGAAAAGGTGATTTTGGTCAACGAAAAGGATGAGCCCATTGGTCTGATGCCAAAGATGGAGGCCCATGAAAAGGCAATGTTGCACCGGGCGTTTTCGGTATTTATCATGAACGACAGGGGGGAGACCCTGCTACAGCAAAGGGCCGGGGACAAATATCATTCCCCACTGCTATGGTCCAACAGTTGCTGCAGCCACCCCAGGGAGGGCGAAAGCAATATAGAGGCGGGCAAAAGGAGACTCATGGAAGAGATGGGCTTTACCACCGAGCTGGAAGAACTCTTCTCCTTTATCTACAAGGCCCCTTTTGACAATGGGCTGACCGAACACGAACTTGACCATGTGATGGTCGGATATTACCAGGACGACCCAAAGGTCAATCCTTTGGAAGTGGCCGATTGGAAATGGATGCTCCCCGAGGAGGTCAAAACGGACATAGGACTCCATCCGGATCGGTACACGGAATGGTTCAAGATCATATTTGACCGATTTTACGACCATATCAAAACAAATCGGAACACAGCATGAAAGTCAAAGTAAGCAGGAGGGCGAGTTTCAATGCGGCCCACAGGCTACATCGGGAAGATTGGGACGAGAAGAAAAACAGGAGGGTCTTCGGAAAGTGCAACAATCCCAATTATCACGGGCACAATTACGATCTGATCGTCAGCGTCCGGGGGGAGATCGATCCGGAAACCGGTTTTGTCATGGACCTCAAGGTATTGAAGGACTTGATCCGGGAGGAGGTCGAGGAGTACCTGGATCACAGGAACCTGAACCTGGATGTGCCGGAATTCAAGGACCTCAACCCCACTGCGGAGAACATTGCCCTGGTGATCTGGAACAAACTCAGGCCCCATATAGAGGGAACCAAAGAATTGGAGGTGGTCCTCTACGAGACCCCAAGAAATTTTGTAACATTTAACGGATAAGATGGATCTATATCCCTTGAAATTCAAGCCCATACTCAAGGACCGACTTTGGGGGGGAACCAAGTTGAAAGACGTATTGGGCAAGCCCATAGAAAATGAAATCACTGGGGAAAGCTGGGAACTTTCCGGGGTAAAAGGGGATATCTCCGAAGTCTCCAATGGACCTTTTAAGGGGACTTCACTTGAGGATTTGATCGAACGGGATCCCGATGCCCTCTTGGGCAGGGAAGTCAGGGAACGATTCGGAACGGAATTTCCCATCCTGATCAAGTTCATAGATGCCAAACAGGACCTGTCCATACAACTGCACCCCGACGAACGCTTGGCCAAGGCCAGGCACAATTCCCATGGTAAAACCGAGATGTGGTACATCATGGATGCCGACCCCGGTTCAAGGCTCATCGTGGGATTCAACCGCAGCGTGGAGAAGGCCGAGTACATCAAAAGCCTGGAGGAAGGGACCCTGCTCGAACTGATGAACTATGAGCCGGTTCAGGAAGGGGACAGTTTTTTTATAAATACCGGAAAAATTCACGCCATAGGGGCCGGAGTCCTTTTGGCCGAAATCCAACAGACCTCGGACATTACCTATAGGGTATACGATTTTGACCGAAGGGACAAGGATGGCAACCTAAGGGAACTCCATACCGGCCTGGCCGTTGATGCCATTGACTATCAGCACCGGGATGATTTCAGGATCGGGTATTCCAAGGCCAAGGATGTCGTGAATCCCATGGTGGATTGCCCTTATTTCAAGACCAAGTTCCTGGATTTGGGCAAACCCCTTGGACAGGACCTGTCCGGAAGAAATTCCTTCACCATCTATATGTGTGTGGGGGGAGCTGCCAAGATCGCCAACGACTGGGGGAGCGCTACGATCCAGAAAGGGGAGACCCTGTTGCTTTCGGCAAGTAGCAGCTTTGTGGAATTGGATTCCACAGATGCCAGACTTTTGGAAGTTACCATTTAATAGTACATTTGAAAAAACACTTTTATGTCAAGTATACGCGATCTTAAAAAAGACATCAATTTTGTGCTGGGGGACATCATTGAGGCAGTTTACCTTTGGGAGGCCGGTTCGGGCAACAAGGAATCCGAGGAAGGTTCGGTCATCATAGACAAGGCCATTGCCCTGTTCGATGGCTTGATGGAAAAGGTGAACCAGAAGAATGTGGAGAACCCCAAGTCCCATTTCAAGGGGATTCGAAAGGAATTGGAAGAAAAGGCCGGGGAACTGGTGGAACAGTTCAATAAACTGGCGGATTAATCCTTTTGGTCCAAGAATTCCTTCAGGGCCTTTCCGTATTTGGAAGCGGCCACCTCAGGGGTTAGGGACCCATAGACCGAATCCAGATATTTTGGATTGGCATCGCTTGCCGCTGTCAGCATTATATAGGGTGTGGCATAGGAATCTCCATTGTTAAACCCGAAGTTCAGGGCATATCGATACTTGTTTATCGTATTCTGATCGATCAGATTCTGCAGGGAATCCAGGGCATCCGGATTTCCCTGGATCTGGGGCAGGGAAGCATTTCGTGCAAGGCTGAGCTCCCTGATGTTGAACTTGGATACCATCTCTTGGAACTCCACCAGCTTTTCATGGGTCTTTGACCCGGACACCTCCACATTGGTATCAAAGGTGTTCCAGGCCGTTTTGATCGTTATGGTACCCTCCTCCCCAAAAAAGGTAATCCGGTCATTAAGTTCATTTTGATCCGCCTTGCTCAAGTAGAGATAAAAGATTTCGGGGCCATCCACCTGGTGGTGGAACGAGAAAGTCCCTTCCCCTCGCATTTGTATGGAATCCAGGTCCACCAAGGTGGAGTCCCTGAACTGTTGCAGGTATAGGGTGCCCTTTTTCAGACCTTCGATCTCTCCGGTGACCAGCATATTTCCTTGGGGTTCCTTCTTGCACGAAACCATCGATACACCCAAAAACAATACTAACAAAATCCGCTTCATCCTAGTTTTTTTAGTGGGGCAAATATGCATAATCTTCGCGAATAATTTACAGTGTTGCGGCCACTTCCATCAACAGGGCGCACAAGTATGCCCCGGCCGTGCCGATCACATAGCCAAATACCGCCAGAAGAATGCCCACCGAGGCAAGGGAAGGGTGAAATTCCGCTGCCACGATCGGGGCCGTTGCAGCCCCGCCCACATTGGCCTGGCTCCCCACGGCAAGGAAAAAGAAGGGCGCCTTTATGATTTTGGCCACCACGATCAATAGGATACCGTGGATGCCGATCCAAATCAACCCAACGGCGAGCAGTCCGGGATTTTCAAGGATTTTGCTCAAATCCATTTTCATGCCAATGGTGGCCACCAGAGTATAAATGAACAGGCTTCCTATCTTACTGCTCCCGGCCCCTTCATAGGTTTTGGCCTTGGTATAGGAAAGTCCGATGCCGATGGCCGTGGCAAAGGCCACCATCCACAGGAAATCCGACCCCAGGGAGGAGAGGATCCTATCCTTGTTGCCGATCACCTCAAAATTGTTCTTGAGGAATTCGGAAAAATGATAGCCCAGCAAATGGGCCAGGCCCACCCCTGCAAAGGCATAAAAGACAATCATGACAAAATCCTTGAGGGTAGTGACCCTCGATATCTTTTCGGTGTAGGTGGAAACCTTGACCTTGAGCGCCTCTATGGATGAGGTGTCCGCCTTGAGCCATCGGTCGATCCGTTCCGTTTTTCCCACTCCCAACAAAAGGATTGCCATCCACAGGTTGGCCACGACGATGTCGACCAATACCATGCCCCCATATTTTTCAGGATTGAATTGGAAGACTTCCAACATGGCCGCTTGATTGGCCCCGCCCCCGATCCAACTGCCGGCAATGGTGGCCAGACCGCGCCATACCGCATCAAATCCCGAGCCGCCCACGGTCTCCGGGGAGAAAAAGGAAACGATCAAAACAGCGATCGGTCCCCCGATGATGATGCCGGCCGTTCCGGTGATAAACATGATCAGGGCCTTGGACCCCAGGTTCATCAAGGCCTTTAGGTCTATGCTCAGGGTCATCAGGATCAGGGCAGCGGGCAATAGGTACCTGCTGGCGATAAAATATGTATTGGAAGATGGTTCGTCCACTATCCCCAGGGTGACCAAGATGGCCGGCAACAGATAGCACATCAACACGGTGGGTACCACCTCATAAAACTTTTTCCAGAAGCCGGTTGCAATGGAAGAGGTGTAAAAGACAAAGCCAAGGCAGAGGCACAGCAGACCGAAGATAACGGTATCATCGGTGAAAGGTAGTTGGTCCATAGGAATCTATTGTTGGAATCCCAAATATAGGAAAACAAAAAAGAAAGATCCACGGCCCAAGATTGCATGCATTTGGAAAATGGATTAAGTATCTTTATCGCCGATCATTGCCCGGTAATCCCGAGTGATAAACCCTTGATTGATGAAAAAAACATTCGTATTGTTCCTGCTTTTTCCAGTTCTGGTCCTTGGAAACACCTTTTGGGGAAAGACCGGGCACCGGGTCACCGGGGCCATAGCCCAAAACCATTTGAGTGGAAAGGCCAAGAAGGCCCTGGACGATTTGTTGGACGGCCAAAGCCTGGCCTTCGTATCCACCTTTGGGGACGATATCAAGGCCGATCGCAGCTACGATATGTACAATCCATGGCACTATGTGAACTACCCCTTGGGGGTCTTGTACAAGGATTCGGAAAAAAGCCCACAGGGCGATATCATCACTGCCATTGAAACCTGTACGGCCATAGTGGCGAACAAAGCCAATTCCAGGGAGCAGCGGGTCTTTCACCTCAAAATGTTGGTCCATTTGATCGGGGACCTGCACCAGCCCATGCACACCAGCAGGGCCGAGGACAAGGGAGGCAACGACATCCAAGTGCAATGGTTCGGAAAGGGGAGCAACCTGCACCGGGTATGGGACACAGAACTTATCGATTCCTTTGGGATGACCTTCACCGAACTGGCGGAGGCCCTTGACCGTTTTTCCAAAAAGGAAATCAAACAGATCCAGGCCGGGAGCATCCATGATTGGGTGGACGAGTCCCATGAAATCTGTGGGGAACTATACGATACGGTGAAGGTGGGGGACAAATTGGGATACGCCTATTCCTATGCCCATAACGAACTTTTGTTCGAACAGTTGCAAAAGGGGGGCTATCGGTTGGCCAAGGTTTTGAACGAACTCTTTGCTTGACCTTCCTCAGTTCAAAACGGCCTTGAGCTGGTTTCTGTACTGGGAGGGATTCTGCCCGGTAAAGTCCTTGAAGGACTTGTTGAAATGGGAAAAGTTGTTGAAACCGCTCTCATAGCAGACCTCCGTAATGCTGATGGGCTGCTCCGCCAAGAGCTTTGAGGCATGGACCAGGCGGTATTCATTGACGAATTTTGTAAAGGTCTTGTTTGTGATCTTCTTGAAATACCTGCAAAAGGAGGGCACGGTCATATTGGTCATATCGGCCATGTGTTCCAAGGCGATGTCCTCCCTGAAATGGGTCTTTACATGGTTGAACACCGTATTGATCCGGTCGTTGTCCTTAACCTCGGTCTCCATGGAGAAGCCTTCCGCGTTCAAGAGCTGCATATCCTCTGAAGTGGCCAATAGGTTCAATATGTTCAGGATGGACAACAGCCTTTGAAAATCGGTCTGATATTCCAAGATTTCCATTTTTTCACCGACCATGACCTTGGTCCGGCCCGAGAATGCGATTCCCCCTTTGGCCACCTCGAAGAGGTTCTGGATGTTCTTCATTTCGGGAATCTTGAAAAAGTCACTGCCCAAAAAGTCCGGCTTCATCTGAACCAGGGTCTCGCTCTTGTTCCCGGTCAGTTTATCGGTGAAGCCGCAATGGGGAAGGTTCGCCCCAATGAGGATCAGGTCCCCTTCCCGAAAATAGGAAACATGGCTGCCGATCTGTCTTTTGCCCGATCCCCCATGTACATAGACCAATTCAAGTTCCGGGTGGTAGTGCCATCCCCTGCTCCCATTCTCATTGTTGCGATCGAACCTCTGATAGGTAAAGGAGTTGCCAAAATTGGGGGCTATGGCCTCAAAAGCAGCTTTTTGGTTCATGTTCAGTTTTTTTAGGCTTAAAGGTAGACCCCCGATCAGGGCCTTAAATCTGCAAAATTACCCAAAATATATGCTCTATTGTCCTTAATGATACCATAATATGGCTAACGCGGTAAAATTCCATATAAACTGGAGAATCCAGTGGTGTTCCCCCTCCTTGAACCCATCTACTTTTGTCTTGTAATCAATAAAAAAAACGTCATGAAAACAATTGCAAAAATCCTGGTACTGGCAGCCGTCCTGATGGGAGGCCCTTTGGCCCGGGCCAACGGACCCATTAAAAATGGGGTTGAAAAAAGTATCATCCACTTTGATGTAGAGCCCATATTCGTCAAAAGGGGACAGACCGTGATGATGAACCTTTTGAACACCTCCCAAGGGAAGGTAAGCCTTAAGGTTTATGATAGCGAAATGCGTTTGGTCTACAATGAAACCGTGCAGGGGAAACTCGTTGTGGAAAAGGCCTTCAACTTTGAAAAGGCCTATGAGGATCAATACACCATAGTGGTATCCGATATCCATGGAACCTACAGGGAAATCGTGGAAGTAAAGTAGTTTGTTTAGTTAATTTTTAAGTGCAGGGGGTCAAAAGCCCCCTTTTTTTATGCCCATTTTTTGAGTCTTTCCCTCTTGGGCGGGGATAGGGCGGGGTTGTTTATGGCAAGCCTTGGGAAACCTTTGGACCTGTTCCCCACAATTGAGGGCCTCTGGGCCTGGATGGGCCGATTTGCCCCCTCCAGGATCGCGGCACAGGCCGTTCCGATCTTTTGCCTGTTCCCTCCAGTACAGTTTTCCGTATTGAAGCGGCAGTAGGAACGAAGGCTTCCCAATTGAACACAATGGAAAAGGCGGCCGTGGGGGGCCGCCTTTTAAATGTCATGGAGCCAGGGAATGTCCTATTTGATCATGGCGTAGCTCCTGTTGATGAACTCGGTGAGCTCCCCACCTTTCAACAGCCCCTTGGACAAGCGTGCCAGGTCCAGGGACTGCTTGATCAGCCGCTCCCTTTTTTTGGCGGTCTTGGTTTCGAGGATTTCCTCGACCAGTTCGTGGTTGGTGTTCACGATCAGGTTATACATTTCCGGCATATTGCCCATGGCGAACATCCCGCCACCTCCGGTGGCCTGCATGTCCTTCATCCTTCTCATGAACTCGGGTTCGGTGATGATGAAGGGGGATGCCGTGCTGTCCATGGCCTCCAGCTGTATGGTATAGCCCTTGTCGGTGATCACGGTCTCCAATTCCTTTTTGAGCATGTCCTGTTGCTCTTCGGACAATTTTGATATGCTCGGCTCTTCCTTTTTGATCAATTTTTCAATGGGATCCGCATCCACCCTTGCAAAGGAGAGCTTCTCTTTGGAGGTTTCCAATTTCTGCAAAAGATGGGGGACAATGGGGGAATCCATGAGCAATACCTCATAGCCCTTGGCCTTGGCGGCTTCGATATAGGAATGCTGCCCTTCCTTGTCCGAGGCATAGAGGACCACCAATTGGCCGTCCTTGTCGGTCTGGGCGTCCTTGATCTTGTCCTGCAGCTCCTCAAAGGTGAAGTAATTGCCGTCCACAGTGGGGTAGAGTGCAAATTTTTCGGCCTTTTCAAAGAATTTGTCATCGGTGAGCATCCCGTATTCGATCACCAATTTGATGTCGTTCCACTTCTGTTGGAAATCCTCCCGGTCCTTCTTGAACAGGGAAGCCAGTTTATCGGCCACCTTCCTGCTGATGTAGGAGGAAATCTTTTTAACGGCCCCGTCGGCCTGCAGGTAGGACCTGGAAACGTTCAGGGGAATGTCGGGGGAATCGATGACTCCCCGCAACATGGTCAGGAACTCGGGGACTATGCCCTCCACATTGTCGGTGACAAAGACCTGGTTCTGATAGAGTTGTATCCGGTCCTTTTGGATGTTCAGGTCTCCCTTGAGCGCAGGGAAATACAGGATTCCGGTCAGGTTGAAGGGATAGTCCACGTTGAGGTGGATGTGGAACAGCGGCTGTTCGAACTGCATGGGATAGAGTTCGCGGTAGAATTCCTTGTAGTCGCTGTCCTGTAGGTCGCTGGGCTGCTTGGTCCAGGCCGGTTTTGGATTGTTGATGATGTCATCCACCTCCACGGTCGGTGCGGGCTCGTCCTCCTTGGCCCCTTCGGGCTTGGGAAGGGTCTCGGTCCGGGTCCCAAATTTGATGGGAATGGGCATGAACTTGTTGTATTTCACCAAGAGTTCCCGGATTTTGGACTCCTCCAGAAATTCCTCGGACTCCCCGTCTATATGGAGGATGATTTCCGTGCCCCTTTCGGTCCGCTCCGAAGGTTTCAGGGTAAATTCAGGGGAACCGTCACACTCCCAATGGACGGCGGCCCCGTCCGTATAACTTTTTGTGATGATCTCCACCCGTTCGGCCACCATGAAGGCCGAATAGAAGCCCAGACCAAAATGGCCTATGATCCCGGCATCCTTTCCGGCATCCTTGTATTTGTCCAGGAATTCCCCGGCCCCAGAAAAGGCCACATCGTTGATGTATTTTTTGACCTCTTCCTCGGTCATCCCGATGCCCTGGTCCAGAATGTGTATTTTTTTGTTCTCTTTGTCCACCCTGACCTCGATGATGGGATTTCCATATTCCACCTTGGCCTCCCCTATGGAGGTCAGGTGTTTGAGTTTTAGGGTAGCGTCCGTTGCATTCGAAATAAGTTCCCTGAGGAAGATTTCATGGTCGCTGTAGAGAAATTTTTTGATCAAGGGAAAAATATTCTCTACCGAAACATTGATTTTACCTGTTGCCATTCTTATATGCTTATTTGATATTATCCATCCCGATGGGACAAAAAAAATACCAGAGTCACAAAGCTGACAAACTGGCACGGGAAGCTGCCCTACTTCCCTATATGGAAGGGTAGGGCAGCGGCAGTGCCGAGTAAAATGTCATGTATCCCCGCTGTTGGGAGGCAATGCCCCGATCATGGGGTATCCTGGGATTCCCCTTTGTTCTTCACATAGCGCTCCAGCCATTGGTCCTGTTCCCACAACAGGTGCAAAACGCTTTCCCTGGCCCGGTACCCGTGGCTTTCCTTGGGCAACATCACCAAGCGGACCGTGGCACCCAGGCCCTTGAGGGCGTTGAAATACCGCTCGCTCTGCATGGGATAGGTTCCCGAATTGTTATCGGCCGCCCCATGGACCAACAGCAAGGGGGTCTTCATCTTATCGGCATGCATGAAGGGGGACATATCGTAATAGATTTCAGGGGCCTCCCAATAGTTGCGCTCCTCGCTTTGGAACCCAAAGGGGGTGAGGGTCCTGTTATAGGCCCCGCTCCGGGCCAATCCCGCTGCGAAGAGGTCGCTATGGGACAGCAGGTTGGCCACCATGAAGGCCCCGTAACTGTGGCCCCCCACGGCGACCCGTTCCCGGTCGATATAGCCCAGGGCATCCACGGCGTCGATGGCCGCCTTGGCATTGGCCACCAACTGCGTCCTAAAATTGTCGTTGGGCCTTGCCCCGCCTTCCCCGATGATGGGAAAGGCCGCATCGTCCAGCACCACATAGCCCCTGCTGACCCAATAAATGGGGGAGCCCCAGGAGAGGTAGGTGAACTCATTGGGATTCTGTGTGCTCTGGGAAGCGGCGTCCCTGTCCTTGTATTCCCGGGGATAGGCCCAAAGGATCATGGGCATCCGCTGCTTTTTTTGCATGTCGTAATCCACGGGAAGGTAGAGGGTACCGGTGAGCTCCAGGCCGTCCTCCCGGGTATAGGTGATGACCTCCTTATGGACGTTCTGAATGCTTTTATAGGGGTTTTCGAAAAAGGTGAGCGCCTGGACCCCCTTTAATTTGCCCAGCTCCCTGTAATGGTAATTGGGGTAGTCCGTTGGGGATTCCAGTAGGACCAACAAGCGCTCCTTTTTGGGCTCATAGGAAATCAGGCGTTCCAATTTCCCTTCCAGGCGGGAGGTGTACAATCGGGTCTTTTTCAAGCTGCGCAGGTCCAATTTGTCCACAAAGGGAAATTGCCCTTTTTCAGTATGGCCATCCCCCAACAGATAGGCATTGTCGCCCCGGTCCAGGTCCAGGACCCAACGGCCGTATTCATTTCTCTTGGTCACGAAGTCCCCCGGATCGCTGTACACGTCCTGATAACTGCGGTCCGAAATGATCTTGGGTTCCTTTTTGGGGTCGGCGGGATCGAAGAGGTAGGACTTGGTGTTGCGGTCGTTCCACCAACGGTCGTGTGCAATGGCGATATGGTCATTGCCCCATTGGATTCCCCTATAGCGGTTTATGGTCTTCAACAGGGATTTGGGTTGCCCGTCAAAGGGGGCATCCAGCTCAAAGACCTCATCCCGAAAGGGCACCTCCCTTTGGGGGTCGCCCCCGTCCAAGGCCTCCACATGGACCAGGGTGGCGGGCCGGTCGTCCCTCCATCCCAGACTGCGCATCCCGGTCCTTACGGCCATAAAGCCCATGGGCAGCTCCTCGATCAGGGGGAGTTCCAAAATCTTTTTCACCGTACTCCCATCCTTTGCGAGGATGTGGGTGGTGTTTGGAAACCTATAATAGGGGACCAGATAGGAAAAGGGCCGCTCCAGGGTTGTGACCAGGACGTAGTTGCCGTTCGGGGAAAAACTGATGTCGGTGTACATCCCGGGCCCCTTCCAGGGCGTCAGGTTGCCCTCCAGGTCCAAACGGTGGAGTTCCGAACGGGCCAACTGTTCAAAATTGAACTCATCCGTCGGGTTTTTCAACAGATCCTGATAGGTCCTGTTCTGTGCCTTTTTGCCCTCGTTCGTGGATACGGTCGGGCCGGAGGGGACGGTTTCCGAGGCATCGACCAATGGTTTTCGGTCCTTGGGAAGCATCTTTACCAAAAGGGACTTTCCGTCCTTGAACCAATTGATGGCATCCCCGATATTGGCATTCACATGGGGCTCGGACAGGCGTCGGGCCGCTGCGGTTTCCAGTTCCAGGACCCAAACTTCCACACCATCCTTCACGGTGTTGGTGAATGCGATCATGGATTGGTCGGGGGACCAGTTGAAATTGGTCAACCTTGGATTTTCCGGCAGGCCCTTCACGGTCAGGACTTCCCCAGCTCCGGGATTTTTGGCATTGTCCAGGGATTTGATCGAAAGTTTATTGTAATAGTTGGTCCTGCTTCCGATGTTGGTCCGGGGATCGATCCTGAGCCCCGCCAATCGAAGTTCCGTTTGGGAAAGTTCAGCAATGGTCCGATAGGCATCGCGTTGGAGCATCAACATATGGTTGCCATCATCCGTGATCAGGACATTGGGTGCCGGGGACACATCGGCCAGTTCGAGGATTTCCGCCGGGGGCAATTGATAGGTCAGGTTTTCCTGGGCCAAGGTCCATGACATTGGAAACCATGCCAATAGTGCAAAAAGAAGATTTTTCATGTTGCTGTATATAGGGTTTTTAGTGTGTCGGGTCTTTGGATTTTTTAAAAATACAACTTTCAAAAAGGTTTATATTGGCCGGGAATTGATTATTTGGCATTATTATTCACTAAATTTCAATTTGCAATCCATAATAACATAAAAAAAACAGCTACATGTACAATTCCAAGATAGTCGGATTGGGGTTCTATGTCCCAGATAATGTGGTCACCAATGACGATTTGTCCAAACTCATGGACACCAACGACCAGTGGATCCAGGAACGGACGGGTATCCGGGAAAGGCGGCATGTGGTCAAGGGATCGGACACCACCACCTCCATGGGGGTCAAGGCCGCCAAAATAGCCATAGAGCGGGCGGGGATCGACAAGGAAGAAATCGATTTCATCGTGTTCGCCACCCTGAGCCCGGACTATTACTTTCCAGGTCCGGGGGTCTTGGTACAACGGGACCTGGGCCTTCGCACCGTGGGGGCCCTGGATGTCAGGAACCAGTGTTCCGGCTTTGTCTATGCCCTTTCCGTGGCGGACCAGTACATCAAGAGCGGCATGTACAGAAAGGTGTTGGTGGTCGGCTCCGAACTGCATTCCCACGGCCTGGACATGAGCACCCGGGGCAGGGGCGTATCCGTGATTTTTGGCGATGGGGCGGGAGCGGCCGTATTGGGCCGGGAAGAGGACCCGGCCAAGGGCATACTCTCCACCCACCTGCATTCGGAAGGGGAGCATGCCGAGGAACTTTCCCTGATCGCCCCCGGTATGGGCAAACGTTGGGTGACCGACATCCTCGGGGATGCCGATCCCGAGGACACTTCTTACTATCCCTATATGAACGGACAGTTTGTGTTCAAAAACGCCGTGGTCCGCTTCAGCGAGGTCATCATGGAAGGTTTGGAGGCCAACCAATTGGACAAAGGGGATATCGATCTGCTCATTCCCCACCAGGCCAATCTCAGGATTTCCCAGTTCATCCAAAAAAAATTTGGGCTTTCCGACGATAAGGTGTACAACAACATCATGAAGTACGGAAACACCACGGCCGCCTCCATTCCCATTGCCCTTACCGAGGCCTGGGAACTGGGCCGGATCAAAGAAGGGGACCTGGTGGCCCTGGCCGCCTTTGGCAGCGGCTTTACCTGGGCCAGTGCCATGATCCGTTGGTGATCCCCGAACCGTGAAATAACAAAACCCCGGCCTCCTAAGAGATCGGGGTTTTTCGTCTGGGCCCTCGGAAGAACTAACCAACCAACACTTCGCCGAGCACCTTCGACTTGTCTTTACAGGATGCCCCCGGCGTCCTGTTTGATGTTGCTGTCCCGCTGCTTTCGCTGTTTGACCCGGTTCTTTCCACTGCCAAAGCGATAGGAGGCCCCCACATAGATCCGGTTGCTCTCCCAACGGAATTCCCCCAACATGGCATAGGGGTAGTCCGATTCAAAAGAGGCCTTCATGGTCCTGAAAATATCGTTGTAGTTCAGGCTGAGGGTCCCACGGCCCTGGTCAAAGGAGTACCTGGCCCCCACATTGACAAAGTACATGGGGTCGGATTCAAATTGGATGGATCTGAACTTTCCCCTATAGAAGCCAAAGGCCTGAAGGGAAAGTTTTTTGTTCACCGTAAAACTGTTGTTCATCCTCAAGTTCCAGGCCGTATTGTCCACCTCCACGGATTCGGTGAGGATATCCTCCACCCCCGGATCGGGGACGGTCGGATCGAAATACTCCGACAAGCCCCTTTGGGTCTGGGTGAAGAGATCGAAACTGCCGTTGATGTTCCACCATTCCAAAGGCTTGTAATTGGCCGAGATTTCCAGCCCATAGGAGGAAGTCTTGTCAAAGTTGTCAAAGGTGAGGATGGTCCGGTTCAGGTCCAGACGATCGATAAAGAGGGTCTGGTTGATCTCATCGGCGATCCTTCGATGGAACACCCCGGCGGTGATGCTCCCGTGTTCCAGTCTCTTGGTATAGTTCAACTCATAGGAATTGGTGAACTGCGGGACAAGGTTCGGATTTCCAAAGGCAGATACCGTGGGCGTGGAGAACTCCCTTATGGGGTTGACCTGATTCAGACCGGGCCGGTCCACCCTCCTGCTGTAACTCAGCTGCAATTGATCCTTCCCATTGAGGCTGTATGTGAGAAAGGCCGAGGGATAGAGCTCGATATAATCGTGGGTGAATGCCGCAACGGAATTGGTATCCGCCTGCACCTTCACATCCTCAATGCGCACCCCCATCTGGTAGGACCATTTTTCAAAGGATTGCCCAAAGGTGGCGTAGGCTGAATAAATGTCCATGGCATATACAAATTCAGTGCTCGGGGTGGGCACCAGATCTCCGTTGGGATCATAGGACAGTCCCGTGGAGGAATAATCCACCTGGGTCTCAAAATTCCTGGACTCCAGACCCAGCTCCAATTTTGAAATGCTGTCCAGGGGGTTCACGTAATCCAGATTGGCCGTGGTCTGTCTTCGGTCGGTTTCGGCCACATCCGTATAATCGGGGTAGGGAACGTTGCCGATCGACCTGTAGCGGGAATCCTGCCCGCTGTCAAATTGGTTGTGGTCCACCTCCAGTTCGATATTGTGCCCTTCCCTGTCAAATTCCAGTTTATAGTCAAAATTGTACTGTTGGCTCAGATTGTCGCTCACATCGTCGTAAAATTGGGTAAAATTCCGGGAGGGCTCATTGGCATAGTCGATCTCGGTAATGAATATCCCCTTGCCGTCAAAGTGGTTCTGGTTCGTAAAGAACGAAAGGGTGTTTTTGTCGTTCAGATAAAAATCGACCCCCAATTTATAGAGGTGGGACTTGTTGTTGTTGAAGATGTCGAAATCCTGACTGAAACTGTCCGCCACCCTAAAGACACCCCCCTCATTGGTCCATTTGCCGATATTGTTGCCGTAGTTCCCGTAAAAATTGAACTTTCCATTGCGGTAGTTCAGGTCGATGGAACTGTTGAACTTGGCCTCTTCCGCCATGGTCAGGCCCAGGTTAAGGTTTCCGTTGAACCCGATATTGGCATTTTTGTGCAGGATGATGTTGATGATCCCGCTCATGCCCTCCGGATTGTACTTGGCCGAGGGATTGGTGATCAATTCGATGGACTTGATCGA
>Ga0079224_100004266_pt1 | contig 18386 bp, 15 predicted proteins | sample Stecom2015_FD_80414 | JGI IMG/M metagenome (GOLD analysis project Ga0079224, IMG submission 80414) | Agricultural soil microbial communities from Utah to study Nitrogen management - Steer compost 2015 | ecosystem: Environmental > Terrestrial > Soil > Agricultural land | place: USA: Utah...
ATGCCAGCGGAGCGGGTTCGCACGGTTCTCAGGGACTTTCAGGGACGGGTACCGGTTCTCAGCCGGTGACGGATCAGGTGAAGACGCTCACGCCGCCGGGACCGACCAGCAGGCCGACCACGACGAGTACGATCCCCCACAGGATCTGCCCACGCAGCAGCGAGACGATGCCGCCGATCACGAGCACGACGGCGAGGATCCACAGCAGCAGGCTCATTGTTCGTTCCTCTCTTCGATCATCACCGTTGTTCGTGCCCTGATCGGCGTGTCCTAAACGTCCAGGTTCGCCCGCGGTGGTGCGGGCGGGTTCGCTCGTGGGCGACAATGAGGCAGTGCCTGACAAGTCGCAGATCCCTGATGTCCTCGCCGCTCGGTACGCCTCAGCCGAGCTGACCCGGTTGTGGTCCCCCGACGGCAAGATCGGTCTCGAACGCCGGTTGTGGCTGGCGGTTCTGCGCGCGCAACGCGACCTCGGCGTCGATGTCCCGGACGGCGTGATCGAGGCGTACGAGGACGTGCTCGACGACGTGGACCTCGCCTCCATCGCCGAGCGGGAACGCGTGACCCGTCACGACGTGAAGGCGCGTATCGAGGAGTTCAACGCGCTGGCCGGTCACGAGTACATCCACATGGGGATGACCAGCCGCGACCTCACCGAGAACGTCGAGCAACTCCAGGTCCGACGGTCGCTGGAGCACGTCCGGGAGCGGACGGTCGCCGTGCTGGTGCGCTTGGCCGCGCGAGCCACCGAGTACGCCGACACCCCGATGGCCGGGCGTAGCCACAACGTGCCCGCACAAGCCACCACGCTCGGCAAGCGGTTCGCTTCGGCGGCCGACGAGCTGCTCGTCGCCTTCGAGCGGATGGACGAGCTGATCGGGCGCTACCCGCTACGCGGGATCAAGGGGCCGGTGGGCACAGCGCAGGACATGCTCGACTTGCTCGGCGGCGACCACGAGCGCCTCGCTGACCTTGAACGGCGGGTCGCGCGGCACCTGGGCTTCGACCGGGTCCTGACCAGCGTCGGTCAGGTGTATCCGCGCTCGCTCGACCACGACGTCCTGTCCGCTCTGGTTCAGGTGGCCGCCGGTCCGTCGTCGCTGGCCACGACGGTGCGCCTGATGGCCGGTCAGGAATTGGTCACCGAGGGATTCCGACCGGGTCAGGTGGGTTCCAGTGCGATGCCGCACAAGATGAACACCCGCTCGTGCGAGCGGGTCAACGGTCTGGCGGTCGTGTTGCGCGGCTATGCGTCGATGACCGGTGAACTCGCCGGAGCCCAGTGGAACGAGGGCGACGTCTTCTGCTCGGTCGTGCGCCGGGTCGCGCTGCCTGACGCGTTCTTCGCCCTCGACGGGCTGATCGAGACCTTCCTGACCGTGCTGGACGAGTTCGGCGCCTATCCCGCCGTCATCGCGCGCGAGCTCGACCGTTACCTGCCCTTCCTGGCGACGACGAGCGTGCTGATGGCTGCGGTGAAGGCGGGAACCGGGCGCGAGACCGCTCACGAAGTGATCAAGAAGCACGCCGTCGACGTCGCACTCGACCTGCGCGAGCGGGGGCTGGAGCACAACGACCTACTGGACCGCTTGGCCGCCGACGACCGCCTGGGTGTCGACCGCGCCCATCTCGAGTCCCTGGTTCGCTCGCCGATGGAGTTCACCGGAGCGGCCCGGGCACAAGTGGACGAGGTGGTGCGGCAGGTGGAGCAGGTCGCGGCGCGGTACCCGGAGGCGGCCGCCTATGTTCCCGCGCCGATCCTCTGAGCCGCGGGCTGGGCGGCCTCACACCGCGCAATGAGCGCAGATCCAGGCCGAGCGTGAGGAGCCTAGGGCGACCGGCACAGGTTCGGTCTCGAGACTGTGACACAGTCGGCAACTATCGACCACACCGTCACCCCCATCGAAACGACGCCCGAGCCCGCCAGGACGCTGAACCGCCCCGGTCGTTGAACTAGTAGAGCGGCTGGGTCGCATCATCGCGTCGTCCACAGGGGAACGTGGCGGGCCTTCGTTGTCCACATTGGCGGTTCGGCCCCTCGCGGCCGCCATCGCGCCGGATGCATGGTGGCTCACATGGATGCGGGTGGACTGATCAAGCGCGCGAGGGTCGCGGCCGGACTGTCTCAGCGGATGCTGGCCGAGCGGGCCGGTGTCAGCCGGCATGCGTTGTCGCGCTACGAGCGCGCCAGCCGTGTCCCGTCCATCAGGACGCTGACCACCATCCTTGCCGCTGCCGGTTGGCAGGTCCGAGCCGAGCTCGAGCAGCTCGACGCCGACGTGCGTGCGGCCATCGCTCGGGTGGCGGCTGAGCCGCTGGCCGACCGGATCACCGTGTCGCGATGGCTCACATTCACTGAGCTCGCCGACCTCGCGTACCGCGTGGAGGGGGCGGCTGCGGCGAATCTCCTGGGCGCGCCAATACCAGTGGACCACTACGACCTCGCCGTCGCCGATACCGATGAGACAGTCGAAGTCCTGGCCCGGCTGGCCACGGTGCATCGCTACGTCATCGAGGCGGGTCGTCGGCGGGGTGCCAGGTTCTACGCGGCGCGATCGACGCCGGACCAGTCCGCAGCGCGGCGGCTGCGGGACTGGTTTCGTGCACACTGCCCGGACGGGACATTCTGGTTGCGTTCCGGCTTCTCCGAAGCGCGGACTCGGTTCGCCGCCCCTGACGACGTCGCCCGGTACGTCGATGTGTCCACACCACACGGTCCGGTCCGGGTCGCGCCCCTGAACGAGATCGAGGGCGCCGACGACCACGCTCGCCGGGTGCTTCACGTGCTCCGGGAGATGACGCACGAATCCGGGGACGGTGTCGAAACCGACACCGTCCCCGGAACTGGTTCGTGAACCTCCTACAGGTCGGGCCGATCAGTCACGCGTAGTGCGTTGATGATCGGCAGTTCGTAGCCGAACCGGTCGTGCAGGTCGACGGTGAGCGGACCACCCTCGTGCTCGATCACGACGGTGTGCTCGTCGGCCCACAGCCCGCGGACCTCCGCTGCGACGTCGTGGCCCACGAGCACGTAGTCACCGTTGACGCTGAGGTCGAACATCCGCCGTCCCGGCAGCTTGTTCGCCTCGAACTCGGCGAACCCGAGCTCGATCTCGTACATGCCGGCTGGAACGTCGTCGAACCGGTAGTCGAAGATGCCCCTCCGCCTGCTCTGGAAGAGCGTCTCGTCGTCGGTGCCACCGATGGCGTCGTCGGTGGTGTCGGTCTCGGCGCGCTGGCCGACCCAACCCCACGACCCGGCCGTGTACGCCTGGTCGGCGGACCAGACGTCCTCGATGGCGTCGGTGTACTCCGAACCACCGGCGTTGACGCCGGTCCGATACGCCGGTACCAGCAGCGACACCGGAACCTGCGCTGTCGGTACCCGGCCGGCGTTCGTGCCGACCATCAACGTGGCCTCGTACACACCAGCGTCCAGGTCGGTGCTGTCCACGGTGACGGTCACCGTCGTGGACTCACCTGGTGCGAGCGTGCCCGTAGCTGGCTCGACGTCGAGCCACGGCAGGTCGCTGACGTGCGGCACGCCCGTCTCGATCAGATACGTGAGGTTGGTCAGCTGGCTGGTGGCCCACAGCGCACCGGTGGCGTCCAGCTCCAGGCCCGCCCCCGGTCCGAAGCCCTGCTCCGGGAACTCGATGGTGGAGATCGTCGCGCAGGTCTCCGGGTCGAGCTGGTACAGGTACGTGGTCAGCGAGCTGTTGACCATCCACATGACGTCAGCCGTCGGGTTGTACGCCAGCCCCGCGACCGAGACGTCCTCCGGCGAACACTGGGCGAGCGTCTCACCAGGGTTGTCGTGGGACTGGCCCGCGACGGTGAAGATGATGCCCTGGTTCCAGCCACCGATGTAGAACGTGTCATCGGTCGGGTTGTAGGCCAGACCTCGTTGGGAGGTCAGCGTCCATTCCGGCCCCGAGATGACGTACTGCTCGGAGCCGTCCGCGGGGTCGAAGCAGTGGATCGCGTTGTCCCCGCCGACGTTGACCTGGCACATCGCACCGGTACTCGAATCCTGTGCCATGTCGCCGTTCCAGTCGCCACCCCAGTTGCCGGGGAACACCTCACCAGGGGTGCCGTCGGCACTGAACTGGTTGTTGGTGATGCTGTCCGGGTCGGACACCCAGACATCACCGTTGTACCCGACTCCCCAGGCCACGGAGACCCCTTCGGCCGGCCACTGGGTCACCACGTCGCCGGTGTCGGTCGGGGTGAGCTCACGCGAGCCCAGATCCTCGAGCTGCTCCTCGGAGTATCGATCCAACGCCGTGCGGGCGTTCGGATCCGCTGCGGCCGCGGTCTCACGGTCCGGCGTCGGTGCCTTCTGCCGACCGCTGCCCCGGTTGAGTTCGCCGATCTCCCAGGTCAGCTCTGCAGAGCCGGTGTTGGTCACCGTCAGGTCGGTCGACCGGCTCTGGCCCTCGGTGATGGTCCAGGCCAGCGGGCCACCGTCGATGTCGGCGATGCCGGTCGACAGAGTGAAGTCCGCCGTGTTCGACTCGCCGTCGACGTCGATCAGCACGTCGTCGCTGCCGGTCACGTACCCGGACTTCACCGCCTGGACGGTGTAGGCGCCGAAGAACAGTTGCATGCGGTATCGCCCGTCGTCGCCGGTGGTGACCTCTCGCACGACGGTGCCGTCCGCGTCCAGCGCCTGCACGGTCGCGCCGTCCACGGCGAGTCCGTCGTTGGCGTCGGTGATGGTCCCTCCGACGAAGCCGTTCGGCGGCAACGCGAAGGTGATGGCGGTGTCGTCGGAGAGTACGGCCTCGTTGAACGAGTACTGCCACGCGTCCGTGCCGTCGGCGTTCTCGATGCCCACCGTCGCGCTGGAGCCGAGTTCACGCTCCACGGCGGGGTCGAGGTTGCGGTAGGCGAAGGTGATACTGCCGTTCTCGCGCAACGTCACCGAGAAGTCGACCGCGTTGCTGTCACTGCCGTAGAAGTGGGCGTTGCGGTACTCGATGACGAAGCCGTCGTCGGTGGTGCCGGTGTAGATCGCACCGTCGGTGATGTTGAAGTCGTCCCAGAACGGGTACACCGCCGCGTTCGGCTCGTTCGGGTTCGGAATGCTGGCGTTGGCGTAGGTCGTGAACGGTTCCAGGAAGTTCATCATGCCGTTCGTCGACAGGTACGCGGTGTCGTAGCTGTTGCCGTACAGCGGGAAGTCGAACGGCAACGCGACCTCGGCGGTCTCTTCGTCCCCAGCGAGGTCGACCAGGGTGTCGCCCTCCACGTACTGCGCTGCTCCGGTGGCACAGAAGTAGCCGTAGTCGTCGGTGAGCTTGGCCAGGGCGATGTCGAGTGTCGTGGGGCCCTGCACCGTCAGCTCCTGCGTCGTCGCGGAGTTGCACACCCCCGCGTCGACGCTGACCTGGTACTCGCCCGCGGGCACGGCGTCGAACGTGTACTGACCGGCTTCGTCGGTGGTCGCCGGCGGGATCGCCGTGCCGTTGACGGTCACGGTGGCGCCGGCCAGCGGAGCGCCGCTGAGCTCGTCCGTCACGGTCCCGGTGACCGCGAACGAGTCCGCCTGCTCCAACGTGACGTCGACGATGGTCGTCTCGTCCACCGTGATGTCGGCTGAGACGGTCGTGGCCTCGTATCCGTACGCGGAGACCGTGACGTCGTACGTGCCCACCGGCAAGGTCATGGCGTAGGTGCCGTCCTCAGCGGTGGTGGTTTCGCGCTCCACCGCGCCGGTGACCGAGACGGTCGCGGCCGCCACCGGTGCGCCTTCGGCGTCGGTGATGGTGCCGGACACCATGCCGGCGTCACCGGTTGGCGCAGCATCCAGCAGCGCGAGTGCATCGAGGCGGCCCTCGCCGAACACGTTGTTGTCCTCCGGCGTGCCGCCGCATTGGTCGTCGGCGGTGTCGATGGCCGTCTCGTTCAGCAGCGCACGAGTGTCGTCGATCTCGCCGACGAGGCTCGGCGCAGCCGACCACAGCAGCGCGATGGCTCCCGCGACGTGCGGCGCGGCCATCGAGGTCCCCGAGATCTCCTTGTACTGGCCGTTGTTGATCGAGGAACGAACATCGACGCCGGGAGCGGCGATGTTCGGCTTGATCTCGCCGTCCTGCCCGGGTCCCCGCGAGGAGAACCAGGCGATGGTGTTGGAGCTGTCGTAGGCGCCGACGGAGTAGTTCAATATCCGGCTACCCGGCGACCCGCTCGTCGCGCACGAGCTACCGCTGTTCCCGTTGGCCCACACGCCGAAGATTCCCGCGTTGGCCCATTCGGTGAGGATGTCCTCCATGAAGGGGTCGTTCGACGGGGTCCGGGTGCCCCAGGAGTTGTTGATGATGTGCGGGCGCTTGGACACGTCGGGGTTCTCACCGCCGAGGTCCGTCGGCTCCAGCATCCACTCGCCGGAGGCGATCAGGTGGGCGTCGGAGCAGGTGTTGCACCCGTTGGCTGCGATCCACTGCACGCCGGGAGCGACCCCGATCTGGTTGCCCGCGCCGTCATCGCCGACCATGGTCCCCATCGTGTGGGTGCCGTGCGAATCCAGCGTGTCGCCGTCGAACGGCTCGTCGCTGGTGCCGGTCGCGTCGAACCAGTTGTAGTCGTGGTCGAACGTGCCGTCGCCGTTGTTCCCGCGGTACGAATCGACCAGCGCCGGGTGGTCGTAGTCGACCCCGCTGTCGATGTTGGCGATGACGATGCCCTCGCCGGTCACACCGTAGTCACTCCACACGTCGTCGGCGTTGATGTTCGCCACGCCCCACTCGACTGCCTGGGTGACCATGCCGGACGGCTTCGTCTCCACCGGGTCCGGGCGCAGGTAGGTGCGTGGAGCCCGGATCTGTTCGACCGCGTCGAGCTTGGCCAGTTCCTCCGCCAGCGCCCGGTTACCGTCACGCACCAGGATCGCGTTGGTGATCCAGTACGTCTCGTACTTCACGCCGTAGTGGTCCAAGGCTTTGCGCGCAGTGGCTTGGGAACGCTGCGCGGTGGTCTTGAGCTCGTCGACGACCATCTGGCCGCGGGCCGTCCAGTCGTCGACGGCGACCGCTCGACCGGTGTCGGCGTCGGCGTGGAAACGGACCCAAAAGTCGGCCAGGTTCTTGGTCTTCGAGTCGTCGAAGATGTCCTGTTCGATCTTCGACATCGGGTCGGTGGGCTGTGCGGGTCGCCCGAAGTCTGCCTGGGCCGCTGGAGCAACCCCAAGCAGCGTCGTGACCATGGCGAACACGGAGAGTAAGGCGGCTAGATGTCGCCGCCTGCGAAGTGGGGGTGGATGGTGCACAGGGGCCTCCTTGTGTGCGTGCCGCAGGGGCCCGGACCGGCTGATCGGACACTTGCGTCACGCTTGTCCCGATATGCGGTGCAGCCATCCTTGCGGCGGCGACGCTGTGCCCTCAAGGTCGCGACAAGGGCAAAAGAGGGTCAATGTCAGGACCGAATTCAGCCGCATTGACTTCGTAGTGATGCCGACATGACCGGAAATGTTCCACTAGATGTACCCAAACGTGATCAAACCTGTCATGCTGCCTTGTGCAAGGGGGCCAGGGGGGCACCCGGAAGGGAAGACGTGGATATGGCCAGGTCCTCGCCGACGGGAATCGTCACCCCGTACGTCATCTGTGTGGGCACGACGCTGCAGGACACTGCCGCCATCGCTGGAGCGGTCGACCGGCGGGCTGTGGTCCTGGTGGCCCCGGACACCGAGACCGCGAGAGGTCTGTTGGTGGAGCAGCCGAACCCGGCCCACCACAGCGAGCGAGCGGGCGTCATCGAGCACGGACACCTACGTGTCGACAGTACGGCCCGCGAGGTCACCTGGGCCGGGGTGAGCATCGAGCTCAGCGCGCGGGAATTCGATCTGCTGGCCATACTGGCCAGTGACGCGGGGCGGGTCTGGACCTTCGAGGAACTGATGGCGCGAATCTGGCACACCCGCTACCTCGGTGATGCCGATCCGGTGGTCTCCGCCGTCAAGCGGCTGCGCAAGCGGCTCGCGGCGGTCGTCGAGGAGTTGCGGGTCGTCTCGGTTCGCGGTGTGGGCTTCCGCCTCGTCGTGCCGGACTGACGTCACACCGTCGTTGCGCCGGCGAGCAGGTACCCTGGTCGTGCCCCATTCGGACCGCTTGTCAAAGGAGCGTGGCCTGTGGCCCGCGTCGTCGTCGACGTCATGCTCAAACCCGAAATTCTCGATCCGCAGGGTAAGGCCGTACATGGAGCGCTGACCCGTCTCGGCTTCGACGGTGTCGCCTCGGTTCGCCAGGGCAAGCGGTTCGAGATCGAACTCGACGGTGAAGCCACCCCCGAAGCCGTCGCCGAAGTCGAACGGGCGGCGTCGACACTGCTGTCCAACCCCGTCATCGAAGATTTCGTGGTCCGCGTCGAGGCTGGGGTCTGAGCGTGCGGATCGGTGTCGTCACTTTCCCTGGCTCGCTCGACGACCACGACGCCGCGCGCGCCGTACGCGTCGCCGGCGGTGACCCGGTCGTGTTGTGGCATGCCGACGCCGACGTGCGCGGCGTGGACGCCGTCGTGCTGCCGGGCGGATTCTCCTACGGCGACTACCTGCGGGCCGGTGCCATCGCGGGGATGGCGCCGGTGATGTCCGCGGTGGTGGACGCCGCTCGCGGCGGGATGCCGGTTCTCGGGATCTGCAACGGCTTCCAGGTGTTGTGCGAGGCGCACCTGCTGCCTGGCGCCATGTTGCGCAACGAACACCTCCGGTTCGTCTGTCGCGACCAGCGGCTGCGGGTCGAGAACGCGGCGACGTCGTGGACGAGCGCATACGGGCAGGGTCAGGAGATCGTCGTTCCGTTGAAGAACATCGACGGCTGCTACGTGGCCGATGAACGCACGCTGGACGAGCTCGAGGCCGAGGGCCGGGTGGCGTTCCGCTACGTCGGCGAAAACCCCAACGGCTCGTTGCGTGACATCGCCGGCATCACCAACGCACGTGGAAACGTCGTCGGCTTGATGCCGCACCCCGAACACGCCGTCGACGCCCTGACCGGCCCCACAACGGACGGGCTCGGCTTTTTCACCTCGGTGCTCGAGGGGATGGCGCACGCGTGACCATGGAACTCGACACCACCGAAGTCGCTGCCAAGACACCCGACCACGAGCAGCCGTGGGCGGAGTTGGGGCTCAAGGAGCACGAGTACGACCGCATCCGCGACATCCTCGGGCGCCGCCCGACCAATGCCGAACTGGCGATGTACAGCGTCATGTGGTCCGAGCACTGCTCGTACAAGAGCTCCAAGGTCCACCTGAGGCGCTTCGGCGAACAGGCTCCGCACTCCGATGCTCTCCTGGTGGGGATGGGCGAGAACGCCGGGGTCGTCGACGTCGGGCACGGCTACGCCGTCACCTTTAAGATCGAGTCGCACAACCACCCGTCCTACGTCGAGCCTTACCAGGGCGCCGCCACCGGAGTGGGCGGCATCGTCCGCGACATCCTGGCCATGGGCGCCCGACCGATCGCGGTGATGGACCCGCTGCGGTTCGGTCCGATGGATGCACCCGACACGAAGCGCGTCCTGCCCGGTGTGGTGGCGGGCATCGGGGGATACGGCAACTGCCTCGGCCTGCCGAACATCGGCGGGGAGGTCGTGTTCGATCCCAGCTATGCCGCCAACCCGCTGGTCAACGCGCTCTGCGTGGGTGTGTTGCGGCACGAGGACATCCACCTGGCCAACGCCTCGGGCGTCGGCAACAAGATCGTGCTGTTCGGAGCGCGGACCGGCGGTGACGGCATCGGCGGGGCGTCGATCCTGGCGTCGGAGAGCTTCGACGACACGAAGCCCAGCAAGCGCCCGTCGGTCCAGGTGGGCGACCCGTTCATGGAGAAGGTGCTCATCGAGTGCTGCCTCGAGCTGTTCTCCGCGCGGGTCGTCGAGGGCATCCAGGACCTCGGCGCTGCCGGCATCTCGTGTGCCACGTCGGAGTTGGCCAGCAACGGCGACGGCGGCATGCACGTCGACCTCGAGAAAGTGCTGCTGCGCGACCCGAGCCTCACGCCTGGCGAGATCCTCATGTCGGAGTCGCAGGAACGCATGATGGGCGTCGTCGCTCCGGAGAATCTCGATGCGTTCCTCGCCATCACGGCGAAGTGGGACGTCGAGACCGCCGTCATCGGCGAGGTGACCGACACGGGCCGACTGGTCATCGACTGGCACGGCGAGACGATCGTCGACGTCGACCCGCGCACCGTCGCCCATGACGGCCCGGTGTACGAGCGACCGTACGAGCGTCCGGCCTGGCAGGACGACCTGCAGGCGGCGTCGCCGTCGTCGTTGCCCCGCCCGGCCGGTGGTGCGCAGCTGCGGGAGACGTTGTTGCAGCTGGCCGCGGCGCCGAATCTCGCGTCGAAGTCGTGGGTCACCGACCAGTACGACCGCTACGTGCTCGGCAACACCGTGTTGGCCCAGCCGGAGAACGCCGGCGTGGTCCGCATCGACGACCAGACCGGGTTGGGCGTGGCCGTCGCGACCGACGGCAACGGCCGGTACACCAAGCTCGACCCGTACGCCGGAGCTCAGCTGGCCCTGGCCGAGGCGTACCGCAACGTCGCGACCAGCGGGGCGCGCCCGGTTGCCGTCACCGACTGCCTGAACTTCGGCTCGCCGGAGGATCCGGGCGTGATGTGGCAGTTCGCCGAAGCCGTCCGTGGGCTCGCCGACGGCTGCCAGACCCTCGGTACGCCGGTGACCGGCGGCAACGTGTCGTTGTACAACCAAACCGGTGACGTCGCGATCCTGCCCACCCCCGTCGTCGGGGTCCTCGGCGTCCTCGACGACGTCGCTCGCCGGACCCCGTTGGGGTTCCGCGAGACCGGGCACGCGATCTACCTGCTCGGGACGACGCGTGAGGAGTTCGGCGGCTCGGAATGGGCCCACGTCGTGCACGGGCACCTCGGCGGGCTACCACCTGCGGTCGACCTCGACGCCGAGCGCCAGCTGGGCGAGATCTTGATCGCAGCGGCGCGAGACGGGCTGATCGATGCCGCTCACGACCTCTCCGACGGTGGCTTGGCGCAGGCGCTGGTCGAGTCGACTCTGCGGTACGGCGTGGGCGCGCGCGTAGCGGTGCCCGGCGGCATCGACCCGTTCGTGTTCCTGTTCTCCGAGTCGCAGGGGCGGGCGCTGGTCGCCGTGTCGCCGGACACGGACGAGCGGTTCGTGCGGTTGTGCGCCGAGCGGGGGTACCCGAACCAGCGCATCGGCGTCGTCGGTGGGGCGGCGCTGAGCGTCGACGACCTCTTCGACGTCGATCTGGACGAACTTCGCCGTGCTCACGAGTCGACGTTCCCGGCGGCGTTCGACGCCTGAGCGCGGGCCTGCTCGATCCGCGCCGTCGTCAGCCGGGGTACCACGTAGATCAGAATCGCGATGTGGAGCGCTGCGCCGACGAGGAACGGCAACCGCAGCGCCCACTCCCGACCGACGACGGTCTCGCCGAGGGTGACCATCGCTCCGCCGAGCGCCGTGCCCAGCGAGATCGCGCCCCAACCGAAGAACCGGTAGCCGGAGTTGACGCGGCCGAGTACGTGGTCGGGCGTGATGGTCTGGCGCAGGGAGACGGTGATGACGTTCCACTGCACGGCCAGGAAGCCGACCGACGCGAACACCGCCCACACGACGACCCCGGACGTTGACAACCCGATGACGGCTTGGGCGAGGCCCATACCCACCAGGGACAGCACCAGGACCCGGCCCGACCCGAACCGGATGCTGATGCGGTCGGCCACCAGGGAGGCGAGCACCCCGCCGACTGCCGCACCGGTGAGCAGTAAGCCGAACCGCCCGGCATCCAGGGTGAGCACCTCTTGGGCAAACAGGACGAGCACCGCTTCAGCCATGGTGCTCAGCGCGTTGGCGGCACCCAGCATGATCGCCAGCGTCCGCAGCAGCGGCGTGTGCCAGAGCCAGCGCAAGCCTTCGCCGATCTCCGAGCGCCAGGCGATCCGGCCGGACGTCGTCTGGCCACGAGGCGTGAACTGGCCGGCGAGGCTGAACACGAGCGCCGCGGCAATGGCGAACGCACCGGCGTTGACGAAGAACGGGACGGCGAAGGCCAGCCCCAGCAGCGCGCCGGCCAACGGCGGGCCGACGAACTGGCTGGCCACCAGCTCCGCACCCCACATGCGCCCGTTCGCCTTCTCCAGCTGATCCTTGGCCACGACGGACGGCAGCAGAGTCTGGGCGGTGTTGTCGCGCAGCACTTCGGCCGTGCCGAGCAGGAAGGCTGCGGCGTAGATCAGGGCCAGCAGGGGAGCCGGGTGGGTGGGCAGGTCGCCCGTCCCGGCCTCGACCTGCTGCGGGGTGGCCAGCCCACCTTGCACAGCGGTGACGGCGACGGCGAAGGCGAGCATCACGGCGAAGCGCAGGGCGTCCATCGTCGCGACCAGCTTCCGGCGATCGACTCGGTCGGTGATGACGCCGGCGGGCAGCGAGAACAGCAGCCACGGGACCCGGGTCGCCAGGGAGACCAGGGCGATCTGTAACGGGTCGCGGGTGATGGCCGAGGCCAGCCACGGGATCGCCACGATGGACAGGCCGTCGCCGAGGTTGGTGACGGTTGAGGCGATCCACAGCTTCCGGTAGCCGGGGCCCAGGTGGGTCGCGCGTGCGGGGCGGTCGCCGGGGTGGGCGGTCACCGCGGCTGGCCCGGGTCGGGAAGACGGGGCCGATCGGTCGGATAGATGGCCACGACCAGGCCGAACGTGACGTCGCCCGCGCGCGGTTCGCTGACGAATTCCACGGAGAGTTCGCTGAGCCGGCGTTGCCACTCCTCGGCCCGCTCGGCCGGGATGCGCGCATAGCGGACCGAACTCATGGCCGGCAATCCGGGCGGTGATTCGTCCGGCAGGTTCGCCATCTCCGCTGCGGCGTTGGCCATCAAGGTCGTCGGGTCGGTGCCGATGCCGTCGAAACTGTCGCGGTCACGTCCTTCGAACAGGTAGGTACGCGCGGTGCGGCCGTAGTACCTGGCCTCGATGGCGCGGACCATCTGGGTCCGCACGACGCGGACCAGTCCTGCGTGCTCCAAGACCTTCAGGTGGTGGCCGACGGTGCCCTTCGGCTTGCCCAGCGCGTCGGCCAGCTCCGACGTCGTCGCCGCGCGTTCGAGGAGGAGATCGATGATCTTCAGACGAGTCTCGTCGAACAGGGCACGGTACTGAGCCGGATCGGCGAGCTCGAGCTCGCCGGCGAGTTCATAGTCGGGAGTACCAGACTGGTCGGCCATAGCCGTATGGTCGGGGAAAGCCGACCATACGTCAAGCCGTGTCGGTGCTAGCGTCCGCTGGCTTCCGGGGGTGTTCATCGGTGATCGACGCGCAGTGCCTACGCTGCACACGTGGCGAAACGGATCGATCCTGCGGCGGTATGGGCCGCGTACGCGGAGGGACATCACGCGGTTCGGTCGTGGCTGGCCGAGCTGCCGGAGACGGCGTGGAGTGCGGCGAGCGTTCTACCGGGCTGGAACATCGCCGACCTCGCGGCGCACATGGCTAGCGTCGCCGACTCCGTGACCGCCGTGGAGGTGGCCGGGCGAGGGATCGCGCCGGACACGGTGAGCAGTTATCTGGCCTCGTACGGCGACGTCGCCGCCACGATCGCCGATGCGGCAAAACGGATGGCCGACGACGCAAGCCGCGAGCCATCGGCGCTGTTGGCGATCATCGACGAACGGTTCAAGGCCGCCACGGCCGTCATCGAGCGGATCGGCCTGCGCGACCAGGTCGTTGCGACGCGCCGGGTTCCCGTTCGACTCGCGGATTACCTGCTGACCAGGGTCATCGAGGTCGCCGTGCACGCTGACGACTTCGCTCGCTCGGTTGCGGGCACCGCGCCGCCTTCGGTGCCCCGTGATGTCAACCGGCTGGCGACGAGGGCACTGCTCGAGGTGCTGGCCGAGCGTGCGCCGGGACGTAGCGTCGAGGTGCGGGTGCCGCCGTATGCGGCGGTCCAATGTGTGGCCGGCCCGCGGCACACACGGGGCACCCCGCCCAACGTGGTCGAGATGGCCCCGCACGTGTGGCTCCGGCTGGCCGCCGGGCGGACGACCTGGGCGGACGAGGTCGCGGCCGGGTCGGTGGCGGCGAGTGGGGAACGCGCGGACCTGACGAGTCTGCTGCCACTGCTGTAGCAACGGCGGGACGTACCAGGGCGTGCCGCCGAGGCATGGTGGGCACACCACTAGGCGTTGTGCTGGACCACTAGGCGTGCACAGGTGGTGTGGCAGGGATTTGCCTAGTGAACATGATCATTCATGGAGGGTGGCGACGAGGGTGGGGCCGTCAGGAGCGACCAGCCGGACCTCGCGGACCTGGTAGATGGCGGCGTCGATGGTTCCGCCGGCGCCTCCGGTCTCGGCCTCGACGTGGCAGGTCGCCACAGTGTCGGTCGAGGTGTCCGTCGCCACTTGGACGTCGTAGACGCCGGGAGCCGGAGCACCGCCGAGGACCGCGAACACCCACGAGGGCTCCCCCTGGTAGAGGAACACGTGCCCGACCTGAGTCCCGCCGCTGTCGACGATGGGCGCGGCGGAGAAATACTGACCGTTGGCGACGTCGAGGGTCTCGCTGTAGTTCGCCGCGAGTTCGCGCTCGTCCGAGGTCGACGTCCACACGATGCCCGCGCCGGCGAGCCCGATCACCAGGGCGGCAGCGGCCAACACCAGGTTCCGGACCCACCGCCGACGCGGACGACTCGCCGGTTTATCTGCTGCGGCGATGCGGTCGAGCACCGCGCTCTCGAACCCGGCCGGCGGCTCGTGTTGGGGTGCCAGCAGCAACACCTCGTCGGCCACCCTCGTCAGCTGTTCGAGCTCGTGGCGGCAGTCGTCGCATTCGGCGAGGTGATCGAGCACCCGTGCGCGGTCCGGGCCACTGGCGGCGCCGGTCGCCACTTCGGCCAAGCTCTCGGCGAGCGAGGTGCAGCCATCCGGATCGGTGTGATCGCTCATGGGCTCACCTCCAAGATCTTCCGTAGGCGCAGCAGGCCGGTCCGGATGCGTGTCTTCGCCGTCCCCAGCGGGATCTGTTGCTGTTCGCCGATCTCTCGGGCCGTCAAGCCGAAATGCACCGACAGCAGCACCGCCACCGCTTGCTCACGCGGCAGCGAACGCAGCGCCGCGCTGATGCGGTGGCCCTCCTCGACCCGCGTGCCGGGATCGCTCCCGGCCAGCATCATCTCAGCGATCACCGACGGCTCGGTGGGCCGCTCACGTCGTACCCGGACGACGTCGATCGCGGCGTTGCGGGTGATCGTGAGCAGCCACGTCACCGCCTGGGCGCGGCGCGGATCGTAGTTGCCCGCATGTCGCCAGGCGCGCACGAATGCTTCCTGCGCCACCTCCTCAGCGATGGCCGGCACACCCACGATCGACAGCGCCATCCCGTAGACCCGCCCCTGATATCGCCGGACGAATGTCGCCATCGCGTCGGCGTCGCCGGTGGCGATTCCGGCGAGCAGCGCCTCGTCCGACACTCCCACGTCCTTATGTACGTCGCCGCAGTGCGTTCGGATTGCGCGCCGCGGAAGTCAGCGAGCTCGGGTGACATCACACCACGTCATCGTGGTTCGCGTCATCGTCGGCCACCGGCACCGGCCGCAGCCGCGCCCACACAGCGAACACGGCGGCGGCGACTAAGAGGCCCGCCCCGGTCCACGTGTTGAGGTTCGTGCCGCCGGCCCGGTCGATGTCGGCTTGGCTCGTGCCGAACAACCCCATGAGCAGGATGATCACGCCGAAGACGGCCAGCAGCGCGGCGATGACCAGGCGGATGTCGAACGCGCTGGCCCAGCTTTTCCGCCCGGACCGATGATCGCTGGCGTTCATGAGCAGCTCCTCACGCGAAGATGATGTTCAAGGCGATGACGAGCACCAAGGTGATGCCGGCCATGAGACCCGGGCGCTGGTACCAGGACTGACCCTCGTCGCGCGGATCGTGGAAGCTGTCGCGGGGGGTCAGCCCGTACACCAGTCCCACCAGCTCACGAGCCGGTTTCGGAGCCGTGACCGTCGTGACGGCGACGCTGACGACGATGTCGACCGCGAAGGCAGCCCCAGCTGCCACGAACGCCGTCCCCTGCCCGGGGAGTTCGACGACGCCGGTCTCGGACATGACGAACACCGTCACCGCCGCCAGGGTCCCCGACACCAGCCCGACCCAACCCGCGGTCGGCGGCATCCGCTTCCAGAACATGCCCAAGATGAACGTCGCGAACAGCGGCGCGTTGAAGAACGAGAACAGCTGCTGCAGGTAGTCCATGAGGTTGGCGTAGCTCGCGGCGATGAACGCCGTGCCGACGGCGATGACGGTGGCGACCACCGTGACGACGCGCCCGACCAGGAGGTAGTAGGAGTCCTGCCGGTCCTTGACGATGTAACGCTGCCAGATGTCGTAACTGAACACGGTGTTGAACGAGCTGACGTTGGCGGCCATACCGGCCATGAACGATGCCAACAGGCCCGAGATCGCCAGTCCGAGCATCCCGTTGGGCACCAGGTCGCGAATCAGCAGCAGGAGCGCGTCGTTGTAATCGACGCCGGCCTCAGCGGACTCGGTGCGCTTGTACTCGGCCAGTTCGGGCACCAGCACCGCGGCGATCATGCCCGGGATGACCACGAGGAACGGGATGAACATCTTCGGGAACGCCCCGATGATGGGCGTCCGCCGGGCCGCCGACATGCTCTTGGACGCCATCGCCCGCTGCACCTCGACGAAGTTCGTCGTCCAGTAGCCGAAGGACAAGACAAAGCCCAGTCCGAACACGATGCCGATCACCGACAGCACACTGGAGTCGAACCCGGCCAGCTCGGTGCCCGGCCATGCTCCGGTCTGTGCCGGCGACGCCTCCTGCTCGACCCGGCTGACCAGTCCGTCCCAACCCCCGACTCGCTGCAAGGCGACGACGGTGAGCGGGAACAGCGCCGCGACGATGACGAAGAACTGCAGCACCTCGTTGTAGATCGCAGCCGAGAGACCGCCGAGCGTGATGTAGCACAGCACCACGACCGCAGCCGCGACCACCGAGATCGGGATCGGCCAGCCCAGCAGCACATTGATCAAGGTGGCCAGCAAGTACAGGTTGATGCCGGCGATCAGGACTTGGGCGACGGCGAAGGTGATCGCGTTGACCAGGTGGGCCGGTGCACTGAATCTCTTCAGCATGAATTCCGGGACGCTGCGCACCTTGGAGCCGTAGTAGAACGGCATCATCACCACGCCCAGGAACAGCATGGCCGGGACCGCGCCCACCCAGAAGTAGTGCATCGTCGGCATGCCGTACTGCGCACCGTTGGCCGACATACCGACGATCTCGATCGCGCCCAGGTTCGCGGAGATGAACGCCAAGCCGGTGACCCAGGCCGGCAGCGATCGGCCGGAGAGGAAGAAGTCGAGGCTGTCCGACACCGAGTACCGCGCCATCAGGCCGATGCCCAGCACGAAGATGAAATAGATCGCGATCAGGGCGTAGTCGGTGAAGCCGGCATCCAGGCGCAGGCTCGCATCGGCGAGGACGGTCATACGACGCACTCCCGGGTCGGGTGGGCTCCCGTTCGAGTACCGGATGATCAGTACTGCGCCGTCTCGTACCCGGGTTTTCGATTTCTATGATCTCCAGCCCGGGCCCGCCGGGTGGGATCGGTGCGGTCAGTGCCACCCCGCGGGATCCACACCGCCGGGCACGTCCGCGTCCGGGGCGTAGGGCGTGCGGGTGAACCGGAACGATGCGAGGTCGAGGTGACTGACCGACCCGTCGGAACGCCGGATCACCACCAGCGGCTCGCCGGCGAAATAACCGTCCAGTCCGATCCAGCGGTCGCGTCCGACCGGCCGGAACCGTGACGCTCGCGACGTCCCCTCCCGGGGCGCGAGCCGCAGCAGGTCGTCGTCACCGGCGCGGACGTCGAACGGTGCCGGGCCCCAGTACCACGGCCCGACCAGGTCGAGCGTGCCCGTCGGCAGCTGCGTCACGTGCCATGGCTGGATCGGCGTGGGCTCGGCCTGGGCCACCTCGGCCAACAGGCCGGAGGCCAGATCTCGCGGCAGGCCGGTCGTGGAGTTCGTGAACAGGACGACGCCGTCGCCGGATTCGACGTCCACGCGTACCGTCGCCAGGAACCCGGGCATCGAACCACCGTGGCCGACGAAGCGCTGGCCGTCGATGTTCCACACCTGAACGCCCAGGCCGTGCGCGGCGGTCCACGCGACGCCGGGGATGTCGTCGATGACCATCGGTACGCGCATCTCAGCGAGCGTGTCCGGACTGAGCAGTCCCTGCGTGTGTCCGGCGAGGAAGCCGGCCCAGCGAGCCAGGTCGCGCAACGTCGACCACAGCTGGCCGGCCGGCGCCATCGCCCCGGCGTCGTGCTCGGGTTCGGCGAGCACG
>Ga0079224_100004269_pt1 | contig 18381 bp, 17 predicted proteins | sample Stecom2015_FD_80414 | JGI IMG/M metagenome (GOLD analysis project Ga0079224, IMG submission 80414) | Agricultural soil microbial communities from Utah to study Nitrogen management - Steer compost 2015 | ecosystem: Environmental > Terrestrial > Soil > Agricultural land | place: USA: Utah...
AATATGAACCTCACCCAGCCGGTAGAAGCACACATTATGATATGTGCGTGGGAATGGGGCAAGTACCTGGGCGATAAGCCGGTGCGGCTTTGCCTGTCGCCGTATCAGCGTCCTAACCCGGAGTCTATCCGGATGGAAGCCAAAGTATGCGGCCACTATGTGAATGGCATACTCGCCACCAGCGAAGCCAGGTCGCGGGGTTACGACGAGGCGTTGATGCTCGACATGCACGGACGTGTTGCTCAGCCCCCGAGCTCGAACATTTTCGTAGAGATCAAAGGGGTGCTGTACACGCCACCCCCCGGCCACATATTTCCGGGTATTACGCGTGCTACGGTGATGGGCATCTGTAAGGAACTCGACATACCCGTGAGGGAAAAGCAGCTCAGTGTCGCCGAACTTGAACAGGCCGACAGCGCCTTCCTGTGCAGTACGGGCGCGGAGATAGCAAGCGTGGAATCTATCGACGCGCGTCCGTTCAAGCGGCCGTGGGAAGATACCCTGGGCGCGCTGGTGCAGGAGGCATATCGAAGCCAGGTGCTCGAAAAATCGTCCAGCTATGTCATCATTTGATTTCAATAGGCAACAGATAAAAAGATACAAACAATAATAGGTTTTCCGAGGAGTTCATGGAGATAAACAAGTACAGCAAGACGTTAACGCAGGATCCGACATTGCCCGGAGCACAGGCAATGCTTTATGGCATCGGTCTTACTGAGACCGACATGAAGAAAGCACAGGTAGGTATCGTAAGCACGGGTTACGACGGAAACACATGCAACATGCATTTGAACGCATTGGCCCAGCAGGTGAAGTCAGCGGTGTGGGATACCGGCCTCGTAGGTTTAACGTTTCACACCATCGGTGTGAGCGACGGCATGAGTAACGGTACGTTGGGCATGCGGTATTCACTGGTCAGCCGTGAAATCATCGCCGACTCGATAGAGACGGTGTGCGGTGCACAATATTACGATGGACTAATCGCGGTGGTAGGATGTGACAAGAACATGCCCGGTGCGCTAATCGCCATGGGACGCCTCAATCGGCCCTCCATCATGCTGTACGGTGGCACCATTGCCGGGGGCACATGGAAAGGTAAGAAACTCAATATCATTTCGTCCTTCGAAGCACTCGGCGAGCACATCGCTGGCCGTATCACTCCGGAAGACTTCAAGGGAATCGTACAGAATTCCTGTCCGGGTGCAGGCGCTTGCGGTGGGATGTATACGGCAAATACCATGGCGGCTGCCATCGAGGCTATGGGAATGTCGCTGCCCTATTCGTCGTCTAACCCGGCTGTTAGCGCCGAGAAATCGGAAGAAACCCGCGCGGCAGCGGAGGCTATGAAGGTGTTGCTGGAACGCGACATCAAGCCTTCCGACATCATGACGCGTGAAGCTTTCGAAAATGCCATTACGGTAATTATGGTGCTCGGCGGATCGACAAACGCCGTGCTCCACCTGATCGCGATGGCCAGGACCTGTGGTGTCGACATCGGGCAGGACGACTTCCAGCGGATCTCCGACAAAACGCCGCTGCTTGCCGACCTCAAGCCCAGCGGCAAATACCTGATGGAAGACCTTCATCAAATCGGTGGTGTGCCGCTGGTGATGAAATACCTTCTTGACAATGGCATGTTGCATGGCGACTGCCTTACGGTAACCGGCAAGACGCTTCGTGAAAATCTTGCTGATGTCCCCGCGATTGACTTTGCATCGCAAGACATCATTCGCCCATTGGACCGTCCCATTAAAGCAACGGGACATCTTCAGATCCTATACGGAAACCTGGCCCCGGAAGGATCGGTTGCCAAGATCACAGGTAAAGAGGGCGATCGTTTCAAAGGCCCGGCCCGGGTCTTCAACGGGGAGTTTGAGCTTGTCGACGGCGTGCAGAGTGGAAAGGTGAAGCGAGGCGACGTGGTCGTGATCCGTTACGTCGGTCCTAAAGGTGCACCGGGTATGCCCGAAATGCTGAAGCCGACCTCAGCCATAATGGGAGCAGGCCTGGGCGCCGATGTCGCACTGATAACAGACGGACGATTCTCTGGAGGTACACATGGTTTTGTGGTTGGCCACATTACGCCCGAGGCCTTCGATGGCGGGATGATCGCGCTTATCGAAGACGGCGATATTATCGAGATCGATGTTCAGAACCATCGCATCGATCTCCTGGTGGACGAGAACACAATTGCGCAGCGGAAGGCAGCATGGAAGCAGCCTCCACTGAACGCAAAAAATGGAATATTGTTAAAGTATGCGAAACAAGTAAAAAATGCCGCCCATGGATGCATTACTGATGAAAACTAAGACCGGCGCAGAGCAAGGAGGAAAAGAAACGGAAACGAAGATTTCGGGAGCCGAGGCGTTGCTCCGCTGCCTGGTGGCGGAGGGGGTTGAAACGATCTTTGGCTACCCCGGCGGTGCCATTATGCCGGTATATGATGCATTGTATCATTATTCTGATAGGATCAACCATATTCTCGTTCGGCACGAACAAGGTGCCATCCATGCGGCGCAAGGGTTCGCGCGCGTAACAGGAAAAACCGGGGTCGTGTTCGCTACGTCGGGTCCGGGCGCGACAAATCTGATCACCGGTCTGGCCGATGCGCTGATCGATTCCACGCCCGTCGTCTGCATCACTGGCCAGGTGTTCGCGCACCTGCTCGGAACTGATGCCTTCCAGGAAACCGACGTGGTCAACACCACGATACCGGTAACCAAGTGGAACGTCCAGGTCGCTGAAGCCAAAGACATCCCGTCGGCGGTAGCCAGGGCATTCTACATCGCCAACAGCGGAAGGCCGGGACCTGTGCTCATCGATATCACGAAGAACGCTCAGAATGAAATGATCGAGACGTTCACTTACGAAAAATGCACCGGTATCCGCACGTATCGGCCTAAGCCTACATTACAAACGGCACAAGTACAGGCGGCAGCCGAGCTGATTAACCAGGCGAAGCGTCCGTATATCCTGGCCGGCCAGGGCGTACTGCTTTCGGGGGCGACTGAAGAACTGAAAGCGCTTTCAGAGAAGGCAGGAATTCCTGTAGCATGCACGCTGTTGGGACTGGGCAGCTTTCCCACCGATCACCCGAACTATGTAGGCTTCCTGGGCATGCACGGCAACTACGGCCCCAATCTAAATACGAACGAGTGTGATGTACTTATTGGCATCGGCATGCGATTCGATGACCGGGTCACCGGCAATGTTTCTCGCTATGCCCGTCAGGCCAAGGTCATTCACGTTGAAATCGACAAGGCCGAGATCAGCAAAATCATCAAAGCTGACGTACCCGTTCACGCCGACGCGAAAGAGGCGCTTGGAGCATTGCTGCCTTTGGTCAAGTCTGCATCTCATCCGGAATGGCTTGAAAGCTTCCGCGCACTCAACCGGATCGAAGAAGAGAAGATCATTCAGAAGGAATGTCAACCGACGTGTGATAAGCTGATGATGGGTGAGGTCATTTACCAGATGTCTGAGATGACCAAAGGTGAAGCAATACTTGTAACGGACGTCGGCCAGCACCAGATGACAGCATCGCGGTACTACCGGTTCCGCTACCCGCTCACCAATGTTACATCCGGGGGTGCAGGGACTATGGGCTTTGCACTCCCGGCAGCCATCGGAGCAAAGATCGCGCGACCTGACAAAGAGGTTATCGCGGTCATCGGGGACGGTGGCTACCAGATGACCATGCAAGAGCTGGGCACAATTCTCCAGTATAAGATTCCCGTGAAGATTCTCGTGCTGAACAACAGCTACCTGGGTATGGTACGGCAATGGCAGCAACTGTTCCACGAAAAGCGGTACTCCTGTACGGAGATGGTCAATCCGGATTTTGTAAAGCTCGCAGAAGCATACAACGTACCTGCGCGGCGGGTGTCGCGGAGGGAGGACCTGACGGCCGGGTTAACGGAGCTGCTCAGTTCCAAGACTGCAGCCTTTCTCGAGGTTGTCGTCGGACGTGAGGACAATGTGTTCCCCATGGTTCCGGCAGGTGGATGCGTTTCGGATGTTCTCCTCGAACCGCCGACACTCCCTCAGGAAAAGAAATAGTATTTAATTTTACACGATTATCATGAAGCAGGAATTCACGCTCGAAATCGCAGCCGACAACAACTTTTCGATCCTCAATCGGATCGTAAATGTGCTTAACCGCCGGCGCGTCCGGATCAAAAAACTCATCGCCCATGAGATAGAAGGCGACTTTTACCGGGGTGGCGCCATTCTGCTCCTGTATACGACGGTGGAAATGATGGAGAAGGTCAAACACCAACTCGAGAAGCTGATTGAAGTCGAGTATGCCAATTACTCAGAAGGCAGCGACGCGTTTTACGAACGGAGTGAAAAACACGGGAGCCGCGTGGCGCCGTCGTCGCGGTCGCGGGCCATGACGGCATAGCAGTATTAGTACATAACCACAATCATCACAAATTCAAAAAACAACCATGGCAAAGATCAACTTTGGCGGAGTCATCGAAGAAGTAGTCACCCGGGAAGAATTCCCGATGGAGAAAGCACTCGACGCATTAAAGAATGAAACTATCGCAATTATCGGATACGGCGTTCAGGGACCTGCACAATCACTGAACCTCCGGGATAATGGATTCAATGTTATCGTGGGCCAGCGCAAAGGCTCCAAGACGTGGGACAAGGCCGTAGAGCACGGCTGGGTTCCCGGCGAAACGCTCTTCGAAATTGAAGAGGCCGCCAAACGCGGAACAATTATCCAGTTCCTTCTGTCGGACGCCGGACAGATCGCACTCTGGCCTACCATCAAACCGCACCTTACGGCCGGGAAGACGCTTTACTTCTCACATGGGTTCGGCATCACCTTCAAAGAACAAACGGGCATCGTCCCGTCGTCGGATATCGACGTGATCCTCGTTGCCCCGAAGGGATCGGGAACATCCGTACGCCGGCTGTTCCTTCAGGGTAAAGGCATTAACGCAAGCTACGCCGTGTTCCAGGATGCTACGGGTAACGCCAAGACGAAAGCCATTGCGCTCGGTATCGGCGTTGGCGCCGGATACCTGTTCGAAACGGATTTCCAGAAGGAAGTATACTCGGACCTTACCGGCGAACGCGGTACCCTGATGGGCGCCATCGCAGGAATCTTCGAAGCACAATACGAAGTGCTGCGCGCAAACGGTCACTCGCCGTCGGAAGCGTTTAACGAAACCGTCGAGGAACTAACGCAAAGCCTTATGCCTCTTGTTGCCGAGAACGGCATGGACTGGATGTACGCCAACTGCTCGACAACTGCCCAGCGCGGTGCGCTCGACTGGAAAAAGCGTTTCAAGGAGGCAACGTTGCCTGTGTTCCAGGAGCTCTATCAAAGCGTCGCTTCGGGCAAAGAAGCAAAGCGCACGATCGAAACGTGCAGCAAACCCGACTATCGTGAAAAACTCGCCGAAGAACTCAAAGAACTTCGCGAAAGCGAGCTGTGGCAAGCGGGCGCAGCTGTGCGGAATCTGAGGCCGGAAAAGGCTACCGTCGAGGAGAGCATGATCAACTGACGGCCTTCGGCAAGCGCTAACAAGCGTACGTAAACGCCAATTTTTTTGAGCGTTTTACTTTGAAGGACGGTACAAGTTTTATGATCTTCGTACCTTTGAAAGGTTGTTGATTCAACTGCTTGTTTCGACGAAGACCATGGGCTGACACCCATGCGAAATAAAGCCGCCCCGTGAACGGATTCCGACACGGGGCGGTTTCATTTTGGAACGCGCTGAACGAACTAACAGTTGTTATAACGGCCAAATAGTAAGTAACTTAGAAACCGATACCGGTAACTGACCAATGAGCCAGAAACCAAAGACATTATTTGAAAAGATCTGGGATCTTCACGTGGTAAAGCAGCGGGAAGGCTATCCCGATGTATTGTACATTGACCGTCATTTTATCCACGAGGTAACGAGCCCTCAGGCGTTTGCCGGGCTTCGTAAGAGGGGCATCAAGGTTTTCAATGCTTCGCGTACGACCGCAACGGCGGATCATAACGTGCCGACGTTGAATCAACACCTGCCCATCCGGGAAGAACTCTCGCGTCACCAGGTAGAGACGCTGAAAAAGAACTGTGAGGAGTTCGGCATTACGATGTATGGCCTGGGCCACCCCTACCAGGGAATCGTCCACATTATCGGCCCGGAACTTGGGTTGACCTTGCCCGGCATGACGATCGTCTGCGGCGACAGTCATACGTCTACCCACGGAGCCTTTGGCGCTATCGCGTTCGGCATTGGAACCAGCGAGGTTGAGCAGGTACTGGCTACACAGTGCATTCTGCAACATCGCCCGAAGACGATGCGGATTGAGATTAATGGCACCCTGGGCAAAGGCGTCGTATCAAAGGACATCATCCTTTATATCATCTCCAAAATATCAGCAGGTGGAGCAACAGGCTACTTCGTCGAGTACGCCGGTGAAGCGATCCGAAACCTGTCGATGGAGGCGCGCATGACCATCTGCAACATGAGCATAGAGATGGGCGCGCGTGGCGGCCTCATTGCCCCGGATGAGACTACTTTTAATTATATCCGCGGCAGAAAGTACGCACCACAAGGTGAGGCGTTCGACAAACTCGTCGAACAATGGCGAGAGCTTGAAACGGATGAAGGCGCTACCTACGACAAGGTACTGCAATTCGACGCTGCAGATATTGCGCCGATGATCACCTACGGAACGAATCCGGGAATGGGAATCAAGATTACCGATCGCATTCCGACCGTTGAAGAACTCAAAGATATCAACGAACAAACTTCTTTTCGTAAGTCGCTTGAATACATGGGGCTCGAGCCGGGTACGCCGCTGCTCGGCAGGCCGGTTGACTACGTCTTCATCGGCAGCTGTACCAACGCGCGCATCGAAGACTTGCGCATGGTAGCCAATATCGTCAAAGGAAAAAAGAAGGCCGGCAACGTGGAGGTCTGGATCGTGCCAGGCTCAAAGCAAGTTGAAGCTCAGGCCCGCGCCGAAGGTCTGGACAAGATCTTTGAAGAGGCAGGCTTCCAGTTGCGACAACCGGGATGTTCGGCTTGCCTGGCGATGAACGAAGACAAGATCCCTGCCGGTAAGTATTGCATCAGCACGTCAAACCGGAATTTTGAAGGACGCCAGGGTCCTAAATCGCGCACCTTCCTGGCAAGCCCACTCATGGCAGCAGCCGCAGCCATCACGGGAAGAGTAACGGATGTGCGGGAGTTGGTATAGCGATAGCTAAACACGAATTGAAATGAGCAAGGAAAAATTCACAACCCTGAAAAGCACGGCAGTACCGCTGCCCATAGAAAATATCGACACGGACCAGATCATCCCAGCCAGATTTCTTAAGGCCACAACACGGGAAGGGTTCGGCGAAAACCTGTTTCGCGACTGGCGCTATGACAGCGAAGGTAAACCAAAAGCGGATTTCGTTCTGAACGACTCCCGGTACAAAGGAAAGATCCTCGTCGCGGGCAAGAATTTCGGATGCGGTAGCAGCCGGGAGCACGCCGCGTGGGCGCTTGCCGATTTTGGCTTTCGCGTAGTGGTGTCGAGCTTCTTTGCCGACATCTTCAAGAACAACGCGCTGAACAACGCTGTGCTGCCCGTGACTGTGTCAGATGATTTTCTTCACAACGCACTGCGTGCTGTAGAGGCTGATCCGTCCACCGAAATCACTGTGGACCTCGAGAATCAGACGATCACGCTCGCAGACGGCATGTCGGAAAAATTCGAAATCAACCCGTACAAGAAGGCTTGCCTGATGAACGGGTACGATGACATCGATTATCTGCTGAGCCTTCGTGAAGAAATACGCAATTACGAACTAACGCATTCGTGAATTAGTCATCGATGAAGAAACACATAACCATAGTGCCCGGCGACGGGATCGGAAAGGAAGTTACAACCTGCGGTAAGGACGTTTTGGATCATATCGCCCAGGCATTCGGGCATGAGTTTGAATACGACTATGCTTCTGTTGGCCACGAGGCGATCGAGGCTACCGGCGAAGCGCTGCCAGAGGAAAGTCTTGCGACTATGCGCAAAGCCGACGCCATCCTGTTTGGAGCAGTAGGCCATCCGAAATATGACAATGATCCAACACTGAAGGTCCGTCCCGAACAGGGTCTGCTTAAAATGCGGAAGGAACTTGGTCTGTACGCCAACCTGCGACCGATAAAACTTTTCGACGAACTGCTCGGTGCTTCCAGCATCAGACCGGAAGTGCTCAAAGGAGCAGACATCCTCTTCTTCCGGGAGCTGACGGGCGATGTATATTTCGGAGAACGGGGAAGGAAGGACAACGGTAACACCGCGTATGATACGATGATCTATCATCGTTACGAAGTTGAACGCATTGCACACAAGGCCTTTAAGGCTGCGCAGACACGGCGTAAAAAGCTGACGTCGGTAGATAAGGCCAACGTGCTGGAAAGTTCACGGCTTTGGCGATCCGTAGTTCAGGAAGTAGCCACCCAATACCCTGATGTTGAAGTCGAGCACATGTTCGTAGACGCAGCTGCAATGAAGCTGATCCAGAACCCGAGAAGTTTTGATGTAGTCGTTACTGGAAATCTGTTTGGCGATATCCTGACAGACGAAGCCTCTCAGATCGCCGGCTCTATGGGCATGCTTGCCTCCGCGTCGATCGGCGACACTGTGGGATTGTATGAACCCATTCACGGAAGTGCACACGACATCACAGGGAAAGGAGTTGCCAATCCCCTGGCATCCATTCTTTCGGCAGCGTTGCTGCTGGACATCTCCTTCGGACTTAAGGAAGAGTCGGAATGCGTAATACGTGCGGTAGCGCAGGCGCTGAAAGACGGATACAGGACACGCGACATCGCGGATAAAGACACGCCGACCGAGAAGATTCTCGGTACGGAAGCCATGGGCAACCAAATTTGCAACAACATTCGCGTGCTGGCCGCTGTGGACAGCGAGTGAATTTTTGTGTATCTTGAACCAAACACACAAACAGCATGAGCCGGAAAATTGACATCTTCGATACGACACTCCGCGATGGAGAACAGGTCCCCGGATGCCAATTGTCAACTGACGAAAAGATCGTCGTAGCGAAAGCCCTGGAGGGGCTGGGTGTTGACATCATCGAGGCTGGGTTCCCGATCTCGAGTCCGGGCGATTTCCTTTCGGTAATCGAAATCTCCAAAGCCGTCAAAACCGGAGTATGCGCGCTCACCCGCGCCAAGAAAGATGATATCGACGTAGCAGCAGAAGCGCTGAAGTATGCCCGGCGCGGACGTATCCACACCGGCCTGGGAGCTTCCGACATTCACATCAAGCACAAGTTCAACTCCACACGCGAGAAAGTACTTGAACAAGGTGTTTGGGCTGTGCAGTACGCTAAGAGCAAAGGCGTAGAAGTCGAGTTCTTTGCAGAAGACTCCGGACGAGCCGATCTCGAATTCCTCGCCCGTATGGTCGAGGCGGTGATCGCAGCCGGCGCGGATGTCGTCAACATTCCGGACACGACCGGCTACTGCCTGCCGCATATGTACGGCAAGCGAATCAAATATTTGTTTGACAACGTACCCAATATCGACAAGGCGATTATCTCAGTCCACTGCCATAACGACCTGGGACTTGCTACGGCAAACACAATTGCCGGACTCATGAACGGCGCAGGACAAGCCGAAGTAACCATCAACGGAATCGGTGAACGTGCGGGTAACACGTCGCTGGAGGAGGTCACCATGATCATCCGAAAGCACAAGGACCTCGACATGCACACTAACCTGAAACCGGAAAAGATCTATGAGATCAGCCATCTTGTGTCTGAATTGATGCGGATGCCCGTTCAGCCCAACAAGGCTATCGTTGGCGCCAATGCCTTTGCCCATTCATCGGGAATTCACCAGGATGGATTTCTCAAGAACGCCGAGAACTACGAGATCATCGATCCGGCGGAAGTGGGCGTTCCTGCGTCCTCCATCATTCTCACGGCACGCAGTGGCCGCGCGGCATTAAAACACCGCCTGGAGCTGCTGGGATACCAGGTGAACAAACAGGAACTCGACGTGGTGTATCAGAACTTCCTCGTGCTTGCTGATGAGAAGAAGACCGTTCACGATGACGACCTCATCACGCTTTGCGCAAACACGCCGCTACTTCAGAAGTAATCGGTAAAGCAGGCTGGCGCCGCTTTACGGCTAGTGCCGAATAGAAAGCTAGACATAGCTTAACCAGGCTTTCTGCCGGTTTGCCATCTTGTATCGTTCGTACCATCGACTGATCGGATACAGGACGACTACGACCCCGATCCACACCAGGTACACGACAGGAAGTCCAAAGCCGTAGCCCGTCAAATCCTGCGACATAGTCACCCACGTATTGAAGATCATCGTCCAGACAGAATATCCCGACATTACGGCCGCGATCATGGCGATGAAGTGCACTACGAAAATGTGCATCACGTAATAAAATAGCGGTACCCTGCCGAACACAATGGTCTTGCGCGCGATTGCGGAAGGCTGGTTCTCCGTAAAAGCGAGGAACAGGAGGGACGGCCCGAGTGTCATGAGCAGGTACAACAGCGAGGGCGGATATTTTGTCGTGTTAAGAAAAGAAAGAAACGTGAACAGCGGTGTGTCCTGTTGAGTCCAGGGTACTGGATCTCCATAGGAGTTGATAAGTCGGATGACCGTGAAAAGCGTGATGGCGCCGGTGCCGAGATAGGTCAGAAGGCGTCTTCGGTGCTGTGCCGGGAACGCCTCAGTGTAAAGCACGCCCAGGCAATAGCCCAGGGCCATAGTTCCAATCCAGGGTATGAGCGGGTAGGCTACGAACACCCCACGGTCACCGCCGAGTGGAAAATAATTCTGGTCGTGAAGCAATGCCCAAAGGAAAGAGCCGATCCCTGTGCCTGGAAAATGTACACCGTCCAGAAGGTTGTGTCCGAACACCAGTACCAAGCCCGTAACCAGAATGGCCTTTAACGGCAGGCGCACCAGGAGACTCATCGCCAGCATACTGACTCCGATAGCCCATATCACCTGCAAAGCGATGAAGGGAAACCGGAAATTGAAAAACCAGGCAAAGTTCACAATGGTAAGCTCCAGGACGATCAGCCACAGCCCGCGCGTAAACAAAAAGAAGGACAGTTCAGAAACACCTTTGCGCCGGCCAGCCAGATAAGCAGAGGTTCCAGCCAGGAACACAAAAACCGGCGCACAAAAGTGCGTGATCCATCGCGTGAAGAACAGTACAGCGTTCGTCTTGGAAAGGTCGAGCGGATCGTAAAGAAAGGCGTCGGCGTGGAAATAATCCCGGGCATGATCAAGCACCATGATAATCATTACGACTCCCCGGAGCAGGTCAATCGATGAGATGCGAACGCCTTCCTTGTTCATGGTCGTATGAAATACGGACCGGCTTCCAAAAGGTTCTACGAAATCTTGCGCTTTTATCGCCCCACCGTCGGGTTCCCTACTCCCGCAATGTATAGAAAACCGCGGAGCAGCGCCTTGTCAGGTTGATCAATGAGGCAAAAAAAGGCCGGGAACTACCCGGCCTTGTCTTATGCGATATGAGGCTTGTCGCTTATACCATAAATCTTCCGGGACTCACCAGGATCCTGTCGGCCTCATCCAGTTCGAATCCATCGATCCGTTTGTTGTCCGAATTCCAGGTCACACGTTGGCCCGTCTTGAGCGAAAGCGTACCCATGTGTGCAGCGATTGCTTCCTGGAAGCCCTCCTCGATGCTACAACTAGGCTTACCTCCGTTGCGGATACAGCTCAGCCATTCCCGAATGTGGAGGTGGGTTGAGTCAACGCGGCGGCCGTCGCGATATGTGAACAGGAGCCCCTTGTCGGCAAAGTAGCGTGCCGTCGCAGAGGTGACGCCATCGAGCCCCTTGGCGCGTGGATTATAACTGTAGAGAGGCACATCTTCTGAAACGAGCCCATTCTTGATCCAGTCGGCGTAGCGCGTAGAGCGCGGGTCGGCGTAGATAGTCATAGAATTGCCCAGTTCCATGGTACCGTCGTGGCCCATCAATATCGTACCGCGGTCGTACTGGTTGCCCAACGTGGCACTGTACATGAAGGTCATGCCCCGTTCTTTTCCCTTTTCCTGGCTGGAGCCCATAAAGAAGTCGGGGTACTCCATGACCACCTGGAATACGTCAGGGACTTCGCGCCCGTCGTTGTGGGTATAAATTCCTCCTGTCGCCACGACCGTCTTGGGAATGCCCATGTTCAGCAGGCAGTTGATCCGGTCGAAGTCGTGGGTTAGCAGGTCCCCGGAAAGGCCGGTACCGTATTCCCACCATTTTCTCCAACGGAAGAAGCGTTCCGGGTTCCAGGGTATCTCGGGTGCATTACCCAGGAATTGATTCCAGTCGACTGTTTGAGGATTGGCGTTTTCATGGATATCGTATTGCCAGGCGCCATTGTCGTCGTTGCGATTGGTATTCGTCTGAATGAGACTGATGTGACCCAGCACGCCTTTGTTGATCGCGTCGATCGCGGTGAGGAAACTTTGCGTTTGCCGGTGCTGGTGACCAACCTGGAATACTACACCTGTTTCTTTGATGGTATTGTATAACTCATACGTTTCCGAGAGCATGTGCGTCATCGGTTTTTCAACGTATACATGCTTGCCGGCGCGTGCTGCGGCTATTGCCATCGGCGCATGCCAATGGTCGGGCGTTGCGATGACCACCGCATCGATGTCCGAGGCCGCGAGCATGTCCTCGTATGTACGATACCGCTTCGGTTTGTTGTTATCGACTGTTCCTGTCTCGATGGCCATTTCAGCGAACGTGTCGAAGACGTCGCACACGCCTCGGATTTGTACGTTGAGGTTTTCTTGTTCCAGGAAATCCTTCAGGCGGGTGTCGTTGGGGTTGCGTTTTGCCGCACCCAACATGCTCTCCTTCCATTCCTTGTCAGCAAAGCCCAGTGCCCGCATGAGCTGCTTGCCGCGAATGCCGTAACCGATGATCCCCAAACGGATGGGGTCGCCAGACATCGGACCCGACGATGGTGGCGCCACCGCCTTGATGTTAAGTTCTGACAGGATCGTCTCGCGTATTTCCTTTTCGGAAGAGTAGCGTGCGGCGGCAGCAGCAAACAGACTGCCTACGACAGGTATGCCGATGAGTCCCTTAAGCAGGTCGCGCCGTGAGAATCCTTTGTTGTCTTGTTGATCACTCATGATTGATAGGTTCTTCAGTTGGTAACAGGTACTGGACTTTGTCTTTGTCGTGCAAAAAGCCGCTCAATGCCGTAGTAGCGGGCGGTGGGGAATGCCATGACGACCATCAACGCGAACAGCTCGATGAGGTTCTTGTTCACTATGATGTAGGTACCTTCCACCGGGGCACTTGAGTCGATACCCGGAAACGGCGGATAGGCCAGGTAGAACATCGCAAGGAGGACCATCCCCACAATTGATGCTGGCCTTAGTAAGAATCCCAGCGTCAGCGCCAGCCCTATGATGATCATCGCCCATATGGTTACGAAATCCGCAATGCCCACCAAGGTGGCATTTCTACCGATGGACTGAAACAACCCTGAGAACCAACCTTGGGCACCCATAAGGTATCCCACCGAAGACCAGTTGGGGTTGAGTAGCTTTACGATTCCCTCATAAAGAAAATGCCATCCGATAAGCAAGCGGAGGCCGACGAGCGCGAACATCTGAATCTTTGAATAACCCGATTGTTCCATAATTCTTATTTGAATATAAAGGCATTAGCCTCTGTGAATATAGAAAGGAATCCCCCCGAATTCAACCGGAAGCGTGATGGGAGCGGAGGTACTTCCACAGTGTGTTTCGGTGTGTATTACACGCTTGGGTGCAAAGCCGCCATAATGCCTGATTTTGACCCAATTCATGGGTGCTCCGTTCGGGTGCAACCTTTGTCCGGGAGGTACGTTATCGCTGCCATCAAGTCTCCTTTCTCTATGTTACGGTGGATTCTTTGCGGACTCATGGCAGTCCCTCTCGCGGTTCATGGCCAGGCCTTCATCACACCTGTCGACGAAGTACCTCATTCCAATCAATGCTATATCGCGCTCAAAAACGGCTCCCGCATCGAAGGCATTGTGAAGTCATACGATATTGGTGAGGGGATAACAGCGATAACACTTGTGACCGTTGATGATGAGCGGGTCAAGGTAAGTGCCGCCGACATTTCTGAGCTGGGAGTAAAAGCCACCGGACTCGTCAAGATGGAGCTCATTGCCGAGGGTACGGAGACCGTAAAGAAACTCACCAGGGCAAATTTTGAAGAGATCGCCAACCGGGAGTACATCATTTACCAACAAGCGTTACTTCCTGGAAAAAAGACGCGGTATGCTTTGCTTCAACTCCTGAACCCGGGATTCGATAGTATGATAAAGGTATTTCAGGATCCTTGGGCGGTAGAGTCCACCGGGCTGACTTTTGGTGATGCGACGCTTACCGGCGAGGAAGATAAGTCCTACCTTTTTGTCAAAGGTGGCGGCCAGGCATTTAAGGTCAAAAAAGGAACCTACAAGAAAGAATTCCGGGCCATCTTCGGCGATTGTCCAAAAATGCTTGAAGTATACGAAGGAGAGAAACTTCGCTTTCGGGATGCCGCCCTCCACGTATTTGTGTATGATCAGATTTGTCGGGAATAAGTTTACTACCTTAGATCCTGCCAAACCAGAAGGCCGCGTTCAAGATCTGAAGTACAATTGCCGTCGCCGCTTCCAGTGAATCCACCATCCGGACTGCAAATAAACTTGCAGCTTTCATCGTACAGCATGCTCGGGATGTCACAACAATAGGACGGTACATAGTAGACGACAGCCCCTCCATATTCAAATTGCCACACGCTGGCAGGTGGGTTGCGCACGGGCTCCGACCTGATAGACTCGATCAAATCCCTGATACAATCAGGAACAAAGGGCGGAATTTCGTCGATGCTGCGAAAGGTGATCGATTCAAAGGCGCTTATCAGCTGCTCGCGTACAGCGGGTCGCGCGTCACGGCTGCTCATTTGAAATTTTAGCGTCCCGCTTTCATCCACACTCTCAAAGTAAACGCCGGTAATGCCCTTGCTCCCGCGACGAGGTTTCACAAGCTTCGCTTTGCGACCGTCAATGGTGGTCCAGAAAGTTTCGTGTGTGTCAGGATCGACATCCAGGTTGGAGGCAAACCGACCATAGTCAAACTCGATCTCACCCAAACCACCTGCACGGATACCCCCTACATAGGAGTCGTATCCCGTTTTGATGACCGGCTGCCAGGACCCCGGAACCACGATGGTAAATCTGCCGAAATCGAGGGTCTTCGGCTCCGTGTCCTGCTCCGGGTGGCAGGAGGCTACGGTCAGGACAGAGATCCACGCATACTTCGCCAGGCGCATTCTCTTTAATTATTTAGGGAAGCTATAGCCTAGAACAATTTAAGGAAAACCCGGCCGCGAAAAAAGACGTCAGCTCATTGCTCGGCATGAAGGCCAATGCGGTTGCCTTCAGAATCCAGGATGATGGCGATCAGGCCGGCGGGAATCTGCGTCTTTGGCATGATGATCCGGCCACCCGCGGGAACTACCCGGTCCAGCACGGCTTGCAGATTCGGGCTCGCATTGAGATAGATCAACGTCCCGATCTTAGAAGGCTTGGAGGTTTCCGACTTGGTGAGGGCACCTGTTACCCGGCCTGAGGTCGCCTGAATCACATCAGGATGCGAAGGAAAGAATGTTAACTCTTCGTTGGTTGCCTCGACTTTCACCGTACGCATCTCTATGTCGAGGATGGTCTCGTAAAACTTTTTTGCTCGCTGTGAGTCGACTACCGGAATCTCGAACCAGGTGATCACATTGGTATCGGCGTCGATCTTTCTCAGCTTGGTTTTTTCAATAGTACTGCCCATCGTTGTCCGGCTTTTTTTCCTTTCGCCATCATAAGAACAATCCTCCGGCACCGAAAGGTCCAACCCGGCCGATTAATCCAAAACGACTTGTCATTTGCGCGCTTTGGCCTTGCCTTCCTTAGAGAGGGCAAAGCGCGAATCACGCGTCATCTTATCAATAAATTCTGCTTTGCGAAACCGCATCGCACTCCAGTCGTCGTCAATGGCGACGGCTCGTACTACCTCAAAACCAGCATTGCCGAGCGTATCCCACCCTTTGTCACGGCTGATATCTACCTTATATTTTTTTGATGTCCCCTTGGGGTAGGCAAACCACAGCACAGCGTCGCCTTTTATTTTGGCTTCAATCGATTTGAACGCCTTGTCGATGGCTGGCCTCGATTTCACAAAAACAAGGGCGAAGTCGATTTCCTTGCATTTCCCCGGCGCCGTGACAACAGTCGCAAACTCCTCCATCCCTTTCTTTTCGGCTTCAAACTCCGGCGGGCTGTCGACAATACAGAGTTGGCTTTGATCTTTAAAGTTCAGTTTCTTCAGAAGAGGCGTCATACAGCGTCAAAGTAAAGGAGTCTACCGCAGCCTTTCCTGCACTGAACCGCACGTAAGCATCTCGTCGCCAAAGTACGGGTTACGAATGGTTTCGCTGTCACTAAGCCAATACCCACCTTCGTTGTCGAACGCCATCGGGCAGTACTCATAAAAGGCAACAGTGCCCCCTAGCCCGAACGCCTTCACGCTTTCATACATCGACTCAGTCAGGTCGCTGAACAAGGAGCGTTGTTCTTCCAGATCGCTTTCCATGGAAATGGCATCCAATGCGCGCTCCAGTCCGGCCCGGTAAGCATTCCAATCATTCAGGGCTGCTCCCGACAACAGGCTGCCATCGACACTGGCGAGGGCCGTTCTGGCCTCACCGGCCTCCGCGCGCGCTGCCTCAGCATCGGACGCAACGAAGGCATCCTTTAATTGAAGATATTCATCGAACGTGGCCGAAAGCTGTTCCTGGAACTTCGTATCTACCTGGAATCGGGGACCTGTGGGTTCTGCCACCTCGGCCTTCGTGTCACCCGATTCGCTACCCTTTTTACCTGTGCATCCAACAACGGCTACCATTATGCTGCACAACACCCAGATAAGAATTCGTTTTTGGTTCATGGATCAAAGTTACAGATTGTATCGACATGGAACATTCCGTTCCCCTACTCATGGCCCATGCGGCCCTAATTCAGCCGCTTTTCCAGTACCGCGAACTCCAGGGGCATTCTTGGCTTTCCGTAGCGCGGGTCGGTAAAGGCAAAAGGTTTTCGCACGCCTGTGTCCCGATATCCGTGTCGCAGGTACCAGTCGATCAACTCCTTCCGCACGGAGAGCACGGTCATGAAAATCGTGCGGCATCCACGCCGGCTGGCCTCGGCCTCCGCAGCACGCAGGAGCTCTTTTCCTATACCCCGACTCTGGAGATCAGGTCTCACGGTGAGCGTACCGAGGTATAACCGGTCCTCTTCCATGCGAAGTTCCACGCACCCTACGATGCCCGAGGCATTGACCGCCTTTAGCATCACCGATGTGGTATCCTCGATAATGTCGCGGATAAGCTGAGCATCTGTTCTCGTACCGTCAATCAGTTGCGCTTCTGTGGTCCACCCCTGTAAGGCCGAAGCGCCGCGATAAGCGGAATTGATAAGTCGCTCCAGGGCTTCCGCATCTTCAGGCGAAGCTTCCGAGATCACAACGCTGGTCTGCCCGACGTCAGTTTTCATGCGCGGTAAGTTACATTGAAAAAATCAAACGTTGACCCAACAGCGTTGAGCGACAGTACCCGACCGCCGCACTTTTATTTCGGACACCTTATGTTCAGTACTGAACAACGGCGCTGCCGGAAACGCTAAAGCATTTAAGCGAATAAATCGACGGAGCAGCATTGCGTTTGGTGAATAACTCGTGAAGCGAGTAATAATGACAGCCAAACTTTCGTTCTTGCTCCATGGAAAAAATGAACCGGTTCTTTTGGTGGTGTTCGGGCGCGCACCCGGACCTTCTTTTGAAATGCCCTACGGAGACCAGTAAATATGTCGGTATCGGCGCGACAGTATTTTTTACCGGGGTGTTTGCGTGGATGGCTTCGGGCTACGCCCTGTTCACGGTGTTCGACAACGCGTGGATCGCGACGGGGCTGGGATTCGTGTGGGGTCTGATGATCTTCAACCTCGACCGATACATCGTTTCGAGTATGCGCAAAGAGGGCAACGTCCGCCGGGAACTGCTGACAGCCCTTCCGCGGCTCATCCTCGCTGTGCTGATATCCCTGGTTATAGCAAAGCCCCTTGAAATGAAAATCTTCGAAAAGGAAATCCGCGGGGAGCTCACGATCATGGAGCAGCAAATCCGAACTTCGCAGGAAGGCGAGATTCGTGCCCGCTATGCCGAAGAACAGCTCATCCTCAGGAATGATATTGCCCAACTCAAGCAAGAAATACTCGACAAAACCCGTGACCGCGATGAGCTGCGCCGGTTAGCCCA
>Ga0079224_100004271_pt1 | contig 18379 bp, 17 predicted proteins | sample Stecom2015_FD_80414 | JGI IMG/M metagenome (GOLD analysis project Ga0079224, IMG submission 80414) | Agricultural soil microbial communities from Utah to study Nitrogen management - Steer compost 2015 | ecosystem: Environmental > Terrestrial > Soil > Agricultural land | place: USA: Utah...
GGACGAGCAGGACGACGAGTACGACGACGACAAGCACGCCAACCAGGACCAGGAGGCCCACGAGGAGCACGAGGAGCAACAGGACCAGCAGGAGGACCAGGAGCAACAGGACCAGCAGGATCAACAGGACCAGCAGGATCAACAGGACCAGCAGGACCAGCAGCAGGATCAACAGGGCGGCTCGCCCGACGACATCGAGCAACGGCAACAGAACAAGCGCGACGACGCCGACGACCAGGCTCAGGGCGGTCAGGGCGGTCAAGGTGACCAGCAGGACCAGCAGGATCAGCAGGACGACCAGCAAGGCGGTGGTGGAGGTGGCCAGGAGCAGCAGACGCCGGAGCCCCCGCCGGACCCGCAGCAGGAGGAGCTCGAGGAGCGCAACCGGCAGGGCGAGCAGGACCGCCAGGAGAGCGAGCAGCAGGAGGGCGGCGGCTTCGGCGGCGGCCAGAACTGGTGACCCGGGCCGGGGACTCCCGCACCTGAGCGAATCCGGGGGAGTACTCCCCATCGCCAGGGGAAGGGATGCTCCGTACGCTCGGTCGGACACCGGGCTGTCCGAGTCACGGCCCACTGGTGCCGCCGATGAGCGAGGTCACTACGCTCACCGGAGACGTCGAGTCGTAGGGAGGACCCATGACCAGCCCGGAAGACTTCACGGCCTACGAGGCCGGTAATCCGGCCACACCGCCGGAGGTTCTGGCGCAGATCGCCGAATCCCGGCCGGACCTCCGGGCGCTGGTCGCAGGTAACCCGGCGGCGCCTGACTCGGCGGTCCAGTACCTCGCCGGACTAGGTGATCCGGGTGTCGACGCGGCGTTGCGGAGCCGGGAGAGCCGGCTGGCCACCGATGGGCCCGGGCCGGGCCAGGACCCGGACCGAGCAGGCGAGGGGGCGGCCCCCGGCGCTCGGTCCGGCGACGGACCCGAACAGTTCGAGCGGACCGACGGCGCGGAGCCGTCGGGCGGCCCGTTCGGTGGGCCGGAGCGCCAGGGTGATCCCGCCGTCGGTGGTGAGCAGGCGCCGGCGGCACCCAGCGGTGGCGCACCCGGCGATCCGGGAGTGCAGGCCGCTCCATCGGGAACCGAGCGCGCCCCGTCCGACCAGGACGGCCCGGCGCCGCTCGGGTCCGCCCCCGACACCGGGCAGGGGCCCGGAGAGCCCGGCCCGGCTCCGCAGGAGGCCGCGGCCGCCGGCGGGTTCGCTCAGTCCGGCCAGTACGGCCAGCCCGGTCCGGACCAGTACGGCGGGCAGCAGCAGGACCCGTACGGCCAGCAGTACGGCCAGCAACAGTACGGCCAGGAGCAGTACTCCCAGCAGCCGTCCGCCCAGCCCGACCCGTACGGGCAGCAGTCCTACGGGCAGCAGCCGGGTCCGTACGGCCCGGATCAGCAGCCGGGGCAGCAAGCGTGGTACGGCGCCCCTACGCAGGCAGGCGGGTACGCCGACTACGGCCAACCGCAGGATCCGTACGCCCAGCAGCAGTACGCCGCCCAGCCGTACGGCCAACCCGGCGCCGGCGGGCCGTGGGCCACGGACGGCGGCGGCGGCTCCAACCGCACCAAGTGGATCGTGGCTGCCATCGCCGCGGTCGTGGTCATCGCCCTCGTCGTGGTCGGGGTCTGGTTCTTCACCCGAGACGGCGGCGAGGACCCGACCGCGGACCCGACCACGGCGGCGCCCACGTCCGCGGATCCGACCGACGAGCCGACCTCCGAGGAACCGACCGACGAGCCGACGTCCGAGGAACCGACCGACGAGCCGACGTCCGAGGACCCGACCGAGGAACCGACCGACGAGGGGGGCGGTTCCGGCGACGGACCGTACACCTACGGTGACGACGAGCACTTCGACCAGCTGTGGGACGAGTGCGAAGGCGGCAACGCCGCGTCCTGCGACGAACTCTGGCTCGACTCACCCTTCGACTCCGAGTACGAGGAGTTCGGCTACACCTGCGGCGGTCGCGTCGACCAGACCGAGTTCTTGACCAACGGTTTCACCTGTGACGGCCTGACGTAGCGTCTCGCCGTTCCGGTCGGTGGGCCGCAGCGGCGGTTCGCTGACCCGCGGGCCTTCGCCCCTGCGCCGGCAGGTCAGGCAACCGAGGCCGCGCCGGCCGGTACCGCGCCTTCCGGCGCGCCGACCGCTCGCAGCACGAAGGACTCGGTCGTCGCGACGTAAGTGGCGCGGGCGGCCTCGTCGCGAGGAGCCGGCCGACCCGTCAGGCAGGAGTGCACGAGCGGGACGACGGCGTCGAGATCCTGCTCGGGGATCTCGCCGGAGCGGATGGCCTCGCGCAGGATGTCCCGCAGCAGTGTCTCGACCTGTGCGACGTGCGTGCGCAACCGTGCGATCGCGTCCCGGCTGATCACTTGCTTCAGATCCGGCCCGGGGGCGAAGTGGTAGGACGGCGCCAGCGAGAGCTGCTGGCGCACGTACACCCGCAGTTGCTCCACCGGGTCGCTCACCTCGGCCAGCGCCTGGCGCAGATGCGTCACGTACGCCGACGTCTCGTGCTCGATGAACGCCAGGAGCAGAGTCTCCTTGTCGGGGAAGTGGTTGTAGACGGCGGTTCGTCCGATGCCGGCCCGGGCCGCGATGTCGGCCAGCGAGATCGCGTCGAAGCCACGTTCGCTCATCAACGAGGACAACGCGGAGAACAGCGCGTCACGGGTGCGCTCGCGATGCTCGGCCAGCGAGCTCCCCAGGATCTTCGGCATACCCGACATCCTGCCAGTAGATGACGGATGACGGCGAATCGTCGTGAAAACTTCGCGCTCGCCCGCCTTCTCGCTCAGTACGCCGGCGACTCCTGGCGGCAGAGGACGATCCCGGAGATCATGGGACACCGACATCCCGAGCGGGAGGTCACGCGAGAGGCGCAGCATGTCCACGAGCTATCCCGACCCGAACGATGCCACCGGCCGATACCGGCCCGGTGGCCCCGGCGACCCGGCGAGCCAGTACGGGTTCACCCAGCCGCCGGCCGGTCACGCCCAGCCACCGCCCGGGTTCGGTCCGCCCGCCGGACCTCCGCCGGGAGCACGACCGCCCGGACAGCAGCCGGGGCGGTACTGGAGCAGTGGCTCCGGCACCGGCAAGGGTCTCGCGATCGTGCTCGTGATCATGATCGTGGGCTTCATCCTCACGGTCGGGATCTTCATCGTCACGATCTTCTTCGCCATCGGCAGCAGCAGCGCCGCGCCGGCCGAGGAGCCAGTGACACCGGTGGTCCGCTACGAGGCAAGCACTCCGGCCGGTCCGGGCAGCTGAGTCACACCCGCGCGGCGATCGTGCTCTGCAACGCGGCGACGATCGGCCGGTCAGGTTCCAGCCAGTCCAGGTCCGGCAGCTGAGCCGGAACTGTCCACGACAACCGGTCGTGGTCCTGCAACGGCCTGGGCATGCCCGAGGTGAGCTCCGCGAGCCAGACCCGCATCGTGAGGCCGTCGAGGATCGGCCAATCTCCGCCGTCACCGGCTGGGATCATGGGGCCGAGACGCACCCGGACGCCCAGTTCCTCCGCGAGTTCGCGATGCAGCGCCGCCTCGGGCGCCTCGTCCCGCTCGACCTTGCCACCGGGTAGCTCCCACCGGCCGGCGAGCCGCTCCGGCGCCGACCGGCGGGCGCACAGCACCACTGTCGGCCTCGTCAGAGAGTCGACGACGGCGGCCGCGGCCACCAGTCGCGGTGGTCGATCGCTCACGCCAGGCGGGCGGGGAACCCGCCGGTGGCCACCGGTCCCCAGCGTTCGACGGTGACCCGGATGAGCGATTTGCCCTGGTCCCGCATGGCCTGGCGGTACTCGTCCCAGTCCGGGTGCTCGCCGGAGATGCAGCGGAAGTACTCGACGAGAGGCTCGAGGGCCTCGGGCAGGTCGAGCACCTCGGCGGTGCCGTCCAGTTGGATCCAGGCCCCGCCGAAGTCGTCGGAGAGTACGCACACCGACGCCCGGGCATCACGGCGCAGGTTCACCGCTTTCGCTCGTTCGGGATAGGTCGAGATCACCACGCGTCCGTCCGTGTCCATCCCGCAGGTGACGGGGCTCATCTGCACCCCGCCGTCGGCGCGGTGAGTGAGCAGGACGGCGTGGTGGCGCGGCCGGACGAACTCCTCCATCTCGGCGCGGCTGACGCTGGTGGTGCTGGCGATGGTCCGTGGCATGGTCGCCACCCTAGCCACGCGCACCCGCGCCCGCCTCGCTCAGCCGAGCTCAGCCGCCAGCTCGCCGTCGGAGAGGGGCTCGAGGCGGATCTCGACCGTCTGCTCACGGGCGGCTCCACTCGAGTAGACGATCCCCCGCAACGGCGAGATGTCCAGGTAGTCCCGGCCTCAGCCGAGCACCACGTACCGGTGGTCGACGAGGCCGCCGTTGCTCGGGTCGAGGTGGATCCAGCCACCGCCCGGTACCCAGACGGCCGCCCACGCGTGCGCGCGTCCGGCACCGCGGAGCCGCTCGCCGTCACGCACGAAACCGGTCACGTACCGGGCGGCCAGCCCCATCGACCGCAGGCATCCCACGGCCAGGTGCGCGTAGTCGTGGCACGAGCCGCTCCGCGTGGCGAGCACGTCGGCCAGCGTTCGGTCGGTCGACGACGTGCCCGGCCGGTACTCGAGCTCGGCATGGATCCGGTCGCACAGGGCGACGACGGCGTCGGTGACCCGCTCGCCGGGGTGGAAGACCGACAGCGCGTACTCGAGCACCGCGTCCTCCGGCGCGGCCAGCGGGGAGGCCAACGCCGACTCGACGATCGTCATGACCGACGCCGGTCCTTCCCCGTTCCTGCCCTGTCCCGTGGCCCGCATCGCGCTGACGTCCGCCACCGCCGACTCCCAGCTCAGCGCCGGCAGCGCGGTCAGGTCGGGCCGGCGACGGCTGACGGTCACGAGTGCCTGCGCCAGCACCTCGAGCACGTCGTGCTCCTGCGCGACGTGGAAGTAGGCCGCCTGATTACCGGAGACGTCCAGGTGCTGCGCCGTCTCCGCCGGTCGGGGCGTGACCTGCATCCCGGACCGGTGCACGTGCTGGCCCCCGCCGTCGCGCGGGGTCAGCATGGCGCGGCCGTAGGAGCTCGTCACCGGCGCCGAGTACCGATACGTGCTGCGGTGGATGAGCCGGTAATGGTGCCGGCGGTCCGCTCTCATGCCTGCCAACCTCCGGCCGACCAGGACGACGGTGCCGGACGGCTCAGGTGCACCCGTACGACCTCGTCGGTCAGGTCCTCCAGGAGTCGCCGGTAGGTCGCGAGGTCAGCAGCGAGGTCACAACGCTCGGCCCCCGTGCCGGAGGTGACCGCCCGACTGGTGTCCAACTCGTCGACGGCGTCGGCGAGGACGGCCAGCAGTCGGTCCCGCTCCCCGGCGTCCGTGACGACCGGCAGATTCGCGCGATGGTCGTCCAGCCGGTCGAGCTGGAACGCCAGTGATCGCGGATTGCCGTGGTCGCGGAGCAGGAGCTCGAGAGCCCCGGCCGTCTCGCCGCGGCGGTAACGACGGCGGAACGTCAGGCCCGATTCGTGAGCCGCCAGCACCGAGGTGACGACGAGTTCCTCGACCGCCGGCTCGTGCCGCGTGGCGAGGGTCGCGGCGAGGGTGGCGACGACGCGGTGTGCGCGCTCCAGACGGCGACCGGCGTCGAGCAGGTGCCACCCGACGTCGCGGACCAGTGACTCGCTCACGGTGCCGTGCGCCGCGAGCAGCGCCTCGAGCACCGTCAGGAGCGTGGGAGCCAGGCCGGCGTCGGACGCGAGACCGGCGCGGCTACGGCGACGTTCCCGCTCGCGGCGCAGCGCCCGTTCCGTGGAGGAGAGCGTCAGCCAGAAGTCGCCGCTGAGGTTGTCCCGCACGTGTGCGGCCTCGCGACCCATCTGCGCCACCGTCCAGGCGAGAGAGCCCTCGACCGACACGTCGGTGACCAGGTGGGCGAGCGGTACCTCCGCGGTCGTGCGGTGCAGCGCGCCGAGGAGGACCTGCAGGGCCCGGCCGCCGGCGCCCCCGGGCCGCGTGCCGGGCCTGGCGTGGTAGTCGTCCCACCGGTCCGAGACCGTGAGCAGCAGCCGGACCGTGGCCTCGGCGCGTTCGAGATGCCGGCCCAACCGGAAGAGGTTTTCCGCGCTGCGCAGGGAGGCCGCGTCGCTCGTGTCACGGGTGGAATGCGCACCGGGGGAGGGCGCCGCCGGTCCCGGTGGGTCCGGCTCGGAGGCCAGGACCCAGACGTCCTTCGCCGGGGTCGGCAGCGGATCGGACGCCAGGGTGGTCTGGGGCGCGGTGCCGGCATGGCCCAGCGCCCCCGGCATGAGGATGTAGTCCGCCCCGTCGGTGACGGTGAAGGTGCGCACGGAGGTCTGCCGGGGCACGAGCGCGGCGCCGTCGAGCGTCGGCGTCGTCGACGGCTCGACCGGCTCCTGCCCGACCCACGCCGCGGGACGGACGGCGATGGCCGCCGCCAGATCGGCGCGCTCGCCGAGTGAGAGCTCCCACCCGCGCACGGGCGGACGGTCACCGGTCACCGACCGGCGAGACCGACGGCGTCCGGATCCAGGTGTTCCTGGGCACTCTGGCCGGCGTCACGTCACCCGCGCGGACGTACTCGCCGGCCCTGGCCGCGCAGCTGGACCTGCCGGCCGGTGCGCGGTTCGACCTGCCGGTGGATCCGGCTTTCGAGCACGCGGTCCTCGTCGACCGCGGTGAGGTCACGGTGGCCGACGTCGCGGTCCCCGCCGCCTGGCTCGGCTACCTGGCGCCCGGGCGGCGGCGACTGCCGTTGCGGGTCGGTCACCACCCGGCACGGGTGGTGGTCATCGGTGGCACGCCGTTCGCCGAGCAGATCCTCATGTGGTGGAACTTCGTCGGCCGCACCCACGACGAGGTGGTGGCCGCTCGTGCCGAGTGGCAGCGCGTCGTGGCCGCGTCCGACGGCGGAGGCGCCGCCGTGCCGGCCGCGCACCACGAGCAGACCCGGGCCGCCATCGCCCGGTTCGGCGCCGTCCCCGGCTACGACGGCCGGCCACTGCCGGCACCGGACCTGCCGAACGTGCGCCTGCGGCCGCGGGAGCGACCACCGGGCTGAGCGCGCAGCTCGGCCGGGTGGGTCCGGACGAGCAGGCTCGGACACGACCATGCATCAGGCACAGGGGGGAACCATGCGCAAGACCGTGGCGATCGCCACGGCGGCGGCCGCGACCACGATGGTCGTCGCAGCGTGCGGCGACGCGACGCCGGCGCCACCGGAGGAGACCACGGCGGAGGGGAAGCCGACGGAGCAGGAGCCGACGGGGGAACCGACCGCGGAGGAGACCACCGAGGCAGAGCCGTTCGATCCGAGGTCGGTGGACCTGACGAACATGGCGTGGCGATACGTGAGCGTCGGCGTCGCCCCGGTCCAGGTCGACTTCTCCGACGGTGAGGCCCTCGGACACTTCGACCGGTGGGACGGCCAGTTCGTCATCGAGGACGAACCGCTATACGTCGATATGGACGACGACGGCGACGAGGACGTCGTCGCGTCCGCGAGCTTCAACGCCGAACTCCAGCCGGAGACCTACCAGTGGGTCACCACCGAGTGGTTCGTCTGGCTCACCGACGGTGAGCAGCTCGTCCAGATGCCGTACCCGCTGACCTCCTCCGGCGACTGCGCCTCTCGCACCGAGTCCGTGCAGCCGGCCGGCGGCGGGCTCGGCGTCGACGTTGTCCAGAACCAGGTCGGGTGGCAGTCGGAGTGCGCCGCGGGTGCGAGCATCTCAGTCGATCGCACGGTCCGCGTCGAGCACGGGAACGACGGTGAGGCGTGGCTCGTCCAGACCGAGCCGTTCCCGTCCTGGGGCGGGGACTGTCGGCCACTGGCCGGTGACGTCTCTCAGCTCGAGGCCTCGGACGTGTCCGTGGCACCCGGCCTGGATGCGGCCTCACCCGACGAACGCGCCATGGTCGATGAGAGCGAGCTCTGGATGTCCGAGACGGTCGACGGCTGGGACTTCGTCACCTACCTCCACGAAGGGGACGCGAACTTCGTCTCCTACTGCGGCTGGGTGCCCTCCTCCTGAGCAATCGGCGCCGTCCGGGTGCCCGCCGTCTCAGACCAGCCGGATGTCGCCGTCGCGTGTGATTCGCAGCCAGCGGTAGCCGTACCCGTCGAGGGTCAGTTCCACGTCTCGGTCCGCGTCGAGCCGGCACCGACCCGCCTGCAGCAGGTCCACCAGTTCGGTTCCGGGCTCCTCGTCCTCGAACGTGAGCGGGACGACCGCCGGGTGTGCACCGAGATTGTGCAGCAGCACCATGGCGGCCTCGTCCCAGGTCACTCGGTGTGCGAGGACCGGCACGTGCGGCTGGTCCAGCAGCTCGAAGGTGCCCCAGCCGAGCTCGGGGCACTCGCGATAACGCTGGGCCAGGCGGGTGATGTGGTGCAGCAGCGAGTCCTCGTCGCGGCGGGCGTCCGCGGCGTTGACGTGCTCGGGACCGAACGCTCCCTCGACGAGCGGGGTGACGAGTTTGCGGGGCGGGGCCTGGGAGAACCCGCCGTTCTTCCCCCTGGACCACTGCATCGGCGTGCGCACGGCGGTCCGGCCCGGGAGGTCCAGACGTTCGCCCATGCCGATCTCCTCGCCGTAGAACAGCACCGGCGTGCCCGGCAGGGAGAGCAGCAGCGAGTACGCCATCTTCAGGCGGCGCGGATCGCCGTCGAGCATGGGCGGGAGGCGCCGCTTGAGGCCACGGCCGAACAGCTGCATCTCCTCCGCCGGGCCGAAGGCGTCGAAGACCTCCTGCCGCTCGGCCGCGGTCAGCTTGTCCAGCGTCAGCTCGTCGTGGCTGCGTAGGAAGGTCGCGAACTGGGAGTCGGGAGAGATCGTCGGGCGGGCGGCGAGCGCCTCGGCCAACGGGCGTGCGTCCTCGCGCGCCATCGCCAGGTAGCAGTGCTGGTTCCCGATGAAGTCGAACTGCATGGTGAGCTCGTCGCCGTCCTGGCCGCCGAAGAAGTCGAGCTGGTCCGCGTAGGGAAGGTTGACCTCGCCCAGGAGGATGGCGTTGCCGTTGCGGCGCTGCAGGAACTGACGCAGCGCCCGCAGGTACGCGTGCGGTTCGGAGAAGTCGTGCTGCTGCCGGTCCGACATGCCGGCATCGCCCAGGAAGTACGGCACCGCGTCGACCCGGAACCCGTCCACCCCGACCTGCAGCCAGAAGCCCATCGTCTTGGCGATCGCGTCGCGGACCTTCGGGTTCGCGGTGTTCAGGTCCGGCTGGTGGGAGTAGAAGTGGTGGAGGTACCACTCCTCGGTGCGGTCGTCGTACGCCCAGATGGAGTCCTCCTCGTCCGGGAACACGACCTGGTCCGAGGTGTCGGGTGGCGGGTCCGAACGCCAGACGTAGAAGTCCCGGTAGGGGTTGTCCTTGCTGCGCCGCGCCTGTCGGAACCACGGGTGCCGGTCCGAGGCGTGGTTGACGACGAGGTCGATGATCACGCGGATCCCGCGGTCGTGGGCGGTCCGGATCAGTTCGACCACGTCCCCGTGCGTCCCCAGCCGGGGGCCGACGCCGTACATATCGCTGACGTCGTAGCCGTCGTCGAGGCCGGGGGAGGGATAGAACGGCATGAGCCACAGGCAGGTGACGCCGAGCTCGGCGAGGTAGTCCACCCGTTGGGCGAGTCCGGCGAAGTCGCCGACGCCGTCGCCGTCTGTGTCGAGGTAGTTCTCGACGTCGAGGCAGTAGAACAGCGTGTTCTTGTACCACAGGTCCGAGGTAGCGGTGATGCGCACGTCATCGCTCCTTCAGGGCCGGCAGCACGTGACGGGCCGCGAGGTCGAGCCACGCGCGCTGGTCCTGGCCCACGTGGTGGAGGTAGATGTCGTCGAAGCCGAGTGCGGCGTACTCACGGATCCACGCCACGTGCTGGTCGGCGTCGGACGAGATCCGCACCCCGGCGGCGACCGTCTCAGCCGTGACGTGCTCCGCGGCGATGTCGAAGTGTTCAGGCGTCGGCAGGTCCAGGCTGAGCGGCGCGGCGAAGACGTTGGTCCGCCATTGGTCGTGCGCGACGGCGGTGGCCTCCTCGGTGGTGGGCGCCCAGGAGAGGTGGAGCTGCAGCAGCAGCGGTCCGCGGCCGCCGGCGTCACGGTAGGTGTCGACGACCTCACGGACGTGCTCGAGGGGCTGGTTGATGGTGATGAGGCCGTCCGCCCAGCCGGCGACGCGGGCGGCGGTGGCCGGGGAGATGGCGCACGCGTACAGCGGGATCGGGTCGGCCGGCCGGTCGTGGACGACGGCGCGGTCGACGTGGACGAGACCGTCGTGGCTGACCTCTTCGCCGGCGTGCAGACGGCGGATCACCTCGACGCACTCCTCGAGGCGCTCCTGGCGCGCCGGCTTGCGGGGCCACGGGTCGCCGGTGACGTGCTCGTTCATCGCCTGACCGGAGCCGAGCGCGACCCAGTACCGGCCGGGGAACATCTCGCCGAGCGTCGCGGTCGCCTGCGCGACGATCGCCGGGTGGTAGCGCTGCCCGGGAGCGTTGACGGAGCCGATCGGCAGGGACGTCGTGGCGAGGGCGGCGCCGAGCCAGGCGAAGGCGAAGCCCGAGTGTCCCTGGCGCGCACTCCACGGCATGAAGTGGTCCGAGCACATCGCCGCCTCGAACCCGGCACGCTCGGCGCCCCGGACGTCCGCGAGCAGTCGGCCGGGCGAGATCTGCTCGTGCGAGGCGTGATAGCCGTAGCGGGTCATGGCCCATTCCTACGGGCAACCCGACGGCGGCGCCTCCCGAGCCGGTGTGCCGCCCCTGGGCTGGCAAGCCGCTTCCGGCAGGCAGGATGGCCACGTGGACATCACGGAACTGCTCAGCGCGGTCGCGGCCTGGCTCGGCCAGGCCTGGCAGCGCTCGCAGCCCGGCCCGGTGCCCGCCACGGACGATGCCGTACTGGCCGGAGTGGGCTTCGCGGTGCTGGCCGCCGTCGCCGTACCGCCGCTGTGGCGGCGCGTGCGCGTCGGAGTCACGGTCGTGCACGAGCTCGGGCACGGCCTGGTCGGGATCCTGTGCGGGCGACGCTTCACCGGTCTCGTGCTCCGCGCCGATATGTCCGGGCACGCGGTCACCGTCGGTCCTGCGCGCGGACCGGGGCGGGTCATCTCGACCTGGGCGGGCTACCCGGCACCGGCGGTGGTGGGCGCGCTGCTGATCCGGGCGGCCGGAACCGGCTGGCCGGGACCGGTGCTGGGGCTGGCCACGCTCGTCCTCGTCGTCTCCCTGGTACGGGTGCGGTCGCTGTACACCGCCGTCGTCATGCTCGCGCTCATCGTGGCGACCGGCGCCGTGTGGTGGTGGGGTTCGGCCGAGCTGCGCGGTGCTGTCCTGCTGGGCGTCGGTGTCTTCCTGCTCGCCGGCGCCTGGCGCCACCTCGGGGCGCTGGTCACCGCGCCGTCGCCGAGCTCCGACGCCGGCGTGCTGGCCCGGCTCACCCGGGTGCCGGCGTGGCTGTGGGTCCTCAGCTTCGCCGTCGTCCTCGCCGTGGCGACCTGGTCCGCGGTGGGGCCGGTCCTCGCCGCAGGTGCCGCTAGCGGAGCGTGACGGTCAGCAGGGTGATGAGCAGCGCCAGGATCACCGAGTTGAAGCCGAACGAGATCACGGTCTGCGTGGCGGTCAACCGCCGCATCGCGGTGGTGAGCACGGTGACGTCGGAGGTGGCGAACGTCGCCTGCACGGTGATCGCGTGGTACAGGTAGTCGCCGAACCGCGGCGTATCGGCCCCCCGGGAACTCCAGCCCCTGCCGGCGGTGGTCGGCGCGTGCGTACTCGACGGCGTAGGAGACGATCGTCAGGCCCCAGCAGCTCGCGACCGTCAACGCCGCCATCGCGACGACGGGCATGTCGCCGCGCAGCGTAGGCGTCACGAGGACGACGACCATGAGCACCAGCATGAGCAGGCTCATCTGCACCCCGAACGAGACCGCGCCCTCGTCCAGACCGAGGAGGAAGCGCCACACCGACCGTCGCGTGTGCCCGGAGGACCGGATGAGCTCGGTGTGCCGTTCGGGGGTGCGCCGGCCGAAGACGGCATACGTCACGACGACGTGGCTGACGCACCACAGGACCCAGAACACCATCACCACGAGCAGCGGGGTGCGTGGACCTTCTTCACCCAGCGGGATGAGCAACGCGACGATGATCACGAGCGGTACCAGCGGCATGACCGTCGTGGCGTAGTAGCGGTGCCGGTCATGCGCCAGCCACCGCACGAGACGTCCGGGCTCGTGGGAGCGGGGTGCGGCGGGCATGGCGGCAGAGTACTGACAGGCCCGGTCGTGCTCGGGCCTGCCCGTGCCCTTGAGACGGCACGTGAGCAACAAGACCCCAGCCCTGGCGGTATGGCGGGCGGTAGGTTCCGAGGGTGGCGGATTTCCTCTTCGCGACCTGGGACGGCGGCGGCAACCAGGTGCCTCTACGGGCCGTCGCCCACGAACTCGCCGGTCGTGGTCACCAGGTGCGGTTCCTCGGCCTGAGGAGCCAGGCCGCAGCCTTCGCTGAGGCCGGCCTCGCGTTCGACGCCTACCCGACTGCCGGGGATTTCCGTGTGGGGTCGTCGCCGACGGCCGTACTCGCGCTGCTCACCAACCGGGCCATGGGCCGGGACGTCGTCGCGGACCTGGCCGGCCGCCCGGCTGACGTCGTCGTGGTCGACGGCGTGCTGTTCGGGGTGATGGACGAGCTGCGCCGGGCGGGCCACGACTACGCGGTCCTCGGGCACACCTTCGATGGCTTCCTGCGCGGCTCACTTCGCCGGGCGCGTCCGCTGCTGCGGCTGCTCCGGCTCGATCCGCCGGCGCTGCTCGACGGCTCCCGCCTGACCATGGTCGCCTCGATGCCGGAGCTGGACACCGGTCACGGCGACGTCGTCCACATCGGTCCCGTGGTTCGCGCGGTTCCCGCCGAGCCGGAGGAACCGACCGTCCTGGTCAGCCTCAGCACCTTCCGATTCCCGCAACTCGTGCCGCTGTGGCAACGCGTCCTCGACGGTCTTGCCCCGCTGCGCGCGCGGGTGATCGCCACCACCGGCCCGGCGCTCGAGGCGGCTGAACTGCGCGTGCCCGAGAACATCGAGGTCCACCGTTGGATCCCGCACGAGGAGGTCCTGCCCCGGGTCAGTGCCGCCGTCGGACACGGCGGACACGGCACCACGATGGCCACACTGGCGCACGGAGTCCCGTTGCTCGTCCTGCCTCTCGACCCGACGTCGGACCAGCCGTTCGTCGGCCGGGCGATCTCTCGTGCCGGCGTCGGGCTGACGCGTTCGCGAACTGCGAGCCCGGAAGCGGTGCGGGCGGCGGTCGAGACGCTGCTGACCGACGGCCGCTATCGGCACGCGGCGGCACAGCTGGGGGAACGGATTCGCGGCCTGGACGGCCGCACCGGCGGGGCGGACCGGCTGGAGGCGCTCGCCGACCGGTGAACCGGCGCACCCGCGGCTCGTTCCCGGACCGGGCGCGGACGCGCACCGGCCCTGGAGACGACGACGGCCGGGCCACATGGGCCCGGCCGGTCGATCGGAGCGGGTGACGGGAATCGAACCCGCACCGTCAGCTTGGGAAGCTGAAGTTCTACCATTGAACTACACCCGCACTGCGCCGAATCTCGGCAGCGCGCGGCCACTATACCCAACGCGCCCGGCGGCCAGCGAACCGCCCACCGCCACACCCGTCGCCGACCGCGGCAGGCGTTCCAGTAGCGCTCGGCCACCGGTGTGGCGCTCGGCGCGGGCCACGCGCCCGCGGGCCCCGCCACCCGGTGGCAGGATGGGCCCGTGCTGCTCTCCGACCGTGACATCCGCGCCGAGATCGACACCGGCCGTGTGCGGCTGGACCCGTACGAGCCGGAGATGGTCCAGCCGGCCAGCATCGACGTCCGGCTGGATCGGTACTTCCGGCTCTTCGACAACCACCGCTACCCGGTGATCGATCCGGCCGAGCACCAGCCGGACCTCACCCGCCTGGTCGACACCGGCCCCACCGAGCCGTTCGTGCTGCACCCCGGCGAGTTCGTCCTCGGTGCCACGTTCGAGCAGGTCACGCTTCCCGACGACGTCGCGGCCCGCTTGGAGGGCAAGTCCTCGCTCGGCCGGCTCGGGTTGCTCACGCATTCCACAGCCGGGTTCATCGATCCCGGGTTCACCGGCCACGTCACGCTCGAGCTGTCGAACACGGCCACCATGCCGATCAAGCTGTGGCCGGGAATGAAGATCGGCCAGCTCTGCTTCTTCCGGCTCTCCTCCTCGGCCGAGCGGCCGTACGGCTCCGGGGCGACGGGCTCGCGCTACCAAGGCCAGCGCGGTCCAACGGCGTCCCGCTCCCACCTGGGCTTCTCCCGCGCACCGGTGTCGTGAACCGGCCGGAGCCGCCCGCCGGGCCGACCACGCTCCTGGACGCCGGCCTGGCAGATCCGCATCACCTGCTCGTACTCGGTCCCGACGTCACCCCCGACGAGGTCGAGGCGCTGGCCGTCTCCCGCAGCGACACCGCGGGCTGGGCCGGCCACGCCGACATCCGGCTGTTACCCGGTGTCCACCTCACCGGCCCCTGGGGAATCGACCCCACGCTGCGCGCGACGTTCGACCTGCCGAGCTGGGCAGACCACGCCTACCTCGTCCAGTGTCCGGTCGTGCGCACCCACCCGCTGCCGCCCGCCCTTGCCGGCGTCGACCCGATCCTGGACGCGTTCCCCGACGGCGTGCCCACCGGGGTGGAACAGGAGGCGCTCGACCACCTGCGGGCCATCGCCCGCCGCCTCGGGGGCGCCCTCCGGATCGCCGGGTCCGGGGCCGTGGTGACGCTCGATCCGGAGTCGGCCACGGACCTGACCGTGCACGCCCCGATCTGGCTCGACCCGGACGCCTGCGTGAGCGTGCTGCGCCCCGCTCTGCCGGACCCACGGAACCTCCTGGACGAGATCCCGCCGGACGCCGCCGGTGACGAACCGATCGAGGTCTACGGGGTCGCCTCCGGCGTCGGGGACGACGTGGTCGATGTCACCGTCGCCGGCACCGCCCACCTGCCGCTCGCGGTACGCCTCGAGCCTTGGGCACGCCGCGGCGTCATCGCCTACGAGGTCCGGTGGCGGCCGGCCCGGCCCGATCTCGCGTTCCTCGCCCGGCCGCCCCTCGGGCAGCGGCGCGCCCGCGCGGGAGCCGCGCTGGCCATCGAGCGGGCCGCCGCGGCGCTGCACGGCGCCGTCGGCGGCACGATCGTCGACGACGACGGCTTCCTCGTCGACCCCGCTCACCTGCGACGATGACCTCAAGTCGAGTCTCTGCCCCGGTGAGGCCGGTCGGTCACCCGCCGTCGGGCGCGTGAGCCGACATCGTCACGGTTTGGTAAAATCTCGACGTCTCCACGTCACCGCCCGCGTCGGGCCGCGTGGACCTCCCTGACCGCCCTCGAGCCTGGAGCGGCCCGTGCTGCAACTGCTGGCGATCCATCTGCTGGCGGCCCTCGTCGCGCCCGCGATCGTCAGCCGGCTGGGTAGGCGCGGCTTCCTCCCGCTCGCCCTGGTCCCCGCGGCCGCCGCGGTCTGGGCCGCGGCGCAGACCCCGCAGGTCCTCGCCGGGGAGTACCCGACCCAGACCGTCACGTGGGTACCCGCTCTCCAGCTCGACCTGGCGTTCCGGCTGGACACGTTGTCCTGGCTGATGACGCTGATCGTCGGCGGCGTCGGCGCCCTCGTCCTCGTCGCCTGCACCGCCTACTTCTCCGCGCACGCCAGCTCGCTCGGCCGTTTCGCCGGTCTCTTCGTCGCGTTCGCCGGAGCCATGCTCGGGCTCGTCCAGACGGACAACACGCTGATGTTGTACGTGTTCTGGGAGCTGACGACGGTCATCTCGTTCCTGCTGATCGGTCACTATCACGACCGTCAGTCCTCCCGACGCGCGGCCATGCAGGCGCTGGTGCTCACCACGTTCGGCGGCCTGGCGATGCTCGGCGGATTCGTGCTCCTCGCCACCGCCGAGGGCGGCTCCTTCCGGATCAGCGAGCTCGTCGCCGCCGCGGCCGACGGCACACTCGGCGGCGCCGATCCGGCCGCACTCGTCCCGGCGGCGGCCGCCGCCGTCCTGCTCGGTGCAGTGACCAAGTCGGCACTCGTCCCGTTCCATTTCTGGCTGCCGGCCGCCATGGCCGCGCCGACGCCGGTCAGCGCGTACCTGCACGCCGCCGCGATGGTCAAGGCGGGCGTCTACCTCGTCGCGCGCCTCGCTCCGGGATTCGCCGGGCACCCGGCGCTCGCCGACCTGTGGCAGTGGTCGGTGGTCGGGCTCGGCCTGCTCACCATGCTCATCGGGGGCTACCGCGCCCTGCGCCAGCACGACCTCAAGCTCGTGCTCGCGTTCGGTACCGTCTCTCAGCTCGGGCTCATCACGGTGCTCGTGGGGCACGGTGAGCGCGCCGTCGCCCTCGCCGGGCTGGCCCTGCTGCTCGCGCACGCGCTGTTCAAGGCCGCGCTGTTCCTCGCCGTCGCGGTCGTGGACTGGTCCGTCGGCACCCGCGACCTCCGCGAACTCTCCGGTCTCGGACGGCGCATGCCGGTCACGGCCGGCGCCGCCGCGCTGGCCACGATCTCCATGGCCGGGCTGCCGCCGACCATCGGATACGTGGCGAAGGAGGCCGCCCTCGAGGCACTCGTCCACGGCGGCCGCACGGTGGACATCCTCACGCTGGTGGCCATCGCCACGGGCTCCGCGCTGACGTTGGCGTACGGGCTGAGGTTCTGGTGGGGGGCGTTCTGGGCGAAGCCGGGTGTCGACCAGGCGGTGCCGCAGCGGCGCTCCGTGTACCTCGTCGGCCCTCCGGTGGCGCTCGCGCTCGCCGGGCTCGTGGGATTGGCGCCGCCCGTGGTCGAGCATTACCTTGCCGGGTACGCCGACACGTACCCCGGTGAGGCCGGCCACCTGGTCCTGTGGGGGGGCGTCGGTGTCCCGTTGCTGACCACCGTCGGGGTCGTGGTCGTCGGCGCGGCGTTGTTCGTGCTGCGCCGGCCCGTCGAGGCACTGCAGGAGCGCGTCGGTGGTCACGACCGAGCCGGCGCCGAAGGCGCCTATCGGATGATGATTCGCGGTCTCGAGCACTTCTCCGCCGACGTGACGGCGTTGAGCCAGCGCGGATCCCTGCCCCTGTATCTCGCCGTCGTCCTCGTCACGGCCGCCGCCGGCGAGGCCGTCGCGCTCACCGGTGCGGCGTTCGGTGCCGAGGTCCGGCCCTGGGACTCACCAGCCCAGGTTCTTGTGGTTGCCGTGGTCGCCGTCGCCGCGCTGCTGGTCACTCGCGCACGCCGGCGGCTCAAGGCCGTTCTCCTCCTCGGCGTCGTCGGCTACGGCATCGCCGTGCTTTTCGCCCTGCACGGCGCGCCCGACCTGGCGCTGACCCAGGTCCTGGTCGAGACCGTGACCCTCGTGGTCTTCGTACTCGTGCTGCGTCGGCTGCCTGCCTACTTCTCCAACCGGCCGCTGGCGGGCTCGCGGTGGTGGCGCGCATTCCTCGGTGTGGCGGTCGGCGCCATGGTCGCCGTGCTCGGCGTCGTCGCGACCGACTCACGCGTGCACCAGACCATCGCCGTGGACTTCCCGGCCGAGGCCTACGACTACGGCTACGGCAAGAACATCGTCAACGTCACCCTGGTCGACATTCGCGCCTGGGATACGGTCCAGGAGATCTCCGTGCTGCTGGTCGCCGCCACCGGCGTCGCGGCCCTGGTGTTCCTCCGCATCCGCGCGGACCAGCTCGCCCGTAACCCCGACCAGCCGACGGAGCGCCCACTGGCGCCGAACCGGGAGATCGTCAAGGAGCTGCGCCGCGAGATCGCCCTCACCCCCTCCGGCCGCCCGTCCGGGCGGGGCCAGACCTGGCTGAGCACCACCCGAGGACTGGAACCGCGGCGCCGGTCGATCATCCTCGAGGTGGGAGCCCGGATCGTCTTCCCGACCCTCGTGGTCTTCTCCCTGTTCCTCCTCTTCGCCGGCCACAACGCCCCGGGCGGCGGGTTCGCGGGCGGCCTCGTCGCCGGCATCGCCCTGGTGGTGCGCTACCTGGCCGGCGGGCGGCACGAGCTTGCCGCCGCCGCTCGCCTGCACTCCGGGTACCTGCTCGGGACGGGGCTCTTCCTCTCCGCCGGAGCCGGCGCCGTCCCGCTGCCGTTCGGTGGCACGGTGCTGCAGAGTGCGCTCGTCGAGGTGCACCTGCCGGTGTTCAGCGAGGTGCATCTGGCCACGGCGCTGTTCTTCGACATCGGCGTCTACTTGCTCGTCGTGGGCCTCGTACTGGACATCCTGCGCTCCCTCGGCGGTGAGGTCGACAGGCACGGTGAGCTGGAGGGCAAGCAGGCCCCGGACGTGGCCTTCGACGCCCCCGA
>Ga0079224_100004272_pt1 | contig 18378 bp, 17 predicted proteins | sample Stecom2015_FD_80414 | JGI IMG/M metagenome (GOLD analysis project Ga0079224, IMG submission 80414) | Agricultural soil microbial communities from Utah to study Nitrogen management - Steer compost 2015 | ecosystem: Environmental > Terrestrial > Soil > Agricultural land | place: USA: Utah...
ACCGGGTGCCCTGGTGGCGGGTGCAGCTCAACCTGCTGATCGTATTCCTGGTCAGCGGGCTCTGGCACGGCGCCAACTGGACCTTTGTCATCTGGGGCGGCCTCAACGGGCTGTACCAGATCGTGTTCCGCCTCCTGCAGGCGGGCTGGGACCGGCTAAAGGTGCCGGTGCGGCCCCCCAGCTGGCTGTCGGGTTTCCTCAATACCCTGATTACCTTTCATTTAATCACGCTGTCGTGGGTCTTCTTCCGGGCCAGTTCCGTGCAGGAGGCGTGGACCATCCTGACCCGCATCAGCGGGTCCTTCCAGCGGCTGCCCATGTTGCTGTCGGTGTACAACTGGAGCAGCCAGCTGCGCCTGCTCTTCGCCATGATCGCCGTCCTGCTGCTGGTGGAAATCTGGGACGAGCAGCGCCCGGTGCGGGCGTGGCTCGCGCGGCAGCCGGCGGTCATCCGGTGGGGCGTGTATTACGGGGCCATCGCCCTCCTCCTCACCCTGGGCAAGTGGGGCTTCGAGGAGTTCGTCTACATGCAGTTCTAGGCCACGAACCGCAACAGTTCCCGGCTCCGATAGACGCCCGGCAGCCGATCTTAGGGATGGAGGTAGGGACATGGACGGCGAAAGCGTCGCGATGACGCCCGGGGCGGCCCCGCGGGCGGACAGCCGCGTGTTCCGGACCAGTGCGCTCTTTGTCCTCATCGGCCTTATGGTGTACATGGGCCTCTACTGGGCCGCGGAGCGCCTGGTGTACCAGCACGCGGAGCGCAACCGCTTCTTTATGATCCGGACCGCCCCCGTCCACGACTATGACTTTGTGTTCCTGGGCGCCTCCCGGGCCATGCCCTTTGGCTTCGAGGGCGTCCAGGAAGCTCTCGAGGCATGGACCGGGGCCCGCATCATCAACTTGTCCATGGAAGGTGCGGGCATTTTGCCCAACCGGCTCGTCTTTGACTACTTCCGCGCCCACCACACCACCCGGGCGGTGGTGTACTTCGTGGACAGCTTTGCCTTTTACTCCACCGAGTGGAACGAGGACCGGCTGGACGCGGAGATGTTCCGGCGCGCACCCTTTGATCCGGCCCTGGTGCGCACCTTGTGGGCCCATCCGTGGGCCCGGCGCCATCTGTTCTTGTACTTGTCGGGGTTCCCCAAGGTCAACGATCCCCGCAAGCACTGGGAGCCCGATCGCTCCGAGGCGGAACGGCTGCGTTTTGACCGGGTGTACCGGGCCAACCCGCGGCTGGATGCCCAACGGATGGCGTACTTGTACCCCGAGGAGGTGGACCAGGCCCTCCTGGACCGGTACATGGCCGCCTTCGCCGACTTGGCCCGGACCTTGACCGATGAAGGCATCCCCCTCATCGTCATCAAGCTGCCCGTGCCCCAGCGGGTCCACAACCTTTTGCGCAATGAGGACATGTTTGATTCCCGGGTGCAGCAGGTGGTGGACCGTTACGGCCTGGCTTACTACGACTTTTCCCGGGTCAGCAACGACGATCGGTACTACTACGACACCGACCACTTGAACCGGGAGGGCGTCATGACCTTCTCGGAGGAATACCTGGTGCCCATCCTGCGCCAGTACCTGCCCGGGGCGGCGGCCGGTTAGTCCGGCGGCCCGGCGCAAGGGCCCTTCGCGCCCGGCGCCGGGCCGGCCCCCCCGCCCCGCTGGTTTCCCCCGCTCCGCTGGATAAGCGGCGCTGCCACGTTGACGTAATGCCGGTGCAGGGCCTCCCCCGCCCGGGCTTCGTCCCCCGCGGCCACTCCCACATACAGGTCCCGGTGGAGGGCCAACGCCCGCTCCAGGCGCTGGAATTCCTGGCGGTAAAAGAACTCCCGGGTCTGCAGCATGCCCGGCGTAGTGAGCAGGCCGTGCAGTTGGCCGGCCACCGCCGTCAGCGTCCGATTGCCGGTGGCCCGGGCCAAGCCGATATGAAACTGGACGTTGGCGTCCAGAAACCCGCGGATGTCCCGGGCCTGGGCCGCCGCCTCCATGCGCTCCAGGGCCCCGGTCATCTCCTGCAGGCCCTCGGCCTCCCGTTCCTCGGCCGCGAGGGGCAGGATGCCCGTCTCAAACGCGTGGCGGGCCACCGTCAGGTCGAGAAACTCGTCCCCGCCGGCCAGATCCGTGCGCAAGGTCTGGTACAACAGGTGCGGATCAGGCATGGCCCGCACGAAGGTGCCGCTGCCGTGGCGCACGTCCAGGACCCCCGCGATCTGAAGCATGGTCATGGCCTCCCGGACGCTGGAGCGGCTGACGTTGAACATGGCCGCCAGCTCCCGCTCGGGGGGCAGGCGCTCACCGGCGCGCAGCCGCCCGGCCTCCAGGGCCTCCAAGATCTGCTGGGCGACGTACTGGGCCTTTTTCTGGGCCGGCAGGGGTTTGAACAACGGCACCCATCCCTTCCCGTGGCCGGATCCGACGGCGCGCCGCGGCCTAACCGCCCAAGGAGATGGCGCCGCTGTCCCGCTCGCCGAAGCGGCGCCGCAGGCGGGTTTCGACCACCAGGAAACCGGTGTTGACCACCAGCGCAAAGGCGATGAGCAAGAGGGCCACGGCCAAAATGCGAGGCACGTCGTGCAGGCCGATGGCTTGCATGAGCAGGAAGCCCGCCCCCTGGCGGGAAGCGAACATCTCGCTCAAAATGACGCCCAGGAAGGTCAAGCTGAAGCCCGTGCGCAAGCCCGTGAACATGGAAGGCAGCACCGACGGCAGCACCACCTGCCGAAACGTCTGCCACGGCGAGCAGCGCATGACCGCCGCCACCTTGAGAAACACCGGCCGGATGGTCTTGACGGCGCTCATGGTAAAGATGGCCACGGGAAACAGGCCGTGGAAGGCGCCGAAAGCCACTTTGGCGGGAACGCCCAGTCCAAAGAAGAGCAGGAATACGGGGTACAGCGTCACCTTGGGGATGGAGTACACTGTCAGCACCAGCGGTTCGAACACCTGTCGCGAAAAGGCATGGATCCCCAACGCCACCCCCAGCGCGATGCCCAGCACCACGCTGAAGAAATAGGCCCCGCCCAGGGCCAGCGCGGTTTCGTGCAATCCCCGCACCAGCCAGCCCCGCCGGAAACCGTCCAAGAGGGTGTGCCACGTTTGCACCGGCGACGAGAGGGCCAAGTCCCCCGTCATCCGGTACAGCAGTTCCCAAAGCAAGATGAGCAGGACGGGCACCCCCAACTGGAGCACCCGCAAGCCCAACATTTCCCGGCCCGGGCCTTGGCGGGCCCGCACCGCCCGGGGCAGCGACACGGCCACCGCTTACACCTCCCGCCTGTACAGCCGGCCCTCCCACCACAATAGCAGGGCGTTGAGGACGATGACCAAGAGCAAAATCAAGGCAATGGCGGCGTACATGCCCTTCATATCAAAGTAGTTGTAGCTGAAGGAAACCAGCCATCCCAGGCCCGCCGTGGACAAGATGAACTCGCTGGCCACGATGCCGATGACCGAGTAGCTGACGCTGAGCTTGAGGCCCGTGAACACGTAGGGGGTCGCGCCGGGCAGGTAGATGTGGCGCATCATCTGCCAGGGCGACAGTCCCAGGCTCTTGCCCACCTTAACGTACACTTCCCGGACCCGGGAGAAGCCCAGCGCGGTGTTGACGGCCATGGCCACCACGGCAAAGGCCCACGCGATGACGATCATAGGCCAGCGGTTCATGCCAAACATCACGATAAGAAAAGGATAAAAGGCGAAAAAGGGCACCGCGTAGTAGGTGGCCAGGTAAGGCTCCAGCACGTTCCACAGGCGCCGGGAGCGCCACAAGAGCATGCCCGCCGCAAAGCCCGTGGTGACCGCCAAAAGCAAGCTGGCCAGCACGTTGCTGGCCGTGGCGGCCACGTGGGGCGCAAGCCGCCCGGATGCGGCCAGCTGCCACGTACCCGCGGCGATCTGGGAGAGGGGGATCAAGGTGATGGGATCCACCCACCCCGCCCGGGGCGCCACTTCCAACAGCACCAGCACGGCCGCGACGACCGCCGTCCGGGCCAGGCGCACTTTTGCCTGCTGACTCATGGGCTCACCGCCGTTCCAACGCCTTCATCGATTCTTCCCGCAGCGGCTCCCAGATGGCCTGCGAGATCTGGGCAAACTGTTCCGAGCCCAGCAGCCGGCTGGAACGGTCCCGGGGCAGGCCCGTTTCCACCACGTGCTTGATGCGGCCGGGCCGGGCCGTCATGACCACCACCCGGTCGGAGCACAGGGCCGCCTCCTCCAAGGAGTGGGTGACCAATAGCACGGTGGTGCCGGTTTCCCGCCAAATGCGCAGCACCTCGTCGACCATGACCAGGCGGGTTTGCGCGTCCAGGGCCCCCAGGGGCTCGTCCAGCAGCAGCACCTCGGGCTCCAGCACCAGGGTGCGGGCGATGGCCACCCGCTGGCGCATGCCGCCCGACAGCTAGTACGGATACCGGTCCGCGAAATCGCCCAAGCCCATGAATTCCAGGATGCGCCGGGCCCGCTCCCGGCGCTGGGCCGGCGGCACGCCCCGCATCTCCAGCCCAAAGGTGACGTTGTCCAGCACCGTGCGCCACGGGAACACGCTGTCTTCCTGAAACACAACCCCGACGGCCGGATGCGGCTCCCGCAGGCGCTGGCCGTCCAGGTAAACCGCGCCGGCCGAAGGCTTGCGCAGGCCGGCAATGATCTCCAGCACGGTGCTCTTGCCGCAGCCGCTGGGCCCCACCAGGGACACAAACTCGCCCCGGCCGACGCTGAGGCTAAAGCCGTCCACGGCCAGCACGTAGTCGCCGTCGGCCTCGGTGCCGTACCACTTGCTGACGGAATCAATGACCAGCAGGGGGCCGGGCTCGGCCCGGCTCCCCTGCTGCGGCGCAGCACGCTCGGTCATGGCAGTTCAATCCGTTCCTCTTCGGGCAGCAGCCGCTGGTCGATCATCTCGGACCAATCGATGGGCCCGCTGATGAGCCCCATGCGCTGCATGGCCTCCTCCACCGCCTGGAGGCCTTCCCACTCCAGCGCGCCCGTGGACCACCAGCGCTCTTCGATGACGTTGTAGATGGACCGGCGGGCCACTTCCAGAGGCAGATCGTACACCTTGGCAAAGAGCTCCGCGGCGTGGTCCGGATTGGCGTACAAGTATTCTACGCCCTTGCGCCGCGCGTTGATGAAGCCCTTGATGAACTCGGGCTGGGTTTCCAACAGCTGCGGGGAGACGATAAACACCGTCTGCATGTAGCTGGGCACGTAGTCCTTGACCCAAAACACCGGCTGCCACTGGTCATGCTGCTGGGCCCATACCGGGTCCATAATGGGCGCGGCCTCCACGCCCCCCTGGCTCAAGGCCGTCAGCCCGGAGCCCAGGCCGCCCATGGCCACGGCGTTGACGTCGGACCATTGCATGCCCGCCCGCTCCACCGACAGGGCCAGCACGCCCTGGGTCACCGACCCGGGGCTGGTATAGGCGATGGTCTTGCCCTTGAAGTCGTGAATGGAGGAAATGGGGTCGCCCGGCCGGGTCACCCACAGGATCTCGGCCACCGAGCGGGCGCCGCCGCCCACGATCACCAAGGGCGCGCCGGCGTTGTAGGCGGTCACAGCGGCCACCGTGGACACTTCGCCAAAGGGCAGCCGCCCCGACAAAACGTTGCGCACCGTCGTGCCGCCGCCTTCGGAGGTCAAGATCCCCACCAGGTCAATGCCCTCTTCCTCAAAGTAACCCATTTCCAGGGCCACCGCATAGGGCACCCCGTACAGGAGCACGCCCCAGTGGGTGACCGTGATGGCCGCCGTCTGCTGAGCGCTGGCCACCGCCGCGACACCGACCAACAGTGCGAGCACCAACACTACCCCGACTCTCAACCGTTGCGTCACCCGACACCCTCCTTCAAGGGATTTTTTGAGCTCACCCTTCCCCTCCCGCCGCCGGGGCCGCGGTCCGGGACGGGAAGGGACCGCTCTTCATCACTTGGCCGTCCAGGGGATGGCCGAGCCTCTCCTCCAGCCACCGGGCCGCCGCGATGAGGGCCTCCAAGTCCACTCCCGTGGCCACGCCCATGCGCTCCAGCATGTACACCAGATCCTCAGTGGCGATGTTCCCGGTGGCCCTGGGCGCAAAGGGGCAGCCGCCGGTGCCGCCCACGCTGGCGTCCAGCAACGCCGCGCCCTCCTCCAACGCGGCGTAGGCATTGGCCAATCCTGTGTTGCGGGTATTGTGAAAATGGCAGCCGATGGCCACGTCCGGTCCGGCCACCCGCCGCGCCGCGCGCACCAGGCGGACCACCTGGGTGGGCACCGCCACGCCGATGGTGTCCGCCAGCGTGATGAGCTCCACGCCGAAACCGGCTGCCTGCTCGACAAAGCGCAGCACCGTGCCCTCGGGCACTTCCCCCTCGAAGGGACAGCCAAAGGCGGTGCCCAGGGTAATGCTGCAGGCTTTGCCGTCGGCCCGCGCCCGCTGGACCAAGTCCCGAAAGACCGCCATGCTCTCCCCGGGAGCCGCCCCCTGATTGCGGCGATTAAAGGTTTCGGTGACGGCCAGGGCCAGGTTGACCGCATCGACGCCGGCCGCCGCGGCCCGATCGTACCCCCGGGCGTTGAGCACAAGGCCCGTGTACACCACGCCGGGCGGCCGGGGCACCGTCCGGCAAAGCTGGTCCGTGTCCGCCATCTGGGGCACCGCCTTGGGGCTGACGAAACTGCCGATCTCGATGTGGCGCAGCCCCGCGGCCAGAAGCCGGCGGATCAGCTCCTGCTTTTCTTCCAGGGGCAAAAGGCGCGCTTCGTTTTGCAAGCCGTCGCGCGGCCCGACTTCCCGCAGCACGACGGACGGCGCCGCGGGCGGTGCTGTGGGCTGGGCCGCGGGCGATGCGGGCGACGGTGCCGTGGCCGTCACTAAGGCCAGCCTCCCTTGTCCCCCGGAGCGGCGGCCGGCTTGCCGGTGCCGTGGGCCGCAACCGGGGACGCAAAATCCGGGGCGAGTGTTCCAAACTAGCCATATTAGACTAATCAACTGAATTTGACCGACTCGTCAGATCACCTTCCGGGCTTTCAGATCCTCGAGCTCCGCCTCGGAGAGACCCAAGAGGCCGCAGTAGATCTCCTGGTTGTGGGCACCCAGCTGCCACGGGCCTGTCCACCGGGCTGCGCCCGGCGTCAGGCTGAGCTTGGGGGTGATGCCCGGTGCAGCCAGGGGACCGATCTCGGGATCCTCCATGGTGAGGATCATCTCCCGGGCCCGGAAGTGGGGATCGTCGAAGATGTCCGCGATGGTGTAGATGGGGCCGCAGGGCACGCCAAAGCGGTCCATCAGCTCGTCGATTTCTTTGGCCGTGCGGGCCGCCGCCCACTGGCCAATGAGGTCATCCAGCTCCTCCTGGTGTTCTCCCCGGGCGGCGTGGGTGGCAAAGCGGGGATCCGAGGCCAGCTCCGGGCGCTCCATGGCCTGGCACAGGCGCTTAAACACATTGTCGGCGTTGGCGGCGATGACAATCCAGCGGCCGTCCTTGGTGCGGTAAATGTTGGAGGGCGCCACCTTGGGCAACTTGGTGCCCGAGGGCTGCCGCACCACGCCCAAGCGGTCGTACTCAGGCAAGGCGCTCTCCAGCAGGGCAAAGCACGACTCGACGATGGAGGCGTCCACCACCTGTCCCCGGCCGCCGCCCGCGGCATCCCGCCAGTACAGCGCCATGAGGATCCCCTGGGCCGCAAACATGGCCGCCAGGGAATCGCCCAGGGAGATGCCGGCGCGGGGCGGGGGCTGGCCAGGGTACCCGTTGATATAGCGGATGCCGCCCATGGCCTCGCCTACGGACGCAAACCCGGCCCGGTGGGCATAGGGCCCGTCCTGGCCGAAACCCGACACCCGGGCGATGATGAGGCGGGGATTGACCTGGTGCAGCTGCTCAGGGCCAATTCCCCACCGCTCCAAGGTCCCGGGCCGGAAATTCTCCACCAGCACGTCGGCCTTGGCCGCGAGCCGCAGCAGCAGCTGCTGGCCCTCGGCCTGCCGCAAGTCCAAGGTAATGCTCTTCTTATTGCGGGACTGCACGGGCCACCACAAGGTGCGGCCGCGGTAGCGGTGATGGCCCCAGTCCCGCATGGGGTCGCCCCGGGCTGGGTCCTCCACCTTAATGACTTCCGCGCCGAAGTCGCCCAACAACCGCCCGACGAAGGGGCCGGCCAACAAGGTGCCCAGCTCGATGATGCGGACGCCGGCCAACGGTCCCCCTGCTCCGCCCTTCGCCACACGCCGCCCTCCCCGCCACCGGTGACAGAGTTTCCATACAACCCTAATTTCGCAAGGCTTAACCTACGTTAGCACAGTTTATGAGACGATTTGCGCATGCATAATTTGGCTATAGGATAAAGTTAGATTGGCGGAGTGTCAAGACATCAGACCTCTTCTCTGTCATCCCGAGCGCCCGGCGGGCGCCGCAGGGGATCATAGGAGGGCCGGATCACAGGAGTTTTGGCGCCTCAAACCAAAGTTTATCAGGCGGCGGCACGGGCCGCGGGTGCCGACTCAGCCAACCACAAAATCAACAACAAAACGTCAGAGGAGGAGTTGCTCCATGGACGTGCAGGAACTGCTTAAGCAGGCCTTGACCGGCGGTGCCGGCATGATCGATCGGGCCGTCAGCGACCTCACGGAAGAGGAGGCGGCCCAAAGCCCCCACGGCTTGGCGCCCATCGTCTGGCAGGTGGGACACCTGGCCGTCAGCGAGGCGCGCCTGGTGCAGCAGCTCCTGGGCGTGGAGGTGGAGCTGCCCGCGAGCTACGGGGACCTGTTTCCCTTTGGTTCATCGGGCACAGGGTCGTTTCCGCCCCTGGCAGAAGTCCGGGAGAACTTCACGCGGGTCCACCAGCAGCTGTTGAAGGCGGCCGAAGGCGACCTGGCCAGGGCCGTGGACGGCGGCCAGCTGTATTCCACCGCCGCCGGCGCGCTCATGTTCGCCGACCGCCACCGCTGGTACCATATCGGCAAGATCATGACTTTGCGGAGCCTGTTGGGCAAGCCGCGGCTTTTGGGCTGACCCGCGAGCACCACGCGGGGAAACCCGCCGCGGAAAACCGCCCGGGGCGCGCCGCCCAAAAAGAGCTCCAGAACAGCTCCGGACAGGAGATCCCAACCCGACGGGCCGGCCATGGAGGCCGGCCCCTTTCTCTTGCGGCATCCCGCGGCTGGCCGGTCATCACGCCTTCCATACGGCCAGCCAGCGGATGACCAGGGCCGCGCGCGGCGCCGAAAGCTGGCCCATCAGCCCATCGGCTGCGGGGCAGCGCCCCTCAAGGTCCTGATGGGCGTCAAAGCACTTTCACCGCAAACGCGATGGTCATGCCCACGGCCACCACAAATTTGACCGCCATGGATCCCAACGTCCCCACCAGGCTGCCCCAGCCGGCCCGCATCGATTCCTCCAGGGGACGACCGGAGAGCAGTTCCGCCGCCAGCGCGCCCAAAAAAGGCCCCAGGAACAGGCCGGCCGGCAGAAAGAAAAGCCCCGCCAGGCCACCGACGATGGCCCCCCACGCCCCGGCCCGGCCCGCGCCAAAGCGGCGGGCGCCCCACATCCGGCCCAGATGGTCGGCCGTCTCCGCCGCCACGGTCACCAGGAGGAGCCCCCCGAGAAACGGCCAGTCGACCCGCTCAAAGCCGTCCACGAAGCCAAAGCCCAGCGCCGCCAGCCAGATCAGCGGGATCCCCGGCAGCACCGGCACCAGCGTACCCAGCACGCCGATGACCATGAACAACAGCGCGACGGCAAAGGCCGTCCATTCCCAACCGCCCAAGGCCCACAACCTCCATCCGCACCGCGTCCACTGTACCATAACTTGGGACGGGCAGGCAGCCACGGGCGCCCGCCGGCGCCGGTGCCATCGCCCCGCGACGCAGGATCTTAATTTCGTTTCGGATAAATTGACCAGCGGGGCACATCGCCCAGGGCCGAGAACAACCGTGACCCGACGGGGTCCGGGACCGGGAAGGTGAAGCCATGGGATCCGCCGCGGCACCCGCGGCGCCGCGCCTTGTGCTGGACATCGGCACCCATAAGGTGCTGGGCCTGGCGGTCCGGACACGGGCGGGGGACGGGGCCGGCGGGGTGGAAGTCCTCGCGTCGTGCTTCCTGCGGCATCACGGCCGGGCCATGCGAGACGGCCAGGTGCATGACGTGCCCGCGGTCGCCCGCACCCTGCGCCGGGTTAAGGAAAACCTGGAGGCGGCCGTCGGCGTGGCCTTTTCCCACGCCCACATCGCCGCCGCGGGGCGGGCCCTGCACACGGTGCGGGGCCGGGCCGAACAGGACCACGGCAGCCACACGGCCATCACCGAGGAAATGAACCGGCTGCTTGAGTGGGAAGCCGTGGCCGACGCCCAGTTGCGCCTGCTGGCTTCCCTGGAGGAAAGCGGGCAACGCCAGGGTTTCTATTGTATCGCCCACGCCCCCACCGGGTACTGGCTGGACGGCGATCCCATCGGCCGGCTGATGGGCCAGCGGGGACGGCGCACGGGCGTGGAGGTGCTGGCCACCTTCCTGCCGGGAGCAGTGGTGGACTCCCTGGAAGGCGCCCTGCACCAAGCCGGCCTCGAGATGGCCGGGCTGACCCTGGAGCCCATCGCGGTCCTGGAAGCCATCGTTCCGGACACCATGCGCCACCTGAACCTGGCCCTCGTGGACATCGGTGCCGGGACGTCGGACATCGCCTTGACCGGCGACGGGACGGTGCAGGCCTTTGCCATGGTCCCCGAGGCCGGCGACGCGATCACCGAGGCCATCGCCCGGGAGCTGCTCCTGGACTTTACCGTGGCCGAGCACGCCAAGCGGCAGGTGTCGGCCGGCGGCAGTGCGGTGGTGGAAAACGTGCTGGGCGAAAAGGTGGAGCTGACCGCCCCGCAGCTGGAGGAGATCACCCGGGCCGCGGTCCAGCGCCTCGCCACCCGCATCGCCGCGGAGGTGGCCCACTGGGCCCAGGATCCGCCCGCCGCGGTGCTGCTGGTAGGCGGCGGCAGCCAGACGCCGGGCTTGGCCGCGGCTCTGGCCAGCGCCCTGGATCTGGCACCGGCCCGGGTTTCCATCCGGGACCGGCGGGCGGTACGGGGCGTGGCGGGCGCCGGGCAGCTCCAAGGCCCGGACGTCATTACCGCCTTGGGCATCGCCCTGGTGGGCGCCCGCGGCGGAAACATGCCGCCGGTGCGGGTGCGGGTGGACGGGCGGCCCGTGTGCCTTTTCCTGCCCGACCGGTGCACCGTGCGGGAAGCGGCCCGCATCGCGGGGCTGCCCCTGCAGCGGCTGGCGGGACGCCTGGGCAGCGGCCTGACCGTGACCGTCAACGGCGAGCTGACGGTGATCCCGGGCACCCGGGGCACCGCGGCCACGGTGCTGGTCAACAACCAGCCGGCTTCTTTGGACACCATCCTCCAAAACCAAGACGAGGTCCAGCTGGGCGAACCCCAGGACGGCGAACCGCCCCGCGTGACGGTGCGGGACCTGGTGGATCAGTGGCTGGCCCGGCAGGAAGCGGCGGGACGGGGCGGGCCCGTGCGCATCCAGGTGGAAAACACGTGGCAGGACCTGCCCGTCCTGGTGCGGCGCAACGGCCATAAGGCGGAGCTGGACGAGACCATCGCGGATCGGGATCAGCTGGAAATCCGCTTTCCCCGGACCGCGGCCGAGCTGGTAGAGGCCTTGGGCCGCCAGGTGCCGGCCGCCGCCATCCGCTGCCTGGTCAACGGCGCGCCGGTCACGTGCCGCTCCGGCGCCGCGCTGCTGCGCAACGGCGAACCCGCAAGCCCCGACGATCCGGTGCGGGATGGGGACCGGTGGGACTGGGAACCGGGCCGGCCCATAACGGTGCGGGATGTCCTGCGGGAAGCCGGGCTGGCAGTCGAACGGACCCTGCACGTCACCCTCAACGGGCAGCCGGTGGCGGTGGCCGCCGTCGCCGACGTGCGCCGCAATGGCGTCCCGGCTGGCCTGGACGAAGCGGTCGTGGACGGCGATCGGCTGGAGGTGGCAGGGCCGGAGACGGTGCCCTTGTACCGGCTGCTGCCCTACGCCGGCATTCACCCCGAAACGCTGGCCCAGGGGCGCCGGGTGATCCTCGAGATCGACGGCCGCCCGGCGGGCTACACGGCGCCGGTCCAGGAAGGGGATGCCATCGCCATTCGCTTTGTGCCGGACGACGCCGCTGCGGGTCAAGGGGCGCCGGCGCCCCGGCTGCCCGCCTCCTAAAGGCCCGGGGAGGTCCAAGCCGGTCTTGTCTAGCGCAGATATACGGGATTGGTGAACACCCACGGCCGCCATCGGCCCCAGCGCCACAGCCGGGCCTCCACCCGGTAGACGCCGGGCTCGGTCACCCGCTGCTCCAGCGTGTCGCCATGGGCTTCGGCCACCACCCTTTCGGGGGTGCGCAGGGTGATCCGGCAGGCCACCGGGGCCTGCACCCGCAGCCACGCGCCGTCGCCCACGTCCAGCATTCCGCCCATGGGGACCTCCCGGACACCCCGCTGGGCGCTGAAGCGAAAGCCCCGGGCGTCGTGCAGATCGTCGTTGGCCACAAAGGCCCGCCCCGCGCCCAGCGCCTCCAGCACCAAGGCCTTGTCCTTTTGCACATCGCCCTGCCAGCCGCCGGCGATGAGGATGTGGGTCCGCACCGCGCGGAACATGCGTCGGTACGAGTACAGAATGCCGTGGGCGTCCTGGGATCCGATGCCCACCACCCGCTGGCCTTGGGCCCAGGCGGCCGCGAGCAAGGCGTCCCAGCGGGCCAGCGTTTCCGGAAAGGGGCCGCTGACAAACCGCCCCGGCGCCGCCAAGGCTGCCGCCAGGCGCCACACGCTCGTGACGTCCGTCAGCCAGTCCACCGTATAGGTCCAAATCTCCATCCCGGTGTAGCCGCGGACGGACCAGTCCGTCCACGGAAACACTTTCAGGGGGTAGCGCTCCGGCGGCGGATAGTCGGGATGGGCGATGAAGCCGAGGCCGCCTTGTCGATCGATGGCCTGGACGTACTCGGCTGGCCCGAGCCCCCGGGGCACCTCCTCGGTGATCCCCAAACCGAGGTAGTGGTTGCCGTCGTCGGGGGAAACCTCCGTGCCCACCAACAGCAGCGTCCGGCCGTACCAGCCTTCCTTGCCGTCCCGCAAGGGCGCGAGGGTATCGTGATCCGTAAGAACGAGAAAGTCGGTTCCTGCCCGCTGGGCGGCCCGCATGATGGCTTCGACGCTGCCCCTGCCGTCGGAATACCGGGAGTGCACGTGGATGACGCCCGCCTTGTCGTGCCAGCCGTCCTGCACCGCCATCCCTCCGCGCCCAGTATATTCCGCCCGCGCGGGCGTGGCAAATCCCATTGACCCAGTCTACCCTACGGGGTATAGTATAGGCAGCATCCGGAAGGCCCGGTTCCCGTCCAAGGGACTGCGGACGCCGCCCAGGCACCGCCCCGCCACAGCGGCCGGGTTCCGGAGACCAAGGATGAGCGGGTTGAACATGGCAGGCACCATCCGGGATCCTAAAGTGATTAAGCAGCTCACCGACCGCCTGCGCCGCATCGAGGGGCAAGCCCGGGGGATCCAGCGGATGCTCGAGGAAGGGCGTTCCTGCGAAGAGCTCATCACGCAGCTTTGCGCCCTGCGCAATGCAGTAAACAAGCTGGCGGTGCAAGTCATCGTGGAGAACCTGGAGGCGTGCATTCTCCAGGACAACCCAGAAATCGATCCCGAGGAAGCCCTGCAGGAAGCCAAACGGCTTTTCCTGCGGCTATAGCCCACACAGGAGGTCGGCACAGCATGTCCATGGCCGTCGGACAGGATTACGGGTACAGGCAGCGGGTGCGCCTCACCTACGACGAGGCGGTGGCCAAGGTGCGGGACACCCTTAAGGAGCAGGGCTTTGGCGTGCTGACGGAGATCGACGTGGCCGCCACCCTCAAGCAGAAGCTGGACGTGGACTTCGGCCGGCGCTACATCATCCTCGGGGCCTGCAATCCGAATCTGGCCCACCGGGCGCTGTCCGCGGAAACGGAGCTGGGCCTGCTTTTGCCCTGCAACGTGATCGTGTACGAAGACGGCGATGAAACCGTGGTCGCGGCGGTGGACCCCCACGCGATGCTGAGCGTCGTGCCCAACGACGCGCTCAAGGAAATCGCCGATGAGGCCGGCCGCCGGCTGCGGGCCGCCATCGACGCGGTGGCCGGTTGATTAGACCACCCGGTAGACCCGCCACGGCTCCCGCCGGCCCAGCTGCTCCTGCACCCGGGCGATGCGGGCGCGGCCGATGGCCGCGATGGTCCCGTACCCTGCCCGGCGGGCCGGCGAATCCGGGGGCGTGGGCTCGGGCCGTTGCACCACGATGAAGCGCCGGCCGCCCCCGTCTTCCGCGTTCAGCTCCAGCACCGCCTGGGCGGTGGTGCATGAGCCGGCGAAAAAGTCCAGCACGATGTCGCCTGCCCCCGGCCGGGTCACCCACTCCAGCATGCGCCGGACCAGGGCTACGGGCTTGGGATTGTCAAAGATGCCGGGCCCCAGCAGATCCGCCAGGTCGCGGCTGCCCTTGCTGGTCAAGTCCGTCCACAAAGTGCTGGCGAGGCGGGTGTCGGCGGGCGGCACGTAGTGCTCCGGTTTCCCCGAAGCCGACAGGCGCAAGAGATCCACCCGCCGCCCCCGGGCCAGCTGTTCCAGATACCAGGCGTCGATTTGCTCTTGGGTGACTTCCTCGGCGGTGACGCCCAGCTCGGCCAGCATGCGCTCGTAGTTGGCCGCCGCGGCCAGGCTGCGTTCCCGGCTCCAGCGCCACTGGCCCCGGGAGGGTGTGATGCCAAAGAGCGGGTAGCGCATGGTGGGGCGATCCGTGCCCCGCCAATGGCTGTTCCAGGTTCCCGGCCGCCGGGTTTCCCGGGGCACCCGCAGGTTGGGAAAGCGGGTTTCAGGCGTGCGGGCGTAGACCAGCACGTACTCATGCCCGGTGGCCAGCGCGGTGACCGAGGTGAACTGGGCCTGCACGCTCTTGATCCCGCGCGCCACGATGATGCAATTGCGAAAGCACCCGGGACCAAAGATTTCGTCCATGATGATCCGCAGCCGGTGCACCTCGTGGTCGTCGATGCTGACGAAGATGGCGCCGTCGTGGTGCAGGAGGTCCCGGGCCAGCACCAGGCGCGGGTACATCATGGTGAGCCAGTTTGCGTCGCTTTGGCGGTCCGCATACACGAAGCCTTGGCCCGTGTTGTAGGGCGGGTCGATGTAGATCATGCGCACCCGCCCCGCCAGGGCGGGCGCCAGCAGCTTGAGGGCCTCCAGGTTGTCGCCCTCGATGAACAGGTGCCCCGGATCGCTCAGCAACGGGTGGACGCCGCCGGCTCCGCCCCGGTGGGCCGGCCCCTGGGCATGGCCGCGGGCACCGCCACGGGCGCCGACGGGCCCGCCCGGCGCCGCAAGTGGCTTTCCCTGCGCATCCACGAGGCGGCCCCGCGGGGGGCGGCGGGCCAGCGCCCGCGCCTCTTGTTTTCCCGGCCAGCTCAGGCGCAACCCAGTCCCTCCCACGGCCCCCCGGCCGGCAGCGGCGGGTTGGGGCGCCGCGTTTTGTCAAAGGAATACCCTTTCCCGGACAGAATTCCTGGTAGCAGCTGTCCCCAAGGACCGACGGACGGCCGCCCGCGCTGGGCGGCGTTGAGGTCACCGGGTAACGGCGGGATTGAATGGGACGGAGCAGGCACAAGCGCAGCAACTGTGACAGCAACGGCAGCCCCACGCATGACAGCAACGGCAGCCCCACCCGTGACCAGCGCGACAACGGCGGGGCGCAGCGGGCCCGCCGGCTGGGCCTCTTCTTAGGGCCGGCCTTGTTCGCGCTGCTTTTGGGCGCGCCCGCCTGGTGGAGCTGGGACTTGGGGGGCCTGGACGGCCCGGCCCGCAGGGCAGTGGCCGTAACCCTTTGGATGGCGGCCTGGTGGGTTACCGAAGCCATCCCCATCAACGCCACCGCCCTGCTGCCCATCGTGCTGTTTCCCCTCACCGGCGTGCTGCCCGCCAGCCAGGTCACCCTGTCCTATGGAAACCCCCTCATCTTCCTCTTCCTGAGCGGCTTTCTGCTGTCGGTGGCCATTCAAAAGTGGGGGCTGCACCAGCGCATCGCCCTGCGCATCATCATGGCGGTGGGGTTTTCCCCCGCCCGCATCGTGTTGGGGTTCATGGCGGCCACCGGATTCTTGTCGCTGTGGATCTCCAACACCGCCGCGGCCCTGATGATGGTGCCCATCGGCTTGGCCGTCATCCGCCAGGTGGACGCCATCCTCTGCCGGCCCCGCGCCCCGGGCCCAGGAGCGCGCGCCACCGGGGAAAAGGCCGCCCGGCCCGGGGCCCCCGCCGTCAAGGGCGCTGGGCTGGAGGGCGTCCGCTTTGGCAATGCCTTAATGCTGGGCATCGCGTACGCCGCGTCCATCGGGGGCCTGGGCACCCTCATCGGCAGCCCGCCCAACGCCGTCTTTGCCGGATACGTCTCCGCCGCGTTCGGCGAGACCATCACCTTCGTCGACTGGATGAAGTTCGGGCTGCCCCTGGCCGCCCTAGGGCTTCTCCTCGCGTGGGTGTACCTAACTCGGGTGGCCCACCCGCTGCCCGCAGCCCACATCCCCGGCGCCAAAACCATCATCGACCAGGCCTACCGGCAGCTGGGGCCCATGAGCACCGCTGAGAAGCGGGTGGCCGCGGTGTTTGCGCTGGTGTCGCTGCTGTGGATCGCCCGGGGATTTCTGGAAGCTCCCCTCGCGGCCCTCGGCTTGTCGGGCATCACCGACACCACCATCGGCATGGCGGGAGCCTTGGCCCTTTTTGTGCTGCCCAACGGAAACCGCCGCGGCGGCGCCCGGCAGGCCGGGGCGGCCGCAGGCGAGGGCACCCAAGCCGCCCTCCAAAAAGCGGCCGCGGCCGAAGACGCCGGCCGCGGGCTCATCGACTGGAAGGATACCGTGCACATCCCGTGGGGTGTCCTGCTCTTGTTTGGCGGCGGGCTCGCCCTGGCCAGCGGCATCGAGACGTCGGGCGCCGCCCGGTGGGCAGCGGAGCAGCTGGCGGTCCTTAAGGGCACGCCGCCGCTGCTGGTGGTGGCCGCGGTGATCGTGGTGGTCCTGATCTTGACCGAAGTGACGTCCAACACCGCCACGGCCACCATCTTTATGCCGGTGGTCGCGGGGGTCGCCGCAGGCCTTGGCGTCCATCCCTACCTGCTGATGGCCGCTGCTGCCACGGCCGCGTCGTGCGCCTTCATGCTGCCGGTGGCCACCCCGCCCAACGCCGTCGTGTTCGGCACCGGCTGCGTCACCTTGCGGGACATGATCCGGGCCGGCCTCTGGCTCAACATGGCGATGACCGTGGTCATGACGGCCCTGGTGCACTGGTGGCTGCCCATCGCGTGGGGGATTCGCCCCGGGAGCTAGCCGCCGGCGCCGGGCTCAGGGCAGGTGCGGACCGCGCCTACACCAGCCGGCGCAAGAGCTCCTCCCGGTCGCCCGGCAGGCAGTCGATAATGGGCACCTCCAGCAGCGTGTACGCGCCCGGCGGCTGGCGCAGGCTGGCCCGGGCTGCCGCCACCATCACCTGCGACGTCAGGGCCGGGTTGTTGATGCGGATGTCGTACAGGAACTGCTGGTTGTGGGTGCGGCCCGAGACGCCCCGGCGCTCGATGCGCACGCCGTGGCCCACGTCCATGAGGGCCTGGACCGACGCCACCTGGTTCACCCGGGTGTCGTCGTAGCGGAAATAGGGGTCTTCCAGGATGCGCTGCTTCACGGTTTCGAACTCGGTGCCGGGCTCCAGCTCCACATAGACCATGCGCCGGTGCAGGCCTTGTCCCAGGGGCACCGTCAGGGACAGCGCGTCCTTGACCCCGGGGATGGCCTTGACGGCCACCGTGTGGCCCATGCTCATCCCCGGCCCGTAGTTGGTGTAGGTGATGCCCCGGGGCGCCATAAACTCCAGCATGGCCCGCACCATGGAGTTGGTGCCCGGGTCCCAGCCCGCCGAGATGATGGCCACCGCGCCGTGGGCCCGGGCGGCTTCGCCCAGCTGCCGGCGCACGTCAACCAGCTCGCCGTGGATGTCGTAGGAATCCACCGTGTTGATGCCCCGGGCCAGATAGTGCAAGGCGGCTTCGGGCACCTGCCGGGTCGGCAGGCACAACAGCGCCACGTCTACGGCGCCCAGCTCGGCCACATCGCCCACCACGGGAATGGCCGGATCGATGCCGTCCCGTTGGGCGGGATTGCGGCGCACGATGCCGGCCAGCTCCATGTCGGGGGCTTCCTGCACCGCGTCCACCGCGGCTCGCCCGATGTTGCCGTAACCTACGATCGCGATTCTCGCTTTACCGCTCATGGCGACTCCCGTCTCCTTTCCACCCGAAAAGGGTTTTTGCT
>Ga0079224_100004275_pt1 | contig 18375 bp, 15 predicted proteins | sample Stecom2015_FD_80414 | JGI IMG/M metagenome (GOLD analysis project Ga0079224, IMG submission 80414) | Agricultural soil microbial communities from Utah to study Nitrogen management - Steer compost 2015 | ecosystem: Environmental > Terrestrial > Soil > Agricultural land | place: USA: Utah...
CCGTCCGACCGCGCGCCGTCCGCGGCGTCGGTGGCTGCGGTGGGCTCGTCGCCGGTCCCGCCCGCGGGCTGCGCCGCCGGCTCCCCGGCGGCGGGCTCGGGGGCATCGCTGGGCGCCGGGGTCGTCGGCTCCTGGTCGTCGGGGGTGGCGTCAACGGGCTGGTTCATCGGTCCTCCAGGGTCGAGCGGTGAGGGGCAGGGCGATCCGTACCCGCGGGCCGGCGCCGTCAGCCGGGCCGAGGCCCGGAGCGGGATCAGGGTGCCTCGAGGGAGGCGTGCACCTCGCCGGCGCTCATCTGGGGATCGTAGATCTCCCCGTAGGGCCACAGCGGGGGGAGGTCGAGCGGCGGCAGCGGGGCCGGGAGCACCGCGTAGGCCTCCTCGCCCGGGTAGGCGAGGTTGTACTGCTCCCGGGCCAGCCGCTCGATCTCCTCGTCGGTCTGCAGCGCCTCGATCCGGGCCTCGAACGCCTCGTTCTGCGCGCGCAGCACGGCGAGGCGCTGCTCGATCTCGGCGGTGGCGGCCCGCTGCTGGAGGAACGTCTGGGTGGGGAACAGGCCGATGGCGAGCACGCCGAGGAAGGCGGCGCCGCCGCCGGCCATCCCGAGGGCCCGACCGATGCGCCGCAGCCGCTGGCGGCCCGGCCGCTCCGCCGGCCGGTCGACCGCGGGGGCCGGCTGCAGCCAGGGGCGCGCCGCCTCGCGCCCGCGGTCCCGGCGCACCGGCCGGTGCCGGCCGAGCGTGTGCGGGCGCGCCGAGCGACGCCGAGCGACCGGGAGGTCGCGGCGCCCCTGGCGCGGGAGGTGGCGGCCGCCGCTCACCCGCCGGCGCGACCTCCGTGCGACAGCGCGTCGAGGCCCCAGAACGCGGCGGTCTCGCCCAGCTGGGCCTCGATCCGCAGGAGCTGGTTGTACTTGGCCACCCGGTCGGAGCGGGCCGGCGCGCCGGTCTTGATCTGACCGCAGTTGGTGGCCACGGCGAGGTCCGCGATCGTGACGTCCTCGGTCTCGCCGGAGCGGTGGGACATCACCGAGGTGTACGAGCTGCGGGTGGCCAGGCCGACGGTCTCGAGCGTCTCGGTGAGCGTGCCGATCTGGTTGACCTTCACGAGGATGCTGTTGGCGACGCCCTCGCCGATGCCCCGCTCGAGGCGCTCCACGTTGGTGACGAACAGGTCGTCGCCGACGAGCTGCACCCGGTCGCCGAGGCGCTCGGTGAGGATGCGCCAGCCCTCCCAGTCCTCCTCGGCCATGCCGTCCTCGATCGACACGATCGGGTAGGCGTCGCAGAGGCGGGCCAGCTCGTCGGCCATCTCGGCCGGGGTGAGGGAGCGGTCCTCGCCGGGGAGGACGTAGCGACCGTCCTCGAACAGCTCGGTGGAGGCCACGTCGAGGGCCACGGCGATCTGCTCACCGGGCCGGTAGCCGGCCTTCTCGACGGCCTCGATGAGGAGGCGCACCGCGTCCTCGTTGGTGGACAGGTTCGGGGCGAAGCCGCCCTCGTCGCCGAGGGCGGTGGACAGGCCTCGCTCGTGCAGGAGCGCCTTCAGGGCGTGGTAGGTCTCGGTGCCCCACCGCAGCGCCTCGCTGAAGCTGGCCGCGCCGACCGGCATGATCATGAACTCCTGGAAGTCCACGGTGTTGTCGGCGTGGGCGCCGCCGTTCAGGACGTTCATCATCGGCACCGGGAGCACGTGGGCGTTGACCCCGCCGACGTAGCGCCACAGCGGCAGGCCCTGCTCGTCGGCGGCGGCGTGGGCCACGGCCAGGCTGACGCCGAGGGTGGCGTTGGCACCGAGGTTGCCCTTGTTGGGCGAGCCGTCGAGGTCGACGAGCAGCTGGTCCACGCCCCGCTGATCGAGGGCCTCGAAGCCCTCGAGGGCGTCGGCGATCGAGGTGCTCACGTGCTCGACGGCGCGCTGCACGCCCTTGCCGGCGTAGCGGTCGCCGCCGTCGCGCAGCTCGACGGCCTCGAACTGGCCGGTCGACGCACCGGAGGGGACGATGGCCCGGCCGGACGCCCCAGAGGCGAGGTGCACCTCGACCTCGACCGTGGGGTTGCCGCGGGAGTCGAGGACCTCGCGGCCCAGGACGTGCTCGATCTCGCTCATGCCGGTCTCCCTGGTCGGGCTGCGACAGGTGTGGCCCCTGTTGCAGATGTGGCGGATGGTAGTGCTGTGGCCGTTGCGGCCCAAGGCATGTTCGACATCGCCGAGGCCAGCGGGCAAGTCGCCGCGGGCCCGCACCATCGGGCCACGGGGGCGAGGGGGAGGCCGCGGAGAGCGGCGTAGGATCCGGCGGTGGCCATCTCCGTGGCAGCGGGCGCACCGGCCGTGATCGTCGACTACGCCGACGGCTTCGTGGTGCAGATTCGCGAGGTCGACGACGTCGAGGCCGCCCTCGACGCCCTCCTGCGCCTGCGGACCGACGTCGAGGCCATGACCCCGGAGCCGCCGATCGTCTCCGCCCCGGTCGTCGCGCCGGGCGGGCCGGCGCTGCGGGTGGTGGGCCTCGACGTGGACGAGGACGCCCTGCTCACCGTGCTCGACCTCGCCGTGAAGCGGCTCCACGACGCCGGAGTGGGACGAGCCGTCGTGGACGTGCCGGAGCCGGGGGGTGCGCTCGACGGCCTCGACCGCTGCCCCAACGCCGTGGTCCTGCGGGTGTTCCCGCAGCCGGCCGGCGCCGCCGGGGCGCTGCCGGCCCGCTGGATCGACCTGGCCGCCGAGTGGGTGCTCGGCGACTCGGTCCCCACCGAACGGGTGCCGGTGCGGGTGCTCGGGCTGGAGTCCGAGCTGCCGGTGTCCGACGCCCCGGCGGTGCTGCACCAGGCGGCCGGCGGGCGGGCCTGGTGCGACCTCGTCCACGGGGCGCTCGACGACCGGGTCCGGACGGCGTCGCTCACCTTCGGCACCACCCCCCACCTCGCGCTCGCCGCCGGGGGCCCGGCCTGCGACCGCGCCGCCCTCCTCGCCCGCTACGAGCTACTGGCCGAGCTGGCCCGGGGGCTGGCCCCGGAGGTGGCCTACGCCTGCATCGACTTCGAGGAGACCTTCGAGCAGATCGGGCTCGGGTTCGGCCCCGACGGGTGGGCCGCCGCGGGCGGGGCGTCGCCGAACCTCGTGGCCGGTCGCCTCGCCGATCTGCTCGTGCCCGACGTCTTCCCCTACCAGGTGCTCGGCCCCGCCCACCTGGAGCGCTTCGTCCCCGGCGCGGATCCGCAGGACCCGCCGATCGGCCGGCCCCTCGCCGGTGGGCGGATCGAGGTGACCGTGGGCGACCCCGAGCAGTGGCTGCCCCTGCTCGAGGAGCGCGAGGACGCCCATGCGTCGGGCCTGCGGCTGCTCGCCCCGCTGCTGGCCACCGACGGGGAGGTGGCCGAGCTGCTGGCCAGCCGACCGGTCGTGGCCGTCGGGGAGCCGGCGCCCACGAGCACCGCGGGCGTGCCGAACCTCGACGAGATCCGGCTCGAGACCCTGCCCCACTCCCGGCGAGGCCTGCGCCTCACGTTCCTCGAGCTCGTGGCCTGGATGGCCGGGGAGCCCCACAGCGACGCCCCGACCAGCGTCTCCCCCGTCATCGCCACCTTCGCCCGGTGGTTCGCGTCCGCGCTCGACGACGCCCGCCGCCAGCAGCTGAAGCCCCGGGCCGAGCAGCTGATCGGCACGGCCGCACCCGCCGACCGATCGGGGCGCCTGGCGGCCCCGGACGCAGCTCGGGCGTGGCTCGTCACCGACTGGCTGATCCGCGTGCAGGCCGCCCGGTGGCTGCGGGCCGCCGGGCTCGTCGAGGCGGCGGGACGGCTCGAGTCGGCCCCGCCGAGCCGCCAGCGCGCCGACCTCGTGCGCACCGTCGATGTGCTCAGCACCGCGCTCGTGATCGCCACCCGCCGGATCGAGCTCACCGCGTCGGTGGCCGCCGACGGCCACCCGGGCGACGCCGAGCTCGTGCAGGAGGCGTCCTGGGAGGCGTGGGAGGTGGCGTCGGAGGCGTCGGGGTGGGTGGCCGCCTCGGAGGCCGCCGCCGTGGGCGTCCCCGCCGAGCTGGCCTACGCCACCGACGTGCGGGTGGTCGAGTGCGCCCGCGACCCGCGGCTGCGAGCCGAGCTGGAGGCCTCCGGCCGCACCATCGGCGACGCCACCTGGGCGGCCGCCCTCAAGGCGGTGGCCGACGCGGCGTGGACGGCGGGGTGGGAGGCCGCCCACCGCGCCGGCGGCGACGCGGAGGTGGTGGACCTCGAGACGGCCCTCGAGCGGGCCCGCCGGGCGGTCGCCGCCCGCTCCGACGAGCTCGACCTCGTGCTCGAGCGGGCCGAGGTGGCCGCCGTGGAGCGGCTGGCCCAGGGCGCGCTCGACGGGCGCGCCGACGCCGGCGACCACCCCTGGGACGCCGCCCTGGCCGCGGCCGCCGGGTCCGACGGCGGCGACAGGTGGACGGAGGTGCACGAGCTGGCCGCCGCCGCCGTGGGCGCCGCCGCGTGGGCCGAGGCGATGGCCGCGGCGCGCGCCGCCGTCGACGAGGTGCTCGACGGCGCCCCCGACGTCGTCGCTCGCGCCGTCGCCGCGGCGCTGGCCAAGGAGACGGCGAGCGCCGCGGCCCGGGGCATCGCCGGGCGGGCCTGTGCCGTGTCCCGGGCCCAGGGCGCCGACCCGCTGTCGGCCGCCGACGCCGCCCACGACGTCCTCGCACCCACCGTCGAGGCGCTCCAGGAGGCGGCGCTCGGCCTCCTGGATGAGCTCATCGCTCCCCCGTCGACCTCTGGCTCGTCCGGAACGCGTCCCGCAGCGCGTTGACGGCGACCCGCAGCGCCTGCTCGGCGTCGACGCCGGCGGCTCGGGCCTCGTCCACCAGCTCGAGCAGGCGAGCGGCGAGCGACCCGGCGTCCACCCCGGGCAGGGAGCGCCAGTCCACCCCCTGCGAGGCCGCCTTCTTCTGCACCTTCGCCGCGTAGGCGAGCGCCGGCAGCGCGGCGGGGATCCCGTCCATCACGCTCTCGCGCCCCTTCTCGGCCACCTTGCGGGCCTCCCAGTCGACGCTCAGCTGCTCGACGGTGGTGGCGCCGGCCTCAGGGTCGAAGACGTGCGGGTGGCGGTCCCGGAGCTTGTCGTGGATCCCCCGGGCCACGCCGGTGAGCGTGAACTGCCCCTCCTCGGCGGCGAGGACGGCGTGGAACACCACCTGGAAGAGCAGGTCGCCGAGCTCCTCCTCGAGGTGCTCGAACCCCTCCCCCGCCTCGACCTCGAGGTGCTCGATGGCGTCGAGCACCTCGTAGGCCTCCTCGAGGAGGTGGCGGGTGAGGCTCTGGTGGGTCTGCTCCCGGTCCCACGGGCACTCGGCTCGCAGGGTGCGGACGAGGTCGTGGAAGGCCACGACGGCCGAGGCCAGGTCGGGTGCCGTCTCGGGGATCCACAGCGTGGTCAGGTGATCGGCCTCCACGGCGCGGTCGAGCTCGGCCCAGGGGAGCTCCACCACCTGCTCGTCGGGAAGCCCGAGGCGCTGGAGCACCACGACCCGCTCGGGCTCGTCGTCCTCGTAGGCCAGCTTGATGTCCGACAGCACCCGCTGGTTGTGGCAGTGGGCGACGAGCAGCGGACCCCGCTGGCCGGCCGCCCGCTCGGCGAAGCGGTGCCCGTCCACGACCCGGACGCCGGCGTCGAAGGGATCGACCCCGAGGCGCACCCAGGCCAGGTCGAGGAACGACATCGCCGGGCGCACGTCCACCTCGACCCGCTCGTCGGCCACCAGCCAGTCGACGGTGCGCTCCAGCACCCGGGGCGAGCCGGGCACGAGGTAGAGGACCTCGCCCTCGGACTCGGCGAGGGCGACGAGGTCGGCGACGATGGCCCGGTAGACGGCGTCGAAGTCGTCGGCACCCTCGTAGTGGTGGTCGAAGCTGGGCACGTCCGGCGCGATCGACGCCGCCGGATGCCGGTGGGTTCGCAGCCGGATCTGACCGGCCGAGTCGATCAGGCGCCGCGTCTCGTCGGTGATCAGGTCTGGGCCGGCGGGCCCGAGCCCGGCGACGACGACGCGCGCCACCCGCGCCTCAGCCGGCCGCAGCCGCCACCGGCGGCGCGGCGACGGACCGGGTGGTGGGGTCCCAGCGCCCGTAGCGGGAGTTCACCTCGATGTCGGTCGACTCGTAGGCGTCGAGGTACCAGGCCGAGTACCCCTCCTCGCCGAGCTCCTCCTGCACCGCGATCTGCCGGGCCACGTCGTCGGTGAACGACGCCGCGAAGTCGTCGCTGAACGCCTCGAAGGCCTCTTCGGCGCGGCTCGGGTCCCCGAAGAGCGTGGTGAGCGCCTCGTCGCGCAGGGCCTGGTCGAGCTCGAGGCCGAGCCGCTCGAACTCCTGCTGGTGGAGCATGAAGTCGATCCGCTGGCGGACGATGTTGCGCACGAGCTCGCCCGGGTACCCGCCCGGCGTGCGGCCGGCGAGCTGGGTGGGGTCGATCGCCATCGGGTTGCCGCTCCACTGGCGCACCTCCTCGAGGAGGTCGTCGTTCGAGACGGCGGCGTCGCCGACCCGGACGGCGGGCGACACCTGGTCGGCGCAGCCGGCCGCGCCGAGGGCGACGACCACGAGCAGGATGGCGAGAACGCGGCGAGGCACGGGCAGAGAGCCTAGAGGTCCGCCGGGGCCCGCCTGAACTCGCCGTCAGGCCGAGGCGCCGGCGGGCACCTCGGCCGGCAGCAGGTCCCGCAGCGCGGCGACCAGCCAGTCGGCGGGGTGCTCCCGGGCGGGGACCTTGAGGACGAGCAGCTTCTCGGCCTCCTTGTAGACGGCGCTCGGGTGGAGGCGCTTCAGCCGGATCGTCTGGCTGGTCTTGAGCGCCACCGGGCTGAGGCGAGCGGTGGCGGGCTGGCCGCCGTAGCCGGAGGGCTTCACCACGACGACCTCGCGGATGCCGGTGCGAGCGCACTCTGCCCGCAGGCGGGCCACCTGCAGGAGCGCCTGGGCCTCGTCGGGCAGCGGGCCGTAGCGGTCCTGCCACTCGGCCCGGATGTCCTCGACCTCCTCGTCGCTCGTGACGGCGGCCAGGCGGCGGTACGCCTCGAGCCGCAGCTCCTCCTTGGCGACGTACTCACGGGGGAGGTTGGCGGCGACGGGCAGGTCGAGCTTGATCTCGGCCGGTTCGCGGACCGGCTCGCCCTTCAGCTCGGCCACGGCCTCGGTGACCATCTGGCAGTAGAGGTCGTAGCCGACGGCGGCGATGTGCCCGGACTGGCCGGTGCCGAGCAGGTTGCCGGCGCCGCGGATCTCGAGGTCCCGCATGGCGATCCGGAACCCGGAGCCGAGCTCGGTGGCCTCCCCGATCGTCTTCAGCCGCTCGTACGCCTCCTCGGTGAGCACCCGGTCCTGCGGGACGAACAGGTAGGCGTAGGCCCGCTGCCCGGAGCGGCCCACCCGGCCCCGCAGCTGGTGGAGCTGGCCCAGCCCGAGCAGGTCGGCCCGGTCGACGACCAGCGTGTTCACCGTGGGCATGTCGATGCCGGACTCGATGATCGTGGTGCAGACGAGCACGTCGTACTCGCCCTCCCAGAAGGCCAGCACCACCTGCTCGAGGCTGCCCTCGTCCATCTGCCCGTGCGCCACCGCCACCCGGGCCTCGGGCACGAGGTCGCGCACGTGGTCGGCCACCTTCTCGATGTCCTGCACCCGGTTGTGCACGTAGAAGACCTGGCCCTCCCGCAGCAGCTCGCGCCGGATGGCCTCGGCCACGGCCCGGTCGTCGTACTCGCCGACGTAGGTGAGGATCGGCATGCGCTCGGCCGGCGGGGTGTTGAGCAGCGTGAGGTCCCGGATCCCGGTGAGGCTCATCTCGAGGGTCCGGGGGATCGGCGTGGCCGACAGCGTGAGCACGTCGACGCCGACCTTCATCTTCTTGATCTGCTCCTTGTGGGCCACGCCGAAGCGCTGCTCCTCGTCGACGATGAGCAGCCCCAGGTCCTTGAAGGCGAGGTCGTCGGAGAGGAGCCGGTGGGTGCCGATGACCACGTCGACCTCGCCGCTGCGGACGCCCGCCACCACCTCCTTGGCCTGGCCCGGGGTGAGGAACCGGGACAGCACCTCGACCCGCACCGGGTAGCTGGCAAAGCGGTCCGCGAACGTCTGGAAGTGCTGCTGGGCGAGCAGCGTGGTGGGCACGAGCACCGCCACCTGCTTGCCGTCCTGCACCGCCTTGAACGCGGCTCGGATCGCCACCTCGGTCTTGCCGAACCCGACGTCGCCGCAGATCAGGCGGTCCATCGGGTGCTCCGCCTCCATGTCGGCCTTGACCTCTTGGATGGCGGTGAGCTGGTCCGGCGTCTCCTGGAACGGGAAGCGCTCCTCCATCTCCCGCTGCCAGGGGGTGTCCTCCCCGAAGGCGTGGCCGGGGGCGTTCACGCGGGACTGGTAGAGCACCACCAGCTCCTGCGCGATCTCGGCCACCGCGGAGCTGACCTTGGCCTTGGTCTTCTGCCAGCCGTCGCCGCCGAGCCGGGTCAGGGTGGGGTTCTCGCCGCCGACGTAGTGGCGGACGGCGTCGATCTGGTCGGAGGGGACGTAGAGCTTGTCGTCGCCCCGGTACTCGAGGAGCAGGTAGTCGCGCTCCACGCCGCCGATGGCCCGCTTCACCATCCCGCCGTAGCGGGCCACGCCGTGCTGGTGGTGGACGACGTAGTCGCCGGGCTTGAGGTCGTCGAAGAAGCCCTGGGCGTCGCGCTTGCGGGGCCGGGCCCGCCGGTGGGCCCGGCGACGACCGGTGATGTCGTGCTCGGCGACGACGGCCAGCTTCACCGCGGGCAGGATGCAGCCCCGCTCGAGGGGGGCGACGTCGATGTCGGGGGACAGGCCGTGCTCACCCAGGATCGAGCGCAGCCGGGCCGCGGAGCCTTCGCCGTCGGCGGCGACGACGATCCGGTAGCCCTGCCCGGCCAGGTCCGCGAGCTGGCGCACCACCCGCTCGGGGTCGCCCGCCGCGGTGGCGATCGCCATGGAGGTGACGGTGGCGACGTCGGGCCCCTCGGGGGCGGTGGTGACCGTCCACGCCGGGGCGTCGCTGTGGGCCAGCAGCCGGTCGAAGGGCAGGTGGAGCCGCGGGAAGGACTCCTCGGCGTCATCGTCCTCGAGGGCGCCCCAGGTCTTGGCCAGGGTTCGGGCCAGGTCGGCCTCCTCGGCCAGCAGGTCGGCGGCCCGGTCGCGCATCCGGCGGGGCTCGACGAGCAGCACGAGCGCGTCGGCGCCGACAAGGTCGAGGAGCACGTGCTCGCCGTCGGTGAGCCACGGCAGCCACGACTCCATCCCGTCGAACACCTGGCCCTCGGCGAGGCGCTCCCACTGCTCCCGCCCCCACGGCTCGAGGGCGATCAGCTTGTCGGCCCGGGCCCGGACCTCGTCGGTGGGGAGCAGCTCGCGGCAGCCGAAGATCTCCGCGCAGTCGAGGTCGTCGGTGGAGCGCTGGTCGGCAACCGAGAACGCGGTGAGGCGGTCCACCTCGTCGCCCCACAGGTCGATGCGCACCGGACCGTCCGCGGTGGAGGGGTAGACGTCGACGATCGAGCCGCGCACCGCCACCTCGCCGCGGTGCTCCACCACCTCCTCGCGGCGGTAGCCGGCGCCGACGAGCGCGGCGACGAGCTCGTCGCGGTCGCGCTGCTCCCCGGGCCGCACGACGATCGGCTCGGCGTCCTCGACGTGGGGGCCCAGGCGCTGCACGAGCGCCCGGACGGGGGCCACCAGCACCCGCGGCGCGCGCTCCGGATCCCGCAGCCGCCACATCGTGCGGAGGCGCCGGCCCATCGTCTCGACCGACGGCGACACCCGCTCGAACGGGAGGGTCTCCCAGGCCGGGAACGTGTCGACCGCGTCGTCGCCGAGGAAGGTGCGCAGGTCGGCGGCCAGCCGGTCCGCGTCGCCGGTGGTGGGGGTGGCCACCACGAGCGGGCGGCGCGAGCTCAGCGTGGCGAGGCCGGCCAGGGTGAGGGCGCGCGCGGGCTCGGGCACGGCGAGCACTGCGGAGGACCGGCCGAGCACGGACGCGAAGCCAGGCTCCTCACGCAGCAGCGGGGGGAGGTCGCGCAGCTTCATGGGGAGGGGACCAAGGCTACCGGCCGCCGCCGGGTGTGCCGCCCGCCGCCTCGACCGTCGACGGCGCGCTCAGCGGCCGCGGCGCCGCTTGGCCACGTACATGGCGGCGTCGGCGGCGGCCAGCACCTCCTCGGCGCTGAGGCCGGGTTGGGTGACGGCGGCACCGATGCTGACCGAGGTCTCCACCAGCGTGCCGTCGGGCAGCCGCGCCGGGGGCGCCATGGCCTCGTGGATGCGGGCCTGGAGGGCGTCGACCGCCTCGGGGTCCGCGGTGGGCACGACGACCACGAACTCGTCGCCGCTCAGGCGGGCCACGAGGTCCTCGCCTCGCACCGCCGCCCGGAGGCGGGTGGCCACCTCGACGAGCAGTGCGTCGCCGGCCCGGTGGCCGTGGCGGTCGTTCACCGGCTTGAGGCGGTCGACGTCGCAGAACAGCAGCGTGTGGGGCTGGGCGTCATCGCGGTCGAGCACCTCGCTCAGGCGGCGCAGCAGGTGGGTCCGGTTCGGGAGGCCGGTGAGGTCGTCGTGGTTGGCGCGGTGGTGGAGCGTGCTGCGGGCCTCGACGAGGTCGGAGATGTCGGAGGCGCCCACGACGATGCCCCGCACGACGGCGTCGGACACGAGGTCGACGAGCGTCAGGCTCATCGGCACGACGTGGCCGTCGACGGCGAGGAGCCCGGCCTCGATGCTGCGGGTGCCCTGGGTGCCGTCGCAGGAGGCCACCAGCGCGGCCACCGCGTCCCGGTCGGCGGGCGCGACGAGGTCGACGAGCGGCAGGCCGAGCGTCTGCTCGAGGCCCCGGTGGAGCTGGCGGGTGAGCGCTCGGCTGGCCCCCTGGATCGCGCCGCCCCGGTCGAGCAGGAGGGTCACGGTCGGCGCGGCGTCGAGGATCGCGGCGAGGAGGTCGGTGTCGCCGGCCCCGAGCTCCCAGCGGCGGCGGTCGGTCGTCTCCCGAGCCACGAGGATCACCGCGTCGGGGAGGTCGGCCGAGCAGCACGGTGCCCCGCGGATCTCCACCGGCGCGTAGCTGCCGTCGCCCCGGCGGACCCGGATCTCGATGAGGGTCCCGGTCTCCTTCTTCGCCACCGACTCGAGCGACAGGAGCGCCGTCTCGAGGTCGTCGGGATGGACGAACGGGACGAGCGGACCGCCCTGCAGGTCCGCCAGCCGCCATCCGAAGGCCTGCTCGGCCCGGTCGTTGGCCCACCGCAGGGTGGCGTCGGCACCGACGACGACCACCGGGTCCGGGATCGCCTGCAGCAGCGCCGCCAGCGCTGCGTGGTCGAACGTGGTGGTCACCCCCTGGGCCCTCCCGCCCGCAAGACCGCTCACCGCCCGCGGAGCAGCCAACCTAGCGAGCGGCGGGGTCGGAGCCGGCGTCAGGCCGGGTGTTGTAGCGGTTCATGGCGGCGGCGAACCCCTCGGCGAGGATCATCTCGACGGCGTCGGCGGCCTCCTCGACGACCACGTCCAGCTCGGCTCGCTCCTGCTTCGTCGGGCGCTTCAGGACGTGCTTGGCGCCGTCGGAGCGCCCCGGCGGCTTGCCGATGCCGATGCGGATGCGGGCGAAGTCGGCGCTGCGGAGGTGCGCCTTGATCGACTTGAGGCCGTTGTTCCCGGCGAGCCCGCCGCCGAGCTTGAGCTTCATGCGCCCCACGGGGAGGTCGAGCTCGTCGTGGACCACCACGAGCCGAGCCAGGTCCTCGATGCCGTGGCGCCGCACCAACGGCGCCACCACTTCCCCCGAGAGGTTCATGTAGGTGAGCGGGATGGCCAGCGCGAGGCGCTTGCCGTCGACGACCACCTCGTCGACGAGCGCCCGCTCCTTCGACCGGCGCAGGCTGGCGCCGTGCCGCTCGGCGAGGAGCCGCACGACCTCCGAGCCCACGTTGTGCCGGGTGCCCTCGTACTCGGCGCCGGGGTTGGCCAGGCCGACGACGAGGAGGTCGGCGGGGGTGCCCCGCCTGGCGCGCTCCTCGCCGCGCCGGCGTCGCAGCATCAGCCCTCGTCGCCGCCCTCGGCCTCGCCCTCGGCGGCACCCTCGGCCGGCTCGGCCGCAGCCTCGCCCTCGGCGGCCTCAGCGCCCTCCTCGGGCTCGGTGACCTCGACGGCCTGTACGTAGGCCGACACGACGACCTCGTCGGGGTCGACGGTGGTGGTGACGCCCTGGGGCAGCTCGATGTCCTCGACGCGGATGACCCCACCGATGTCGAGGTCGGAGATGTCGACGGTGAGCTGGGCCGGGATGTCCGCCGGCTTGGCGGTGACGAGCAGCGCCACGAGCACGTGGTCGAGCACGCCGCGCGCGGTCTCGACGGCCTCGGCCACGCCCTCGAGCACGATCGGCACCTCGACCTCGACGGGCTTGTCGAGGTCGACCCGGATGAAGTCGACGTGGAGCACGTCGCGGCGCACCTTGTGGCGCTGGATCTCCTTCACCAGGGTGGGGGTGCGCTCGCCCTCCAGCTCGAGGTGGATGACGGCGTTCACGCCCTGCTCGGTGACGAGCGAGGCGCGGAGCTCCTTCCAGTCCACGGCGAGGGGCACCGGGTCCTGGCCGAGGCCGTAGAGGACGCCGGGGACCTTGCCCTCGGCCCGCAGGCGGCGGGCGGCGCGGGTGCCCTTGGGCGGGCGCGGGGTGGCTTGGAGGATGATCTCGGCCATCGGAGGACTCCTACGTCTGAGATCGCGCCGGAGCGCGTGGATCGGATGTGAGTGGACGACGCTACCGGCCCCGGCTCAGGAGGCGCCAGGCCGGGCCGGGTCAGTTCTGGTTGGCGCCGCCGAAGATCTCGCTGACGCTCTTGTCCTCGAAGACGGCGTCGATCGTCTCGGCGAGGACCTCCGCGATCGACAGCACCTCGATCTTGTCGATCTGCTTGTCGACCGGCAGCGGCAGCGTGTTGGTGACGACGACCTTGGTGATCGCCGAGTTCTTGATCCGGTCGATCGCCGGGCCCGAGAGGATGCCGTGGGTGGCGGCGGCGTACACCTGCTTGGCGCCCTTCTGGGCCAGCAGCTCGGCGGCGGCGCAGAGGGTGCCGGCCGTGTCGATCATGTCGTCGATGAGCACGCAGGTGCGTCCCTCGACCTCACCGACGATGTCGTGGGCCTCGACCACGTTCTTCTGGCCCTTCACCCGTCGCTTGTGGACGATGGCGAGGTCGGCGTGGAGCGAGTTGGCGTAGCGCTCCGCCACCTTCACCCGGCCGGCGTCGGGGGACACGACGACGAGGTCGTCGGGCATCGTCTCCCGCAGGTGGTCGACGAGCACGGGCATCGCGGTGAGGTGGTCGACCGGGCCGTCGAAGAAGCCCTGGATCTGCCCGGAGTGCAGGTCCACCGACATGAGCCGGTTGGCGCCGGCGGCGGCGTACATGTTCGCGATCAGCTTGGCCGTGATCGGCTCGCGCCCCTCGGCCTTGCGGTCCTGGCGGGCGTACCCGTAGCTGGGGATGACGGCGGTGATCCGCTTGGCCGAGGCCCGGCGGGCGGCGTCGATCATGATCAGCTGCTCCATGATCACGTCGTTCACCGACATCGTCTCGGTGGCGCCGTGGCTCTGGATGATGAACACGTCAGCGCCCCGGACGTTCTCGCCCAGCCGGGCGTGGATCTCGCCGTTGGCGAAGTCCGCCAGGTTGGGGTGCCCGAGCTCGACCCCCAGGCACTCAGCGATCTCCTGGGCGAGGCCGGGGTTCGATCGGCCGGCCAGGAGGTGCAGTCGCTTCTGGGTAGGTAGCAGCATCGTGGCCCTTCGTGGCGCAGCGGGCGGTGGGGCGCCGGCCGCTACGCGTCCGGCTCGGCTCCCGCTCCTGCAGTGTAGAACGGCCCGGTCCGGGTCCCCGATTCGACGACCGCACCGGGCTCGAGCGCCGCGTACGGGCCCACCTCGCACGCCGCGCCGATCTCGGCGTGGCGGGCGACCGTGTGCTCCACCCGGCTCCCCTCCCCCACCGTCGTGTCCTCGAGGCGGCAGCCAGGGCCGATCTCGGCGCCGCGGCCGACGACGGTGCGGCCCCGCAGGATCGCGCCGGGGAAGATCGTCACGTCGGGGGCCAGCTCGACGGTGGCGTCGACGTAGGTGGTGGCCGGGTCGACCATCGTGACGCCCTGGGCCTGCCAGGCCCGGTTGGTGCGGGCCCGCAGGGTGGCCTCGGCAGCAGCCAGCTGGACCCGGTCGTTGACGCCGTGGGTCTCGTCGGGGTCGGGCGCGACGACGCTCACGACCTTGTGGCCGGCCTCGGCCAGCACCTCGACGACGTCGGTGAGGTAGAGCTCCCCCTGGGCGTTGTCGGGGTTGATGCGCCGCAGCGCGGGCGACAGGAGGCTGCGCCGGAAGCAGAAGATGCCGGTGTTGACCTCGTCGATGGCCGCCTCCTCGGGGGTGGCGTCGGCCTGCTCGACGATGCGCCGGACCCGGTCGTCCTTGGCGGAGCGGACGATGCGGCCGTAGCCGGTGGGGTCGGGCAGCCGGGCGGTGAGGATCGTGCAGGCGGCGTCGGTGAGGCGGTGCTCGTCGACGAGCGCGGCGATCGTCTCGCGGCGCAGGAGCGGCGTGTCGCCGGGGAGGACGAGGACGTCGTCGTCGTCGAGGTCCTCGTGGAGGCCGGTGAGGCCCACGGCCACGGCGTCGCCGGTGCCCCGCTGCTGGCGCTGCTCGACAAAGCCGAGCGGCAGGCCGTCGCCGTCCTCGGTGAGCCGCTTGGTGACCCGCTCGGCCCCGTGGCCGACGACCACCACCACCCGGTCGAGGTCCTCCCGGGGGATGGCGTCGAGCACGTAGTGGACCATCGGGCGGCCGCAGAGCAGGTGCAGGGGCTTGGGCCGCGACGACTTCATCCGGGACCCCTCACCAGCGGCCAGCACGATCGCAGACAGTCGTCGAGCGCTCATGCCCTCCGGTCTAACAAGATCTGTGCGTGTTCTTGCGTGCCTGGCGCACGGGAACGCGCACAGATCTCGTCATCGGAGGGTCACCGCGTCGAGATCACCGGGGACGACCGTCACGTAGAAGCGGCCGTCGAGGCCGTCCACGGCCCGGGTGGGGATCTCGACGACCTCCCCGTCGCTGAGCTCCACCCGGACGGACGCGTCGGTTCCGTCGATGCGACCGAACACGACGGTCTCGTCGTCGAAGCTGGCGTCCTGGGGCTCCTCGGCGCACGCGCCGGTGAGCTGGATGCCGTCCCGGTAGAGGAACGTGCAGAGCTCGCCCTCGACGTCGCGCACGGCGTCGACCCGCCACTCGACCTCGCCGGCGCCGCCGGACTCGAGCGTGGTGCGCTCCTCCTCCGGGGCGTCGTCGGGGCGGTTGAGCATCGTGCCGATCACCACGCCGAGCAGCACCACCACCGGCAGGGCGATCAGCGCAACCAGGCAGCCGGGGCCGCTGCGGTCCGCGGGCTTGGGGGTGGCGCTCGGCGCGGTCATGGCTCGGGGGGGAGGGCTCGAACCTCCAACAACCGGCTCCAAAGGCCGGGGTTCTACCAGTTGAACTACCCCCGATCGGGGTCGGGGTCAGGTTACGGCCCGAGGCGGCCCGGTCAGGACCCGAGGACGTCGCGGACCTTCAGGCGGCGCCCGGTCCGGACGATGGCCCGGCGGTACACGATCCCCGCCACCCTGGCCGCGACCACGACGGCCACCACGCTGAGCAGCGCCGACACGGCCATCTCGACGCCGGACGCCGCGCCCACCGCGATCCGCGACGGCATCACCATCGGCGAGGTGAACGGGACGTACGCCAGTACCGCCGCCACCGGCGAGTCGGCCGAGGTGGCCCCGGCGAAGTAGGCGGCGATGAGCACGAAGCTGAGCGGGGTGACGACCGAGCTGGCCTCCTCCTGGCGCTCGACGAGCGCGCCGAGCGCACCGGCCAGCAGCAGGTAGAGCGCGATGCCGAGCGCGAACCACACGGCACCGCCGGCCACGGCCTGGCCGAGGCCCTCGGGGAGGTTCCCGCCGAGCAGCACCTTCACGACGACGGGCAGCGCCCCGGCGGCGAGGTGCAGGCACCCGACGACGGCGAGGCCGATCACCTTGCCGAAGAGCAGCGGACCCGGCCGCACGATGGCCAGCAGCACCTCGCTGATCCGGTTCCCCTTCTCCACGGCCACGCCGTTGGCCACCGCCACCATGAGCAGCATGATCAGCACGTAGGCGACGAGCGAGAGCACGAACGCCGCGCCCTGGCGGCTCTCCCGCTCGGTGTCGAGCTCCTCCACCTCGGCTGGCGGCGCCGAGAGCAGCGCGTCGACCTCATCGGCGCTGAGCCCGGCGTCGACGAGCCCGTCGATGAGGGCCTGGGTGGCGAGGGCCTGGCGCAGGGCGCCGACGAGGCGGTCGAACGTGCCGGCCCGGACGAGGATCACCGGTGGCTCGTCGAGGGCCACCGCCACGTCGACGTCCTCGTCGAGGACCTGCTGGCGGGCGGCGTCGACGTCGGGCGCCTGGCTGAGCTCGACGTCCGCGTCGATGGCGTCGACGATCTGGACGATCACCGACTCGAGCGCGTCGAGCTCGATGGTGGCGTCGCCGGCGACGATCGCCACGTCGTAGCGGTCGCGGTCGTCGTCGGCGAGGAGGTCGGGCAGCACCATCGCCGCGGCGGAGCCGAGGAGCAGCACGATCGCCGTGGCCCACAGGCCCTTGCTGCGGGCCGCCTGCCGGAGCTCCCGGGCAGCGACGAGCCGGGTGGCCTCCCACCAGCTGGTCACGGAGCCCTCCCCGCGTCCACCTCGGCACCGTCGTCGGAGGCGTTCGGCTCGTCGACGGGGTGGCCGGCGGCGTCGAGGAACAGCTCGGAGAGGCTGGGCGCCTCGACGCCGAAGTCGTCGACCCGCCCGTGGGCCCGCACGAGGTCGAGCACGGCGCCGGGGTCCGTGCCCGGGGCGAGGCGCAGCCGGCTCCCGGCCGCGCTGCGGCTGCGGACGGTGGCCAGCGCCGGGTCCACCCAGTCGTCCTCGACCTGGACGCTCACCCGCAGGTAGCGCTCCTCGCTGGCCGCCCGCAGCTGGGCCAGGTTGCCCGAGAGCACCACCCGGCCCCGGTCGATGAGCGTGATATCCTCGCAGAGGTCCTCGACGAGGTCGAGCTGGTGGCTGGAGAACAGCAGGTTCCGCCCGGCGGCGACGTGCTCGCCGATCACGTCGGAGAGGAACGCGACGGCCACCGGATCGAGCCCGGCGAAGGGCTCGTCGAGGACGAGCAGCGGCGGCTCGTGGACCATCGCCGCCGCCAGCTGGACCCGCTGCGCCATGCCCCCGGAGAGGTCCTGCACCTTGTCCTCGGCCCGGTCGGCGAGGCCCAGCTGCTCGAGCAGGCGCGTCGCCCGAGCCCTGCCGTCGGCTGTGCTGAGGCCGTGGAGGCGGGCGATCCAGACGAGCTGCTCGAGCACCGGCATGTCGCGGTAGAGGCCCCGCTCCTGGGGCATGTAGCCCCACGAGCGCCGGTCGTCGTCGGTGGCGAGGCGCCCGTCCCACTCGACGGCTCCGGTGTCGGGGGTGAGGACCCCGAAGAGGATCCGCATGAGCGTGGTCTTGCCGGCGCCGTTGGGGCCGAGCAGGCCGACGACGCGACCGGGCGGGACCTCGAGGCCGACGCCGTCGAGCACGACCCGGTCGCCGAAGCGCTGGTGGATGCCGCGGGCGACGAGGCTGGGAGGCACCGCACCAGTGTGGACGCTGCGCCCCGGGACCATGCGAACCGGCCGCTGAGCGGCTTTGGACCCACGGTGCTGGTGGCCGGTAGCGTGACGGCCCTTATGGATTCGCTGATCAAGAAGCGCCGGAAGCGCATGCGCAAGAAGAAGCACAAGAAGATGCTGAAGCGCACGCGCTGGCAGCGCCGGGCCGCCGGCAAGTAGCCGACCGCCCCACGCACAACCGATCTCGTCGCCGACCGCCCGCGAGGGCGGTCGGCGCGCGTTCCGGGTTCGGAGGTGATGGCTCCGGTCTGCCTAGCATCGCCCGGATGGAGAGGGCGGGCACCCCATCCGTGGGGTTGATCGGTACATTCGACATCGCCAACTACGGCGACCAGCTGATCCCGGCGATCACCGAGCTCGAGCTGAGGCGGCGAGTCCCTGACATCGAGATTCGCCGCTACGCCCCCTTCGGGTGAGAGCACCCGGTCCCGGCGGACGCAGGGGAGCTCGCCGAGCCCCTCGGCCCTCCCACGGACCTGCGGCGCGAGGAGCTCGCAGCCGCCCATGACGCGATCCTGATCGGAGGCGGGGAGATCATCCACCGCTTCGATGAGCTCTTGGCGCCCCACTACGGAGTGGACCCTGCTGACCTCAAGG
>Ga0079224_100004276_pt1 | contig 18373 bp, 23 predicted proteins | sample Stecom2015_FD_80414 | JGI IMG/M metagenome (GOLD analysis project Ga0079224, IMG submission 80414) | Agricultural soil microbial communities from Utah to study Nitrogen management - Steer compost 2015 | ecosystem: Environmental > Terrestrial > Soil > Agricultural land | place: USA: Utah...
CCCGAACAGGAAGCGCGCATCGTCGTGCATGAAAGCGGTGTCGATAACGCGGTGGCAGTGCAACTGTGCGCCCTCGCCCAGCGCCTGCGCGCGTTGCGCGACCGCGGCCTCGCCGAAGTACCCAGCACGCGATTGCTTGTCGCCACCGCGCGCCTCATCGCGGGCGGCGTTGCCGTGCATCAGGCCTGCGAAGCCGGGTTGATTGCGCCCTTATCGGACGACCCCACACTGGTTGCCGCCATGCGCGATCTGGTGGCGGCGAGTTTTGTTTGAACGGCAGGAGAGTTAAGGAACTCCGGTTAAGTGGTTTCCGCTCATGGTTCGACAAGCTCGCCACGAACGTAAACCACTACTTGCCGTTCGCCCTGAGCCGCGAGCCCAGCGAGCGAGTCGAAGGGTGAACGGGCCCAGATCACTCTCGACCCTTCACTCTCTCCCCAACCACCATGGCCGAAGCCGAAGACGTACTCCACGATGTCGCGCGCCATGCCACCGTTTATGTACGCGATCTGTGGCGGCGCAATCGTCCGGCGCCCGTCCGGCCGGTCACGGCGCTGGACGATGTCGCACAGCGGCTCGACCTGCTGATCGCGGCCATCTTCCGTCGTAGCTTTGCACTGCGTATCGCCATTCCGCCGGCGCCGCGCAACGCCTTGCGCCGCTTCTACGAACGCGGTCAGGGGCCGCAGCCCACGCAGGCGGTTCCGGCGACCGATGACCGGTCGATCTGGTTGCCGCGCGAACTGGACATGCCCGACCGTGAAGCAGCGACCGAACGCTACCGCGTGTTCGCCTTGCAGCAGGCCATGCGCGCCGTGCGTGGCAGTGCGCGCGGCATTCCCGCCGACGAGGACGCCCTGGTCCGCGCCTGCTACCAACTCTGCGAAGCGGCTGCCGCCGACGTCGCGCTGGTGCAACTGCTGCCCGGCCTTGCGTCCGGCATCGGTACGCTGCGGCGTGAAGCGCTGACCCAACGGCCGCCCCTCGATACGTTTCCGGCGCGACGACGTCCTTTGGAAGCGTTGCTGCGCGAACTGCTCGCTCACGACTGTCTCAGCCTGCCCCCGTGCTGGCCGACGCTCGATACGCCCGTCGCCTCGCTCGCGCATGCACGAGAAATCGCGGCTGCCCTGCGCGACGACATACCCGATGCGCATCGCTTGCGTGGTGTGTGGCTGTTGCCGGATGCCTGGACGGGCGAACTGCGCCCGGTCGCCGCTGCGGCGAGCGTGCGCGACCGGCACCCCGACGACGAGGAAGACGATACGCGCGATCACAACCCGCGCAGCGCACGCATGGATCGACGCCCCGCCGTGCGCGACGCGCTGCCGGACGAAGACGAGCCGCAGGATCCGGGCGCGTGGATGATTCAGCCGGGCGAACCGCTCGAGCAGGCGGAAGATCCCATGGGCATGCAGCGCCCCACCGATCGTGACGAGAAGACGGCGGCGGAGGAACTTGCCGACTCGCTGTCGGAGTTGAACGAAGCGCGCCTGGTCAGCACCCCCGGCACACCCAAGGAAATCCTGCTTTCCGACGACGCGCCCGAAGCGCGGGTCAAAGGCGGCACGCACGCCGCGCCGACGGACGGGGACGGCATCGAATATCCGGAGTGGGACTACCGCATGGCCGCCTACCGGGAACCGGGCGCGCGCGTCATTGTGCTGCCGCCTACCGCAGGCGATCCCGCCTGGGTGGAGAAGACTTTGAAGGCGCACCGCGCCATGCTCGATGCGATCCGGCGGCGCTTCGAATTGCTGCGCGCGCAACGCATGCGGCTGAGGCGACAGCGCGACGGCGAAGACATCGATTTGGACGCCTATATCGAAAGCATCGCGGATTACCGCGCCGGGCGCTCGCTATCCCAGCGGCTTTATCAGACGACGCGACAGGCACGACGCGATACGGCCATTGCGTTGCTCATCGACATCAGCGGCTCCACCGACGCCTGGGTCGCCTCGCATCGGCGCGTCATCGACGTGGAACGCGAAGCACTGCTGCTTGTATGCCTTGCGCTGGAGAGCATGGGCGAGCCTTATTGCGTGCAGGCATTCTCCGGCGAAGGCCCCGACTGCGTGACGGTACGCGAACTCAAGCTATTCGACGAGCACTACGGCGCGGACGTCGGCACGCGCATCGCGGCGCTGGAACCGGAACGCTATACGCGCGCAGGCGCCGCCATCCGTCACGCGGCCGCGACATTGATGCGCAAGCCGGCCAGCCATCGTCTGCTCATGCTGCTGTCCGACGGCAAGCCGAACGACATGGATGAGTACGACGGCCGCTACGGCGTCGAGGATATGCGTCAGGCCGTCACCGAAGCGAAGCTGCAGGGCATCTCGCCCTTCTGCCTCACCATCGATCGTCAGGGCGCGAGCTATCTGCCGCAGGTTTTCGGCGTGGGCAATTACGCGCTGCTCATGCAACCCGCCGAGTTGCCGAGCGCATTGATCGACTGGATCAGGCGTCTGGTGGCACACTAAGGCAGCGCGCACGCGTTCCGCTTCTTTCCATCCATCAACGAGGAGAAGTTATGAGTGAATCGATCACCATCTATCACAACCCCGCTTGCAGCATTTCGGTCGCCGCACTGGCGATGATTCGCGAACGGGGCGTAGAGCCGCAGATCATCGAATATCTCAAGACGCCGCCCAGCCGCGAAAAACTGACGGAACTGATTGCAGCCATGGGCATCAAGCCGCGCGACCTGCTGCGCCGCAAGGAGCCGCGCTATCACGAACTCGATCTGGACAACACCAAGTGGACCGATGAGGAACTCATCGGCTTCATGGTCGAGAACCCCATCCTGATGAACCGCCCTATCGTCGTCACTTCGCGCGGTACGCGTTTGGGTCGTCCCAGCGAAGCCGCGATCGTCGATATTCTGCCGGGCTGAATCGCCGGCGCGCCATCCTAGATGCTCATCGCATCGTGCAGCACCGATCGCGAGGACTCCACGACCGGATTGCTGCACAGTTGCTCGACCAGTTGCTGTTCGGCATCGCTGAGCTTTTTGTTGGGACGGTAAACCAATTGCCACTGGTGCCGGATCGGCAACCCCTCGACGCGAAGCGGCGTGAGCGTGGCGTGACGCGGGTTCGGGCCGACCGCATACTGCGACAGCAAGGCGATGCCGAAACCCGTTGCCACTGCGCAGATTATCGCCTCGTTATTGTCCATTTCCATGCGTACGTTCGGCCGGCACTCATGCTCGGCGAACAGCGCATCGACCACCAGTCGCGACCGCGCGCCGACTTCTCGCATCACAAAGGTTTCGTTCGCGATATCGGCGAAGCGCAGCCTGCGCCTCCGCGCGTGAGGATGACTCGCGGAAGCATAGATATGAAACTCTTCCGTGCATAGCGGATGCATCTGCACTTCGTCGTCCTCGGGCGGTACCCCGAATACATAGAAGTCGTCCGCGCCCGCCGCCAGCCGTTCGAGCAAATGCGCACGATTGGCCACCGACAGATGCAGCCGGACTTGCGGATTCTGCATGCAGTAGTGACATAGCATGGCGGGCACGGTCGATTCGGCTCCGGTACATACGGCAATGCGCAGCACGCCGGCCGTCGTCAGACGCATCTCGTCCAGCCGATCATCCAGGCCCGCGAAGGATTGAAAGAACTCCTGGCAAAATTTGTATGCTTCGGCGCCGGCCTCGGTCACCTGGATGCCGTGTGTCGTAGTGTTGAGCAACTGCACGCCCAACGTCTCGCTCAGCTTCTTCACCAGCAGGGAAACGGTCGGCTGCGCCATATGCAGTGCATCTGCCGCGCGAGTGAAGCTGCCCAACTGCACGACGGCTTCGAAAGCGGCCAGTTGAGTCAGAGTGCCGTTTCTGATGTATCGCCGTAAACGCCGGTCGAGCATCGCATGATCCTCCAACAACACAGCAAGCGAATAACGCCCAATGGGTCGGGCGCTGAACGAAATTGGCTTTAGGGCAAACTTCGCAAAGGTCTCGCTTGCAGGACAATGGAGCATCGTCGCTGCAGAACAGGGCCGGGCAATTACGAATGCATCGCCGGGATGACGACCCTGTTACTTATGCTACTCCCCTTTGAGGGACTGCACGCCCAGTATAGCGCGAGACCGCGCTATGACCGCAAGTGTAGGCAAAACGAGCGGGCCGATTATTTCGTATCGCAATGAATTCATTGCGAGACTTCATTTCTCTCCCTCTCTCTCGTTCGGCAGGATGAACGCAATTTGAACGCACTGTTGTTCGAAGACCCACAAGGGGGAGTAGTTCCGGGAAGCAATTCCTGCGTGATGATCGTCATCGCGAGACTGCCGTCTCCGGTCATCCGTCGCACTTAGCGAGAGCGAGACCTTTGCCGGAATCAGGTAAAGGCTCGCGGACACGCCTGATTCGGTTGTGACGTCTATCCGCGCCGAACGAGAGAGTGATGGAATTCTTCAGCATGGAGTTTTTCTCGGCGCTCGCCGCCATCGTGCTTATCGACCTGGTTCTCGCAGGCGATAACGCAATCGTCATCGCATTGGCCGCACGCAGCCTGCCCCACCACCTTCAGACAAAAGCGATCTTCTGGGGCACCTTCGGCGCGATCGCGCTTCGCTCCGCCATGACGGTGTTCGTCGTCTGGCTGCTCGATATTCCGGGTCTGATGCTGGCCGGCGGATTGTTGCTGGTCTGGATCGCATGGAAGTTGATCGCACCGGCAAACGACGAAGGTCACGAAAACATCAAACCGGCGACGACTTTCTGGGCTGCAATCAAAACCATCGTCATCGCCGACGCCGTAATGGGCATCGATAACGTACTGGGCGTCGCGGGTGCTGCGCACGGCAGCTTTCTGATGGTGGTGCTCGGCTTGCTGATCAGCATTCCGATCATCGTTTTCGGCTCGAAGCTGGTCCTCAAGTTGATGGAGCGCTTTCCGGTCATCATTTATCTGGGCGCCGGTGTGCTGGCATATACCTCGGCGAAGATGATCACCGAGGAACCCCTGATCCAGGAGTTCCTCGTGTTGGACGGTGCGATCGTAGGCGCCATCTATGTGCTGCTCCTCGGCGGCATCGTCGGCGGTGGCTACCTTGCCAACCGGCGTCACACGCAAGTCGTGGAACATCAACCGCAACACGTCAGCGGCAGTTTCGAATGATCGAGGTCGTAAGCGCATGCAGACGCGGATCGACCCGATGCATCACAACCGCATTACGGGTGCGTGCAAGCTCGTCGATCTGCATGCTTTCCTGAAGCAGCAACGCATAAGGAGCAAGTCATGTTGAAAGTTCTGGTTCCCGTCAATGGTTCCGAATGTTCGCGCGCGGCGGTCGATGAAGCGCTTCGCATTGCCCGCGCCAACGGCGACGCGATGATTCAGTTGGTGAATGTGCAGCCGCGCATGCCGTACCATGTTTCCCGCTTTCTGTCCGGCGGCGAGATTAGCGCCTTGCGCGCCGAACGCGGCGCCCGTGCACTCGAAGGGGCGCGGCAACGTGTGGAAGCGGCCGGTGTCCGGTGCGCGGCCCATGTGCTGCGCGGACACATCGTCCAGCGTATTTCGACCTTCGCCGCGGAAACGGGAACGGATCAGATCGTAATCGGCACCTCGCCGGCACGCGGCCGGCTGTTCCGCGAATCGATCGCCGACCGGCTGATCGAGGAGTCGCCGGTGCCGGTCGACGTGGTACGCGGCGGTCCGATCGGCATGTTCGAGCGTTTCGGTCTGCCGGCCGGCCTGGGCCTCGGCCTGGCGATGTTCTGGTACTCGAACCAATAATGAAGTGCGACACGCCCGCGCTTCATGCGCGCGGGCGCGCCGGCCTGTCCGCACCGCTTTATTCGATCGCTTCGATGGCCGTGACGCTCATCACGCCACCGACGCGCGCCGCACTGAAGCGCACTTTGTCCCCTACCTTGATGCGTTCGAGCAGTGCGTCGTCCTGCACGCGGAAGGTCATGCTCATCGGCCCCATACCCAGATGCGGCAGATCGCCGTGCTGAAGCGTAATGCGGCGCGTCGTGCGATCGACCTCGAGCACTTCGCCTTCGGCCATCGCCGCATGCGCCGCGTCATGGCCGGCCGTCGATTGACGGTGTTGCTGGTGGTGCTGTTGGTGGTGCTGTTGCTGGTGATGCTGATGATGGTGATACTCATGCGCGCCCTGTTCGGCCCACGCAGCCGATACAAGGCAGAGGCTCAGCACACCGGCTGACCAATGGAACTTTCGCATCGATTTCTCTATTCCGTAACGTTGATGACGCCCAGCATGCCTGCGGAGTAATGTCCCGGCAGCAGGCACGCGAATTCGAAGCGACCTGCTCGATTGAAGTGCCACACCATCGTGTCGGTTCGACCCGCTTCGACATGGATCATGTCCGGGCCATGGTGATGCGTATCGGGCGCTTTGAGAATGAGCGCATACAGCGCCCGGTTCGTCTCCTCCGTTCCGAGCACCAGTTCGTGCAGCAACCGGCCGTCGTTGCGCAGCACGAACTTCACCGTCTCGCCCCGCCGGATGTCGATCGTATCCGGCGTGAATCGCATGTCGTCGGTCATGCCGATGACGACGGTGCGAACCGCATTTCCCGGCTCCCCCGCAGTGCCCCAGGGTTTGTGTCGGACGAGGGTCGGCGCGTGTGAGGCGTGATCAGCGGGCGCATGGCCGCTCGCGGCCCGAACGGCACCGAACGGCATGATCAATGCGATGACGCAGCACAGACCGACCGCCGTTCTGATTGCGCGCATTTTGTGATCGGAAGGTTCGGGGCGTTGCGAAGCGCGCGCCATCCTGCGATGGCGCGCCCGCTCAGTTGGCGTTGACGTGCTGGCGCAGCTTGACGGCATCCAGGACGCGAATGACCGGTCCCTGGACATGCACCAAGCCAGCGGTGGACAGTTCGTTGAGGATACGCGAGAAGTGCTCGCGCGTGATATGCAGGCGCGAAGCGAGAACGCCCTTGCTGACCGGCAGGCGGATCTCGAAACTGCCCGAATTCGAATCGCCGTGCTCCGACAGCAGATACGCTGCAACGCGATGCGTGCCGTCGCGCATGGTGAAAGCTTCCAGGTCGCTCACCAGCCGGTGCAGTCGCATCGACAGCCCGGCCAGCATGTGCTTGGCGAAATCCGGATTGTTGTCGAGTTCGGACATGACGGCGCCCTTGCCGATGTGCAGCAGCAGCGAAGGCTCCAACACTTCCGCGGCGACGAAATAGGGCTTCTGCAGGAACATCACGGCTTCACCGAAGCTGTGCCCCGGCCCGCAGATCTCCATGACTTTCTCGGCACCGTCGCTGGTTTCGAGCAGGAGCTTGACGCGCCCCTGCACCACACATGGAAACCGGCGCACGGATCGCCTCGGCTGAACAGGCGCGCGCCTGTGGACACGCGCAGTTGTGCGGTCGCTGCGGCAACGCGTTGAATTTCGGCTTCCGACAGGACGCTGAACAGCGGTAGCTGTCGTAGCAGGGATGGTGTGTCGTAGCGGCTCATGCGGCGATCATGCCTCCCATTGCAAATACCTATTTGATCCTGATCAAGCTTGTTTGTTTGCCGGAGGCGGCGTCAAACACTTGCGGATCGCTTTTTCTCCTGCGTGCAGTCTTCGGCCGCAAAGGCCGGCACGGGTCGCGCGATTGGACCGCCCGCGCTGGCAGGTGTTCCCTGCGGTCCGCGCAAAATCGCCGCTGCCATCGATGCTTCGGGGATTTATAGGGGGCCTGCCCCCGAGGGACTTGCTGATGCGATCGCCAGACGGGCAAAAACCGCCCGGCTGGCGATCTTGCCTCACTGCACGTCGAAACCGGCGCCTTCGATTGCCCGGCGAAAGGCTTCGGGCTGCACGCGCGACGGATCGTACCGCACCTGCGCCTCGTTGCGCGCCAGCGATACCTCGACCTGCTCCACGCCGGGCAGCGCCTGGAGCACTCGCGTGACGCTCCCGACGCAACCCTGGCAGGTCATGCCGCCGATTTGCAGTGTGGTCTGTTCCATGACGCTTACTTGACGAGTTGCACCGGAATGGGCGAAAGCTGCAGCACCTTGTTCGCCACCGAGCCCATGATGAGCTTGGTCGCGCCGCCGCGGCCGTGCGTCCCCATGTAGATCAGGTCGCTGCCCAGCTCGGCCGCCTTTTCGACGATGGTGTCGGCGATGGGGCCGATGGCGCGATGGACCTGATACTTGATCCCCGCCTCGTCCAGCAGCTTGATGGTGGGCGCCAGCGCCTCGTCGCACTCTTCCTGGTAATAGCGGTCGCGGATTTCCTTGGTGATCACCGAGCCGATGGTGCCGATGTTCGGCAACGGCAAGTGCACGGTCAGCACGTCGATCTGCGGCGAGGCCTTGTGCTCGCGCAGCGATTTGATCAGGGCTTGAGTGGCACGCACCGAAGGATCGGATCCGTCCACCGCGAGTAGGATTTTGTACATTGCAGCTCCATTTTTATTGTCGCCACGCGCCGCGAGGAGCGCGCGCTAAATAAGGCAAAGAATGCCCTCGCGCACCGTTTCGTACAGTCCCGGCGTACGAACCAGCCCCCATACGCCGAGTGAAAAAACCAGCGCCGCCGCCGCCCGCCGGACACCCTGGCGGCGCAGCAACGGCTGCAGACGTTCGATGGCCAAGCCCGCCGCCACCAGATTCGGCAGCGTGCCCAGACCGAAGGCCAGCATGACGATCGCGCCGTCGGCCGGCCCGCCGCTCATCAGCGCCAGTGCCAGCGTACTGTATACCAGTCCGCAGGGCAGCCAGCCCCACAGCATGCCCACCGCGAAGGCGCGCGGCGGCGTATCGGCCGGCATGAAGCGGCGGCCGAGCGGGGCAAGACGTCGCCAGACCGGCGCACCGATTCGCTCCATGCGGGCCACCCAGTTGCCGATTCCCGCCAGGTGCAGGCCGAGCAGCATCAGCAGGGTATTGGCCAGAACGGCCAAGATGACCTGCGCGGGCAGCACGCTTTGCGTCAGCAGCACCGTGCCGCCGATCCCGCCGGCGACGGCACCAGCCGCCCCGTAGCTCAGGATGCGGCCGCCACTGTAGGCCAGTTGCACCGGCACCCGGGCGGCCAGACTCTCATCGCGCAGGCTGGCAGTGCCGTCCGGTTCGATGCGGATGCTTTCGCGGCCGCGCGACATGCTGAGCGCGCTCACCACCCCCCCGCACATCGCCATGCAGTGCACGCCGCTGAACAGGCCGGTGAGGAAAGCGGTGAGGGCAAGCGTCATCAAACAACCTTGGAGTAGCGCGCGCGCATCTCCGACTGACGCAGGTAACGATCGAAGACCATCGCAATGGCGCGCACGAACAAGCGACCCTTGGGCGTGACGGTGATCCACTCGTCGTCAATTTCGACCATGCCCATGTCCACGTATTCGCGCAGCGCTTCCATCTCGTCGGCGAAGTACTTGTGGAAATCGATCAGGTAGGCGGTCTGCAGCGATTCGATGCTCAGCGTGAACTGGCACATGAGCGACTGGATCACTGCGCGGCGCAGCACGTCGTCGGCATTCAGTTCGATGCCACGCATGACCGGCAGTTCATTCTGGTCCAGCCGGTCGTAGTATTCGTCCAGCGATTTCACGTTCTGGCTGTAGGTCGAGCCGATCGCGCTGATGGCCGACACGCCGAAGGCAATGAGATCACACTCGGCGCGCGTCGAATAGCCCTGGAAATTGCGGTGCAGGTTGCCCATCTTCTGCGCCTTGGCGAGGTCGTCGTCGGGGCTGGCGAAATGGTCCATGCCGATGTAGACGTAGCCGGCGTCGGTCAGTGTACGGATGGCGGTCTGCAACAGCTCGATGCGCGTGGCCGGGCTGGGCAGGTCCGCCTCGTGGATGCGTCGCTGCGGTTTGAACAGCGTCGGCAGATGGGCGTAATTGTACAGCGCGATCCGGTCCGGACGGAGGATCAGCGTCTTCGACAAAGTCTCGCTGAAGCGGGCCGGATTCTGTTTCGGCAGGCCGTAGATCAGGTCGACGTTGACCGATTTGAAGCCGTGCTCACGCGCCGCGTTCACCGCCCTTTCGGTCACTTCGTAGCTCTGGATGCGGTTGACCGCCTTTTGCACGTCGGGGTCGAAATCCTGCACGCCGAGCGAGGCGCGGTTGAAACCGATCTCGCCGAGCACGGCCATTTTCGAAACGTCCACGCTGCGCGGGTCGATTTCGATGGAATATTCGCCATCGGCGGCGAAGTCGAAGCGGCTGCGCAGCATGTCCATGAGCTCACGCAGTTCGGGCTCGCTGAGAAAGGTCGGCGTACCGCCGCCCCAGTGCAACTGTTCGACATGCCGACGCGCCCCGATAATATCGACGACGAGGTCCATTTCCCGCTCCAGGTAGCGGAGGTACTTGGCGGCGCGGCTGTGGTCCTTGGTGATAACCTTGTTGCACCCGCAGTAGTAGCACAGGGTGTTGCAGAACGGCAGGTGCACGTAAAGGGAAAGTGGCTTGGCGCCCCATTTCTGGCGCCCCGCTTCCAGCACCCGGCGCTGCGTCGCGACGTCGTAGGCATCGACGAAGCGGTCGGCGGTCGGGTAGGAGGTGTAGCGTGGACCCGGCCGGTCGAAGCGGCGCAACAGGTCTGCATCGGGGATCAGGTCGGTAGCGTTCATGGCAGCCTTCGAAACTCTATGAAAGCAGTGTGGACCAAGCCGTAAATCGTTGATTGATGTGGATCAAAGCTCTACCACAGGTTAGAATGGCTTTGCCATGAACAGCGGAAAAAACGTCAGCATTCAACAGCTCAAGACCGTCTGTTCGACATGCAGTCTGCGCGAGCTTTGTCTGCCCATGGGGCTGGCCCCCGAAGAGATCGACCAGCTCGATAATCTCGTCTACACCCGACGCAAGATCAAGCGCGGCGACAGCCTCTATCGCGCCGGCGACCCGTTCGGTTCCCTTAATGCCGTACGCACCGGTTTCTTCAAGAGCACGGTCATTCACGAGGACGGGCGCGATCAGGTCACGGGCTTTCACATGCCCGGCGAAATCATGGGCCTGGACGGCATCGGCACCGACCGCCACGCCGTCAGCACCATCGCGCTGGAAGACAGCGAAGTCTGCGTCATCCCCTACTCCCGGCTGGAGGAAGCCTCGCTCAAGGTGCGCAGCCTCCAGTATCAGTTCCACAAGATGATGAGCCGCGAAATCGTGCGCGATCAGGGCGTCATGATGCTGCTGGGCACCATGCGCGCCGAAGAGCGCCTGGCGGCTTTTCTACTCAACCTCTCGCAGCGCTTCGGCGCGCGCGGCTACTCCGCGACCGAGTTCAATCTGCGCATGACGCGCGAGGAAATCGGGAGCTATCTGGGGCTGAAACTGGAAACCATCAGCCGCATCTTCTCCAAATTCCAGGACCAGGGCCTGATCACCGTGCAGCAGAAGCATGTGCGCATCCTCGATACCAAAGGCTTGCGCAAGCTGCTCGGGCGGGAGTGTTAGAGGCTACGGTCCAAAGCAGCCGGGAACTGAGCGTCGATAGTTCGACTGCCCGCTACGCGGACGCTCCCCATGAACGGTTAAAAAAGCCTCGAACCTTGCGGTCCGAGGCTTTTGTCTTTCCGGATTCCGGCTGCGGGAGAGTTCAGTTTCGAGAGCCGGCTTTACTCTCCACTCTCGACTCTTCGCTCTCCACTGCCTTTTAGCGATACACCAGCACCGGCAGCTTCGAGGTTGCCAGCACACGCTGCGTGACGCTGCCCAGCAGCAGCGACTTCACCGCGCCGTGACCGCGCGAGCCGATGAAGATGGCGTCGCACTTGTTCTTGGTCGCGGCGTTGACGATTCCCTCCGCCGGCGAGTTCGGCTCGTCGATCACCAGCTTGGCCGTCACGCCTGCCTTGTCGGCAACCGCCTTGACGTCGTTCAGGACGCGCTGTGCCGCCGTGCGGGTACGCTTCTGCAGTGTCTTGATCGCCGCGGGACTGGCCGCAATACCTTCGTCGCCGTAGTAGCGTTCCAGGCGCTCGACGCCGGTATAGATCGTCACCGTCGCGCCCAGGTGCTTGGCCAACCGGATTCCCGCCTTGGCGGCCTTGAGCGATACGGCGGACCGATCGATCGGGATCAGGACGTTCTTGAACATTCCACTCTCTCCTTGGTTATGGGTTATTGGTGTTGAGCACAAAGATCGGGAATCCTAGCAACACGCATCGCTTTCCTCCCGCTTTGGGCAGCCGACCGGTCGCTCGACCGGCCTCAAGGGGCAGCGATTGATTTCCGCGGCGGTGCGCTGAAAAAAACAGGTCAATGCGCTGGACGTCGCGGCAAACAGCCACAACGCAAAGAATGCAACGGAATAGACCGCAAGTCGACTGTAGTGATGCGGCTCGTTGAATATGTGGAGGGACATCGGGTCGACCAGCGTGAACAAAACCCCTTCGGCGCCGATCGCTACGATAAAGGCCGGCCAGAATACCCAGATCGCACGCTGCATCATCCTAGTTCCTCCAACTAGTCGCGCGGCGCCTCCAACCTCAGTTGCGACGCGCTCGTATGCCAGATGCCACTGAGCCGCCAGGTTTCGCCCTGATCCTCGAGGACGACATGCCAGCGACCTGCCGACAAAGCGGCGACGGTGCTTTCGTACATCATCCCGCCGAGGGGGTGGAGTGTGACGCTCTGATCCTCCCCCGCCCGGGTGGGATGGACAAAGCGTAGCAAAAGTGGAGCGCCTTGCGTTGATTGTCCGTGCACAAGTGCACGCACGACACGGCGATCTTCGCTGAACGTCAATTGGGCGCGCAGGCCGAGTTCGGCGGCGCGGGCCTTCTTGTCCAGCACCTCATTGATGCCCAGCCCCTCCTTGTAATAGTCGTCCACCACCAGCCCGTCGTCCGAGCGCAGCGCAAGCGTGAGCATGACGATGCTCAGCAGAATCGAGATCGCGGGGACGGCAAGAATCAGCCAGGGCCAGAGCTGGCGATACCACGGACGGCCGTCGGCGCCGGTGGATGCGGCCTGTTTGGGAGCGGATTTCACCGAACGAGGAACACCGAATCTTCGACGGCCGAGATGCCGGGATCGTCGATGGACTGCACCTGGATGAGGATCTTGTGGGAACCCTTTTCCGCGACCGCACCGTCCATGCGGAGGCGCAGCGGCACCTGCCGCGAACCGGCAGCCGGCAGTTCGAACACGTCGTCGCTCGCGACGTGCAGGCTTTCCGGGCCCGTCACGGTAATGCGGTACATATGCGGCACTTCCTGCGTGTTCATGATCTGCAGCCGATAGACGTTTTCGAGCAGGCCATCCTCGACTTCGCGCATGAGGCTGGCGCGGTCGCGCAGCACATCCACCTTGAGCGGCACGCGCGCATAGAGCGAGTAAACGGTGACGGAAATGATCGCCAGCAGAATCGCGCTGTAGATCAGCACGCGCGGGCGGAACACTCGTCGCACCATCTGACCGAAGTTCCAGCCCTGCGCCATCGCATTCTCGGTCGAGTAGCGGATCAAGCCCCGGGCATAGCCCATCTTGTCCATCACCGTATCGCAGGCGTCGATACAGGCGGCGCAGCCGATGCACTCGTATTGCAGACCGTCGCGGATATCGATGCCGGTCGGACAGACCTGCACGCACATCGTGCAGTCGATACAGTCGCCCAGACCCTGTGCCTTCGGATCTGCCTTGCGTCCGCGCGCACCGCGGGGCTCGCCGCGCGCCGTGTCGTAGGTGACGACCATGGTGTCCTTGTCGAACATCACGCCCTGGAAGCGCGCGTAAGGACACATGTACTTGCATACCTGCTCGCGCATCCAGCCGGCGTTGCCGTAGGTGGCAAAGCCGTAGAACAACAGCCAGAAGGTCGCCCACGGGCCGATGTCCAGCGTGAGGATATCGCCGCCCAGTTCGCGGATCGGCGTGAAGTAGCCGACGAAGGTGAAGCCGGTCCACAGGGCCACGGCGATCCAGGCGCCGTGCTTGGCCGTCTTCAGTGCGAATTTACGCGGCGACATTGGTTGCGCATCGAGCCGCATGCGGCGCTGGCGATCGCCCTCGATCTTGCGCTCGATCCACATGAAGATCTCGGTGTAGACCGTTTGCGGACAGGCGTAGCCGCACCATAGGCGTCCGCCGATGGCGGTGAACAGGAACAGCGAATAGGCGCTGATGATCAACAGCGCCGTGAGATAGATGAAGTCCTGCGGCCAGAACACATAGCCGAAGATGTAGAACTTGCGCGCGGCCAGGTCGAACAGCACCGCTTGGCGGCCGTTCCATTCCATCCAGGCGAGACCGTAGAAGACGATCTGAGTCAGCCACACGAAAATCCAGCGCCATCGTGCAAACCAGCCATGCACGGCGCGCACGTAGATGTGCTTGCGGACTTCGTAAAGGCTTTGCTCGACTTCATCGATCGCGCCGACTTGCACGACCGGTATGTCTTCCAACCGGCGACTCACAGGCTGCTCCGTATCAGGACGTTCGGTGTGTGCTGCAAAAGGATTGCGCGGGCCCTCGCCCGCGCAATCTTCAGGCTTGCTAGTTCTGACCAACTTTGACCGGTTCGGTTTGCTCCGGCCCGGTCTTCATCGGTTCGGCCAACGGATCACGCTGAGCCGGTTCGTTCGACAGGCTCCAGACGTAGGCAGCGAGGACGTGAATCTTGGATTCGCCGAGGAACTCCTTCCACGCGGGCATGACGTTGTTGCGCCCCTTCGTGATCGTCTCGATGATCGTCGCCTCCGAACTGCCATACAGCCATGTCCGGTCGGTCAGGTTGGGGGCACCCAGCATCTGATTGCCCGTCCCGTCCGCGCCGTGGCAGACCGCGCAGTTCTGCGCGAACAGCGGCCGGCCGCGCGTCGCACGAATCGAGTCATGCGTGAGGCCCGACAGCGAGCGCACGAAATGGGCGACATCGCGCGTGCCCTCGCTGCCCAGCGCGGGACCCATCGGCGGCATCATGCCGGTACGGCCTTGCATGATGGTTTGCGTGATGGTCTTGGGATCGCCCCCCCAAAGCCAGTCGCGATCGGCGAGGTTGGGGAAGCCCTTGCTGCCGCGCGCATCCGAGGCATGGCACTGTGCGCAGTAGTTCAAGTACAGGTTCTGCCCCATCGCGATGGCCGCCGGGTCGGCAGCCACTTCCTCGACGGACATCTGCGTGTACTTGGCGTACAGCGGACCGTATTGCTCCTCCGCCTTCGTCTGCTCGTTCTCGTAGCGCTGAACCGAGCTCCAGCCGAGCGTCCCGTCGAAAAAGCCGAGGCCCGGATAAAGCACCAGGTAGCCGAGCGAGAAGATGATGGTCAAATAGAACATCCAGCGCCACCAGTTGGGCAGCGGGTTGTTCAGTTCGGCCAGATCGCCGTCCCACACGTGGCCGGTGGTCTCGACCTGTTGGTTCTTCTTGGCCTTCACTTTGTTCTGCGACTGCAGCAGCAGCCAGCAGCCGATCACGCCGGCAAGGGTGATGATGCCGACGTAGAACTCCCAGAATCCGTTTACGAAGTCGGTCATTGCTGCCCCCCCGGCTCTTCTTCCTCAAGCACCGATTGTGCGGCGCGTTCGAATCCCGCCTGGCTCTTCGGCCGGTACGCCCAGAAGACGATGCCGAGGAAGGACAGGAAACTCAGTACGGTGATCAGCACACGCAGATCGTTCAACCATTCCATTTGCGTCTCACTTGCGATCTTTGAGGGCGAGGCCGAGGCTTTGCAGATAAGCGATCAGCACATCCATTTCGGTTTTGCCCTCGAGCATCTTCTTCCCGCCGGCAATGTCCTCGTCGGTATACGGCAGGCCCAGCTTGCGCAGTGTCTTCATGCGCGCCTCGATGTCGCCGCTGTAGACCGGCGTGTTCTCCAGCCAGGGATACGCGGGCATGATCGACTCGGGCACGACGTCGCGCGGGTTGATCAGGTGGATGCGGTGCCAGTCGTCGCTGTAGCGGCCGCCGACGCGCGCGAGGTCGGGTCCCGTGCGCTTCGAACCCCACAGGAACGGGCGGTCGTACACGAATTCGCCGGCCACCGAATAGTGGCCGTAGCGTTCGGTCTCCGCACGGAACGGACGGATCATCTGCGAGTGGCAGTTGTTACAGCCTTCGCGGATGTAGATGTCGCGCCCGGCCAGTTGCACCGCGGTGGGGGGCTTGAGCCCCGCCACCGGCTCGGTGGTCGATTTCTGGAAGAACAGCGGAACGATCTCGACCAGCCCGCCGACGCTCACGACCAGTACGGTCACGATGATCAGCAAGGCAACGTTGCGCTCGATTTTCTCTTGTGTAAGTGCCATTTTCGATAAAGCCTCGCGTTAGGCGTGCGCCGGTGCTTCGACCGCGGGAATGCGCGCGTCCACCTGCCGGCCGATCGCCGCCGTCTTGAGGAGGTTGTAGAACATCATGATCATGCCGCTGAGGTACATCAGGCCGCCGAGCAGACGGATGGCGTAGAACGGCATGCTCGCCTTGGTCGATTCGACGAAGGTGTAGGTCAGCGTGCCGTCATCGTTGACCGCGCGCCACATCAGACCCTGCGTGACACCCGAGATCCACATCGCGGCGATGTACAGGACCACGCCGATGGTCGCGATCCAGAAATGGACCGTGATCAGCTTGGTGCTCCACATTTCCGTACGGCCGTACATCCGCGGAATCAGGTAGTACAGCGAGCCGATGGTGATGAAGCCCACCCAGCCCAGCGCACCGGCATGCACGTGACCGATGGTCCAGTCGGTGTAGTGGGACAGCGCGTTCACCGTCTTGATGGCCATCATCGGACCTTCGAAGGTCGACATGCCGTAGAAGGACAGCGAAACGATCAGGAACTTCAGGATCGGGTCGGTGCGCAGTTTGTGCCACGCGCCCGAGAGGGTCATGATGCCGTTGATCATGCCGCCCCAGGAGGGCGCGAGCAGGATGAGCGAGAAGATCATGCCCACGCTCTGCGTCCAGTCGGGCAGCGCGGTGTAGTGCAGATGGTGCGGGCCGGCCCACATGTACGTGAAGATCAGCGCCCAGAAGTGCACGACCGACAGGCGATAGGAATACACAGGACGCTCGGCCTGCTTCGGCACGAAGTAGTACATCATCCCGAGGAAGCCCGCGGTCAGGAAGAAGCCCACCGCGTTATGGCCGTACCACCACTGCACCATCGCGTCCTGAACGCCCGCGTAGGCGGAGTAGGACTTGGTCAGCGTGGCGGGCAGCGCCATGCTGTTGACGATGTGCAGCAAGGCCACGGCGAGGATGAAGCCGCCGAAGAACCAGTTCGCCACATAGATATGCGGCACCTTGCGCTTGGCGATGGTGCCGAAGAACACGATGCCGTAACACACCCACACGATGGCGAGTAGGATGTCGATCGGCCACTCGAGTTCGGCATATTCCTTCGACGAGGTGATGCCGAGCGGCAGCGTGATGACCGCCAGCAGGATCACCGCCTGATAGCCCCAGAAGGTGAACGACGCCAGCCGGTCGCTGAACAGGCGGACGTGACAGGTGCGCTGCACCACGTAATAGGAAGTCGCGAACAGGCCGCAACCGCCGAAGGCGAAAATGACGGCGTTGGTATGGAGCGGGCGCAGTCGTCCGAACGACAACCACGGAATGCCGTGGGTCAAATCCGGAAAGACGAACTGGGTCGCGACGACCACGCCGACAAACATGCCGACGATGCCCCAGATGACCGTCATGATGGCGAATTGCTTCACCACCTTGTAGTTATAGGTTGTGTTTACTGCGTCCATATAGGCGCTTCCCCTTGCTATGAAATTCGTTCTCATCCGCGCGCACGCAATGCGCCGCAATTTCGCGGACGTATCCTATGACCCGAATCAAATTCTCAATTGACGTAGGTCAAATGAAGGCTGGCCCCATCATTCGCTGAGGCAATATCGCTCATCCATGGGGGCGATATCACTGCGACGGGGGCGTATCGGAAGGACGATCGTCGTCGAGCAGGATTTTGAAACCGGGCCCTTCGAGATCGTCGAACTGGCCGCTTTTCAGCGCACGCCAGAACACCACGGCGATCAGGAATACGAGCACCAGCGACAGCGGAATCAGCAGATACAGCACGTCCATTCTCAATACTCCGGCCGCGCGCGGCGCAGCCTCAATGCGTTACACACCACCAACAGCGAACTGGCCGACATGCCCAGCGCGGCCAACCAGGGCGAAACCAGCCCGACCACCGCGGCAGGAATGACGAGCAGGTTGTAACCGAAGCCCCAGGCGAGGTTCTGTCGCAGGATGTCGCGGCCGCGCTCGGTCAAACGCAGCGCGCGCATCAGATCCTGCGGCTGGCCGCTCAACAACACCGCATCGGCGTGCGTCTGCGCGAGGGTTGCGCCGCTCGCCATGGCGATGGAAACGTCGGCCTGCGCCAGCACCGGCGCATCGTTGATGCCGTCGCCGACCATCGCGACCACAGCGCCTTCGCGCTGCAGCGC
>Ga0079224_100004277_pt1 | contig 18373 bp, 15 predicted proteins | sample Stecom2015_FD_80414 | JGI IMG/M metagenome (GOLD analysis project Ga0079224, IMG submission 80414) | Agricultural soil microbial communities from Utah to study Nitrogen management - Steer compost 2015 | ecosystem: Environmental > Terrestrial > Soil > Agricultural land | place: USA: Utah...
AGTTTTTGGGCCATCTCTTGATGAAGAGGATGATCACTTTCAACTAAAGTAATAGCGCGAGCAAGAACGGTTCTGTTCTTGCTCTTAATCCCATCAATGTAATAGTTCAAATCAGGGTTTTTCATACTTCTAAAAGTTTTATCAGAAGATCTTTAGCAGAATCAGAAATCACTGTTCCTGGTCCATAGATCCCTGCAACTCCCATAGACCATAGTTTATCATAGTCTTGAGGAGGAATAACTCCTCCGATTGTGACTAAAATATCTTCACGGCCTAATTTTTTTAGTTCTGCTTTTAATTCAGGCACTAAGGTTAGGTGACCTGCGGCCAAAGAAGAAACTCCAATAACATGCACATCATTTTCCATGGCCTGTTTTGCTGTCTCTTCCGGGGTCTGAAAAAGTGGTCCAACGTCGACATCAAAACCGAGATCCGCGTAAGCAGTAGAAATAACCTTCTGACCTCGATCGTGTCCATCTTGCCCCATTTTAGCGATAAGAATTCTAGGACGACGGCCATTCTCTTTCATAAACTTTTCAACCAGCTCTTGCACTTCATTCACGTTGCTCTTTCCTTGGTTTACTTCTTTGATATATACACCCTGAATCGTTTTAATTTCGGCCTGATGACGTCCAAAGACTTTTTCCATAGCTAGGCTCATCTCTCCCACTGTAGCGTGAGCACGGGCCGCTTCCACTGCTAAAGCAAGGAGATTACCCTCGCCTGTTTCACAAGCCTTGGTCATGGCGTTCAACTTTTCTTGAACGAGAGCTTCATTACGATTGGCCCTAAGTTGTTTTAAACGATTGATTTGCGCTTCTCTTACGGCAGAGTTTTCAACTTGAAGGATATTTGGAGTATCATCTTTTTCTCTTTTATAAAGATTAACCCCGATAATAGGTTGCACGCCGGAATCGATTCGACCTTGCGTACGAGCTGCAGCTTCTTCAATACGCATTTTTGGAATGCCTTTAGCAATGGCCTTACTCATACCTCCGAGAGACTCAATCTCTTCAATATGGGCCCATGCTTTTTCTGCGAGGTCTTGAGTCAGAGATTCTACAAAGTAACTTCCACCCCAAGGATCGATAACATCAGTAGTATCTGTTTCTGTCTGAATAAAAAGTTGAGTGTTTCGTGCAATTCGAGCAGAAAACTCACTTGGTAAAGCGAGTGCTTCATCCAGGGAGTTTGTATGTAAACTTTGAGTATGTCCATGTGTCGCAGCTAAGGCCTCAATGGCAGTTCTCGTAACGTTATTAAAAACGTCTTGTGCGGTCAGAGACCACCCCGAAGTTTGGGAGTGAGTTCTAAGAGCAAGAGATTTTGAATTTTTAGGGTTAAATCCTGAAACAATTCTACTCCATAGGAGTCGGGCCGCCCGCATTTTTGCGACTTCCATAAAATAGTTCATGCCAATGGCCCAAAAGAAAGAAAGCCTAGGTGCGAACTGATCGACATCTAGTCCTGCTTCTACCCCTGTTCTTAAATACTCAAGCCCATCAGCTAGAGTATAAGCAAGTTCGAGGTCTGCAGTGGCCCCTGCTTCCTGCATATGGTAACCCGAGATTGAAATTGAATTAAACTTAGGCATGTGGCTTGAAGTATAAGCAAAAATATCTGCAATAATTTTCATGGAAGGGGCAGGAGGATAAATGTAGGTGTTTCTTACCATGAATTCTTTTAGGATATCATTTTGAATAGTCCCTGTTAATTTATCAGGACTCACCCCTTGCTCTTCTCCAGCAATAATAAATAAAGCAAGGATCGGTATCACCGCTCCATTCATAGTCATTGAAACTGACATCTGATCGAGAGGAATATCTTTGAAGAGAATTCTCATATCGAGGATAGAATCGATGGCAACTCCGGCCATCCCCACATCCCCTTTCACACGAGGATGGTCAGAGTCATACCCTCTATGAGTTGCAAGATCGAAGGCAATGGATAAACCTTTTTGTCCTTTAGTCAGATTGGCGCGATAAAAACGATTTGATTCCTCAGCAGTTGAGAATCCTGCGTACTGTCTAATCGTCCAAGGTCTCACGGTATACATCGAAGCATAAGGACCACGAATAAAAGGCTTAGTTCCTGGAAGTGTGTGACGAAGCTTTTCAAACTTAACGTCATTCTTTGAGTAAACCCGTTTCAGAGGGAGACCTTCCGGCATAGTCATGACAACTTCATCTTCGTTACTTTTAATCTTCGGTATTGACCAAGGGATTTTAGTAAAATCTACGCTACTCATATTAACTCCACTGCTCTACTAGCGCTGAGAGAGCGCTATATATATCTTGGCCAGCAAAAATGTTTTTACAGTTTTTAAGTTCTGCTTTACCTGCTAGAAAAGTATTCTTTTTATGTTCGAGAACATTTAGTTTTTCATAATCAGCATCCTGAGAACAATAAACAATAATCTCTTCCTTACGAGAACCAATCAGCTTTTTAAACTCATTGACGTCATTTAGACAAACTTCTGAATCATGTACTTTCAAACCTAAAACTTCAAAAAAGTTTTTTGCAAAGTTAAGTCGAGGATTTAAAAGTGCATAGTCTCCAAAGACTCCAATAAATACTTGGGGAGGATTCTTCATATTTTCTATCTTGATTCTCAGCTCTTCAAAAGACCTGGTTGAACGATAGAAATTGTTTTTAAGACTTTTAACTTTGATTTTTTCAGAAGCATCAGCAAAATCGTTAAGACCTGCCAGCACATGCTTTCTTGTGTTAATGTTTTTTTCTCTTTGAGAGCGAGTTAATTCTGAAACCTCTTGAATTTTCTCTTTTACACTTGAAGCCTGAAGGAGTTCTTGCATAAACTCCCAGCCCTTTTGGGCATATTCATGAGTCATTTCTTCCAAATGAAAACTCCCAAAAGCAGCATCATCTACCACTCCAAGCATGCTCTCCAAAGACAGAATATGAGAAGTATTACGGGCCATGCGAAGAGAGCGCTCAAGATGCTCTTCACTTTTATCATCTGTTTCAATTTCAAAAAGGACTTGATACCCAGACGACTGAACAAAATCAGCTCCGGCAATTAAAGCGGATGCTACCTGCCCACTATTTCGAAGCATGTTCGAATACCTCTCATAGAGAGTCCAATCACGATATGAATTCAATCCTATTGTCTTAATCGGAGCATCGATATTTGCTGCTTCAAGAATTTTTTGTCCAATGAGTTTAGCTGCTCTGACTTTAGCAATATTATTAAAGAACCTAGAGTCTAAAAAAACTGCTTGATGGAATTCTTTAAAACCTTGATTAAGTTTTAATGTGAGACAATACCCCATAAGACCCAACTCATGAATGGTATTAGCACCTTGGTCATGAGCACTCCTTCCTACGGCGACTATATTCTCATCGATAACCTTTACTCCATAATGATTAACATTCAGCTCTTGATTACCAAGAAGGATACAAACGATATCACTTCTGTCTTGATGTGATGAAAATTGTTGGAAAGCTTTTTCTAATTCAACAGAATTAAAAAATTGCTTATTGAAGAAAAACAATCTCACTCCACTTTCAAGATCATCATTCAGACTCTCCATGAAGTTAGCATGGGGCTTAGTGTAAGTTTGGGAAGCTTTTTTCCAGGAAGATGAGGGCAAACTCACCTCGTTCTGCCCTTCAATGCTAAGAATCTTCCATAAATTTAAGTCTAAATGTTTTTTAAGTGTTCTCTGACCGATCTCATCAATTTTAAGTTCTTTGATCAACAGCTTTTCCCAAGCTTCGACCCCTTGATTAAATTGTAATTCTTTATCTGTAATTGCACTCAAGTTCATTCTCCCGTGTTTTGCTTATTCTAGCACTTCTTACTTGTTGAGTAAAAACCCTTACGGCATTAAAATAAGGTTTATAAGGAGAACATTCTGAGCATTACCCTACTTGTGGAACCTAACCCACAGATTGAAAGTTTATATATGCTGAATCTATCCACTTGGCTGGGTTTAGAAATTGTAGGTAAAAAACGGGCCGAGTTTGCTATCAATTACATCAATGAGGGAAAAGAGGTAAAGCTTATCATCGTTAGAAATACTATTGGTAAGGAAGCCTCTGCGAACACTCTTATTGATTTCGTGCAGCAAAACCAGCTTAATATTCCTATTATTGTTATAGGTAATAGCTCTCATCCTCTTAAGGATGGGCATCAGGCCCATATTAAAAACTCATTAGAACTTAAACCTCTTATTCAGGCCTGTGCAAAAACACTTCAAATCACGGCCCAGGAGATGTCGCAAAAAGTAGTTCCAGACTTCTTCCCCATACCTATTCTTTATTTCAAAGAAATTAAGCGCTCAGTTTGTCCTGTTTACTCTCAAGACTTTGAAACTGAAGAGTATATCCAGCGATGCGAAGCCAATGTTGATTTTGATCCTACTTTCATCAGTCAGCTCATTGAAGAAGGTGTTAGTCATCTCTATATTAAGAAGCGAGAACGACTCCAATTTGTCTCAAATGTAACAGCTGAATTAATGAATGAATTAAATGAAGAAGAAGTTAGTTCAGAGGAAAACCTGTCAATTACTTCTCAAGCTGTAAAACTCTTAGGAAGTAAGCTAACAACTATTGGCGTTACTGAAGAAACTATTGAACTCGCCAATAAGAACCTCGCCCGTTTGAAAAAAACAACTGCGGCCCATCCAAAACTAGCAAAGCTTTTAGAGAACATGATTAATAACAAATCAGGTTATCTCTTCAAGCACACTCAAATTTTGACTTATGTTTGCTTGCACATCATAAAAAATATCGATTGGGGGAGCCCTGAGCAAGAAGAGAAAATTTGTTTCATCTCACTTTTCCACGATATCGTTCTTGAGAATGATGAGATGGCACAGATTCATTCAACACAGGAACTTAGATCTGCAAAGCTCAATACCCAAGAAAGAATGTTAGTAGAACGTCATGCACAGATGAGTGCAGAGCTCGTTGCTAAGTTTCCTCACTCACCTATGGGCGCGGACCAGATTATAAGACAACACCACGGTATGCTCAATGGAATTGGCTTTAGTGAACACTTCGGAGCAAACGTTAGCCCTGTTTCTATAGTCTTTATTGTAGCGGAAGAATTTACTCGTATTATTTTGAAAAGAGAAACGGGACCGTTTGATATTCAAGAAATGATTTCTGAGTTGAAGCAAGTCTTCCCTACAAGTCGATTCCAGAAGGTTATTACACTTCTGGAATCAATTACGTTTTAGTTTATTGCTGCAATATAAGATACCCAGGCATCGCAGTTTTCGGCATCATCAGTTGGATAATAATTACCATCTCCGCCACCTTCTCCATCATCATCTTCCCAATAGGTCATGATTTTAGAAAAGCCTGCCTCAGTAAGAATGTCTCGTAGTTCTGGTAGCGTCCAAAAACGCCAGTCATAAGTAAAAACATTTAAGTGTTTCTTACCCTTCTCATCTCTAAAGTGAATCGCAAAAGTGCAATCATGAGTTAAAGGATTAAACTGTTGGCATTCCCAATAGTATGTCAGTCCTTCAAGCTTCTTTTGATCAGTAATAAGCTTTTGGCTTTCTGGCCCACCAAAGAGGTCAAGAAAGAACACACCCTGTTTGTTAAGTGATTTTCTTACTTGTTTAAAATACTTAAGAAGATCTTTTCTTTGTTTGAAAATCCAATAAGAAAAGTTGAAAGCACAGACTACATCTGTTTTGGGAGAACTATTTTTGAGTACGTTCTCTTGAAGGTAGTGCACTCTTTCTTTTTGCTTAGGAGTTAGACGAGAGAGATGTCTTTTTTTCCCCATCTCGATTGGTTCTGGATCTAAATCAACTCCAAACGCCTCTGCATCTTTATGATGAGTTACCCAGTTGCAGGAAATGGCCCCAGTTCCACAAAAGTCTTCTCTCATGGTTAAAGGGTAGCGGCCAAAATACCTTTTAAACTCATCACGCATGAATTCAACTTCCCCTTCGGGAAATTGAACACTGCGCTCATAAAACTCATACTTTTTATCTAAGGATAATTTCGATTTCACTTACTTGGCCTTTTTAGTCATTTCAACTAAATCATGCATAATAAGCATCGATTCTTCAAGTACTGCATCTTTTCTTAGAGTTTTTACATAATCATCAAACTTTTCCTGGGCCACTTTATCCTTTTTCCCAGGAACGAGATCTGTAACTAAGAGGCTTTTATTTTCTTCCTCTTTAGTGAACATATCGCTCATCTCACGAACTTCCGAACGCTTTTGTTCAAAGTCCTCTTTTACCAGAGAGCGTTGCGAATTTTTCTTCTGATCTTTATACCAAGCAATGGAATCAGTAATATGCTTGAACTTCTCAGATGACTTCACTCTTTTTTGGCTATCTTTTCTAAGCTTGTCGATATTCCATGTAGGCTTCCAAGCGCTATAGCGGACTGGTTTTACTTCGCCCCATGGAATAGAGTAATCAAGAAACTTTTCTCCTGACTCTAGATGCGAGTACTGATCTGGAAGAACAATATCAGGAGTTACTCCCTTATACTGAGTTGAACTTCCATTAACTCGATAGAACTTCTGAATAGTAATCTTTAATGCGCCCATTGGTGAGTAAGCTTTGGCCACCGGAGCAATGTAACCATCAAGATCCATAACGGCCTGAACAGTTCCTTTTCCATGTGAGAACTCTCCTCCCACGATAACTGCTCTCTTATAGTCTTGAAGAGCTGCTGCAACGATTTCAGAAGCAGAAGCAGAGAATCTATTAATGAGAACAACTACAGGTTTAGAAAACTCAATTTTTGGATCATCATCTGTAAGAACTTCTACTGAACCAGAAGAACCTTTGACTTGAACGATCGGTCCTTTTTCGATGAAGAGCCCAGAGATTTTCTTCGCATCTTCAAGGGCACCGCCGCCATTGTTACGAAGATCAAGAATGAGCCCTTCAACACCTAGTTTATTCATTCTTTTAATTTCTTTTAGAGTATCATCCGTAACACTTCTTCCGTTAGCATCGTTGAAGTCACGATAGAACTTAGGAATATTGATGTAACCTATTTTCTTCTTCTTTCCTTCTAGCTCTAGGATAGAACCTTTGGCATAAGACTCTTCAATCTCCACCACATCTCTAACGATAGGGACAACTTTAATAAGACCATTTGGTTTCTTAATTGTTAATTTAACGGTTGTTCCCTTCTTTCCTCGAATTAGCTTAACAGCATCGCGAAGAGACATATCTACCACATCAACAGGCTCATCATCGCCTTGTCCAACTTTAAGAATGATATCTTCTGCATCAATTTCTTTTGTCTTCCAAGAAGCAGAACCAGGAACAACTTTTTCAATTTTAATGTATGCGTTTTCTTCTCTTAAGATGGCCCCAATACCCTCAAGTTTTCCAGACATATCAATATCAAAATCTTCTTTATCTTCCGGAACGAGATAGTTTGTATGAGGATCAAAGACTTTTGTAATGGCGTTATAGAATTTATCTAACTTGTCAGATTTCTTTTCATTAACAAGTCTTGAAAATATTTTCTTCCAAGATTTTAAAACTTTTTCTCTCGCATCCTTTTCGATTTCAGCAGGAGTCATTTGCTTTTCAGCTTTAGGTTTTTTCTTCCCTTTTGAATCTGTTGCGAGTCCTTTTTGTTCTTCCTCAGTATCAACCATACGATTGAGTACTTCATACTTCATTAATCTCTCCCAATGAGCGAAAAGTTCTTTTTCGTTATTGAGGAATGATCTTTTCTTCGGATCAGTTTCGAGAGATTCCTTCTTTGTAAAATCTATGGGCTTAGCAAGAATTTTTTCGATATGAGATTCAATCGCACCTATTCTCTTATTCATCAGCTCAGTTGTGAGATCAAGAATTTCTAAATGCCCTGACATCATCATGTCATCAAACTTAGTTTCTAGCGCTTTTAATTTTTTTACGTCTTCATTGAGTAAGAACTGTTTACCGTAATCAATTCTTTCAATATAAACTTTAAATGCCTCTTTAGAGAGTTCGTCATTAACCTCTTTCTGTGAAAGATGCATATACTCTAGAACTCTTTTTAAAAGATTTCCTAGAACCATTTCCCTAGGGTTTTCTGGCTTTTTAGACATCAAGGCGCCAATTACACTCGGATTATCACTGGCCTTTTCAGTGGATGTGCCAAATTGTGCTTCAACATTTGTAGCGGCCAATAAAAGGCAGAGTGGTAAGTAAGAATATTTCATGGAACCTCATACGTTTTGCAGGTTAATAACTATAAAATGTAAAACAATTGATTTTACCTCAGAATTGTTTTTCTAACAGCTCAATAAAAGATTTTATCAACCGAGTCTTTTGCTCGTCTTTTTGACATATCTTCTGCTCTTCTCCTCGAAGTATTAGCTCGTAAGCTTCTTTACAGCGTCCCTCTTTATTTTCGATTTCATACAGTGTTTTGAGATAGAGGCTTGAGAATTGCCCATCCAAAGATTTAGCAAGCTTTGAATCTGCTTTTTGCAATTTCTCCCCTTTCTTAAATGTATAACGAATGAAGTGATCAAAATAGGGTGAGCGCTCTAAAGTAAATACTTTTTTATTCTGAGTGTCTCTTAGTTCGAACACAACGAAACTCGCTCTGGCATCTTCAGTATCTTCTGCGACAGGTTGCTCGGCATGGTGTTGGGCCAAGACAGTGGTGGTAATCATTAATAGAAATAAATACTTCATAGAATCCCTTGTTTAGACATATTATCACATAGGGTCAGATGACTTTCAAAGAAAAGCTTCATAGGATTAATCATGCTCTATTCATTAATAAAACCTTTTCTTTTTAAGCTGGATCCAGAAGTGGCCCACCACTTCATTTTGCACTTAAGTGAACTTTACCGATGTCGCAGCTACACTTTCTCTTCGCGACTCATGACTCAGGTAAAAAATTTAAAGGCTCTTTCACCGATAGGTTTAGCAGCAGGGCTGGATAAAAATGCTCAAGCTTTAAATGCGCTATCTGCTCTCGGCTTTGGCTCCCTTGAAGCAGGGACAGTGACTTTTAAAGAACAACTTGGAAACTCTCGCCCGCGAATATGGCGCTACCCTGAGGAACTTAGCTTACGAAATGCCATGGGGTTTCCTAATGCTGGAGTGGAAGCCATTAAGAAAAATCTACTCAACTACTCTGCTTCTTCTTTGCTTGGAATCAACATAGGTAAAAATAAAGACACGAGTGCTCAGGACAGTATTGAGGAACTAGGAAAAGTCGTTTGCCATTTAAAAAGAGCTGATTATTTCACTATCAATGTTTCCTCCCCAAACACTCCTGGACTAAGGGAATTGCAGGAGCCAACTTATTTAAGGGAGTTATTTACTCACCTGCAAAGTTTAACTAATACTCCGCTTTTTTTAAAAATCGCTCCTGACCTTGAGCCAAAGAAAATTGAAGAACTCGCTCAATTAGCAAGTGAGCTGAAGCTAGAAGGAATAATTGCGACGAACACCACTATGATCCCTCTGAAAGGAGTTGGAGGAGTTTCTGGAGCATTATTGAAAGAGAAGGCACAGCTGGTGCAGCAGACTCTTCTTTCTATGAATACAGAGCTCAATATTATTGGAGTTGGTGGTCTTTCTGACTTTAAAGATATTTTAAAGTTTTGGCATATGGGAGGAAAGTGGGTGCAGATTTACACGGCACTCATTTACCAAGGGCCCTCACTCGTTCATAAGATTAATGAAGACATTTTATTTTTTTTAGATTGTTTTCAAATAAAAGATCTAGATACTTTCTTTATGATCTCACAAGAGGATAAGAGAAAAATGATTGAGGATTATGAAAAAAGAATATTATAAATTTGTAATTCTTCTTCTTCTCCTACTTCTTTTTATTTTCCCCTGGCAAGTGGTGATTGTTTTCACTTTAGTCTTTTCTTTATTTTTTTTCACTCATCTTAAATATGAAAATTTGAAATTAGAAACTTTTGAAATAACCCCAGCAATAAAAAATCCAAAGACACCAATGAACTGGTATCGAGACGTCATCATCAGTCAGATGTCTGTTTTGCGCTGGAACCTTGTTGAAGATACTCCCGATAAAAAAGTATGGAAGCCACGAGGTCAAACTCGTGTAATGGAAGACTCATTTACCATGACCTACTCTCCCTACCTCATTAGTATCAGTGGAAGCAGGAATATGGTAAAAATGATGAAGAGCTTTCTTGATTTGGAGAAAATCTACTTATAAGACTGCGACCAGCTTCTCTAGCCACTCCGGATACTGCTCCTCATAGTACAAGTCGCAATCAAGTCTCTCAATTAGTGCCTTTGCTTGATGAGAAGAAAGATACTTATCAAAATCTTTAGCGCACTGACAGAAGTGAGGATAATAATTATCCCCTAAACCTAGTACAGCGTATTCAAGATGGGATAGATCGAGCTGCTCAGAAAACTTAACATAACTCAACCATTCACTCGCATTATCCGGAGCTTCTCCATCCCCATAGGTGCTCGTCACAATTAAAATTCTTTTAAGTTCTAAGAGAGTTTCAGGATCAATTTCATCCATGGCAAAGCACTCATTTGCAACATCTCTTTCTGTTAACTGATCAGAAATAGTATGAGCAAGATTGAGTGCGTTCCCACTTTGAGAGCCGGCAAGTATAGTTAACATAGATTAGTTTTTACGAGCGATAGTTGTAGCTGAATAGCCTGCTTTTTTAATGGCAGACTTAACTTCATTATCTGTGATCTTTTGACCCTTTTTCTCAGAGAAATAGGCCTTCTTCTCATCAAGAGAAACATTGATCTTTTCAACCTTCCCTGTTTTTTCAAGTTCCTTAGTGATGGCCTTTACGCACATTCCGCAACTCATCCCCGAAACATCAACGACAAAGCTTCCTGCAAAAGAACTTAAAGAAAAAATTAAGAGAGCGACACTCAGTAGATATTTCATTATTTAACTCCATCATTCTAATATTATAAAAGCGATTATAGACGCTTTATGCAAACCAATGTTATATCCCTTCTATGAAAAAAGTTTGGGATCGTCTGGGCATTATATTTTCTTCAATCTGTGTAGTTCACTGCCTATTTGTGGCATTTATCCCACTTGCCTATCCGGCCTTACACTATTTCACCCATACTGATTGGGTTCACGGTCTTGTTGCTGCTAGCTTATTAATTACTACTCCTATGGCATTTTATCCAGGCTTTAAAAAGCATGGGCTCACTTGGATTCTTATTTTGGCCTCGGTAGGAATTGTTATTATTCTCAGTGGAATGGTACTCGAAGAAAGGGCCAGTGAAATCATCTCTCACTCAACATCTATTTTAGGTAGCGTTTTACTCGTACTTGCTCACCTAAAAAACATCCAACATTCTCACAAACATAATCATCAATGCTGCTAAAAAATTGACCAAAAAAAAGCCCTCTTAAAGAGGGCTTTTTTGTATATGGAATTATTTTTTTCCGTATTTTTTCTTGAAGCGATCAACACGTCCCTCAGTATCCATGATCTTCTGAGTTCCAGTGTAGAATGGGTGAGAACCTGAAGAAATATCTACTTTATAAAGCGGATATTCTTTACCTTCGTATGTAGTAGTCTCAGTTGTCTTAATAGTTGATTTTGTTAAAATTTCGAAATCACAAGAAACGTCTCTAAAAACGATTTCTCTATACTCTGGGTGAATACCTTTTTTCATACATTATCCTTCTAATGATCAAATTGAAAACTTAGGCAATTTACATGACGTAACCGCCTAATGTCAATCAGGTTATGTTATTTCTTTTGAGCAGCTAGCACTATACTGGCAAGTTCAGCTTCTGTCATCTGCTCTATAACTTTCGGATCTCTTTTATCTTCTGGAAGAGTAATATTTTTTGTCCCTACTTTAATGTAAGGACCGTATTTACCTTCTAGAATTGAAGCCTTCTTCTTGAGTTTTGCCACTAAACCGAACTCACGAAGGGTTTTTATGCCGCGGCGTCCCACTTTCTCTTCACTTAAAAGCTCAATGGCACGCTTAAGATCGATGGTAAAAAGATTATCTTCTTTTTTAAGAGACCTAAAGACCCCGTCGCACATTACATAAGGCCCAAAGCGTCCGTTATTAGCAAGAATGGCCTTCCCTGTTTCAGGATGATTACCTAGCTCACGTGGAAGACTCAAGGCTTCCACTGCTTCTTCAATGGTTACGGTTTTTGGGTCCTTACCTTTTGGTAGAGATGCTCTTTTAGGTTTTGGATTCTCTTCAGTAACTTCACCTAACTGAAAGTATGGTCCATAACGACCAACAAGACAGTAGATGTTTTCTTTAGTCTTAGGATGCTTACCAATAGGAACTGGCCCCTTGGCTTGAGTATCTAAGAGTTCTTGAATTTGCTCTGGCGAAATATCTGCTGGAGCAATATCTTCAGGAATAGAAGCGTGAATTTCTTCTTTGCCTTTTTTCTCGATTACATAAGGTCCGAATCGACCAACTTTAATATCAAGAATCTCACCATCTTTCTCAATCTGGATCGTTCGAGATTCATCTGGCTTAATTTTTTTATCTTGCTCTTCAACTTTCTTAGCAAGCCCACCTTTACCCTTATAAAATTTTGTAAGGTATTTCAGCCAATCTTCTTCGCCATAGGCAATCTTATCCAGAGATTCTTCCATCTCTGAAGTAAAACTGTAATCTACAAGATGTTCAAAGTGACGCTCTAAAAGTTGAATCACCGCCATTCCTGTAAATGTAGGAATTAGGGCCGATCCTTCTTTACGAACATATCCGCGATCCAAAATAGTTCCAATAATTGAAGCATAAGTTGAAGGTCGTCCTACACCCTCTTTTTCAAGAGACTGTACAATACTTGCTTCTGTGAAACGGGCCGGTGGTTTTGTTTCGTGAGCAAGGGGTTGAATGCTTGCCGCATTAATGGAGTCACCTTTTTTAAGAACAGGAAGAATCACTTCTTTATCTTCTAAGGCCAGATCAGGATCATCCGTTCCTTCAACGTAAACTCTTAAGAATCCAGGGAATAAAATACGGGTCCCACTAGCACTAAACTCAGCATCATCAACATTAATTTTAATTGTCATTGATGCCTTCTCAGCTTCACGCATCTGAGTGGCCATGGTTCTCTTCCAAATTAATTCATAAAGAGCTAGTTCACGACCTGTTAGTCCAGTTTTATCAGGGTGAGTAAACTCACTCCCTGCTGGACGAATAGCTTCGTGGGCCTCTTGAGCACCTTTGGTCTTGGCCTTATATTGACGAACTTCTGGATGGAGATACTCTTTTCCATAAAGCTCCACCACCATATTTCTAGCAGCATTAATCGCTTCTTGAGAAAGATTTGGTGAATCCGTTCTCATATAGGTAATAAGACCTTCTTCATAGAGACGCTGGGCCGTTCTCATGGTGTCTTTAGAAGACATACCAAGTTTTCGGTTCGACTCCATTTGAAGCGTAGAGGTAATAAAAGGAACAGCAGGTTTTGAATTGAAAGTCTTCTCTTCAACACTTGCTACTTTCCACTCACCTTTTTCAATTTTCTTGGCGAGTTCTTTTGCTTTTTTCTCGTCAAGTAGAACGACTTTTTTAGGATCAGTCAGTTTACCCGTTAATCCATCAAAATCTTTTCCTCCGGCAATTCTAACTTTACCTAAGGCCGATAATTTAGCCTCAAACATGGCCTTCTTATCTTTGCTTGGGTGAACTTCTGCTTTGATATCCCAGTAATTGGATCTTTTAAAACGCATACGTTCACGTTCACGTTCTACGATCATTTTTAGACCAGTAGATTGAACTCGCCCGGCAGAAAGTCCGTAAGCAATTTTTTTCCAGATAAGTGGAGAAAGAGTATAACCATAAAGTCGATCAAGAATACGGCGAGTTTCTTGAGCACGTACTAACTTTTCATCAACTTCGCGGGTGTCTTTAAGAGCTTTTTGAATAGCAGCTTTGGTAATTTCATGGAAAACCATGCGTTTTACTGGAACTTTTGGCTTTAAAAGTTCAAGAAGATGCCACGAAATAGATTCCCCTTCGCGGTCTTCATCCGTCGCCAAATAGACAGCATCAACTGTTTTTAGTTTAGCCTTAAGATCAGTAATGATCTTCTTTTTGTCCTTTGGTACCACATAAAGTGGATCGAAATTTTCTTCAACATTCACTCCAAGCTTTGCCCAATCTTCTTTTTTGAGCGCCGCTGGAATATCCGCTGCAGATTGAGGAAGATCCCGAATATGTCCCATACTCGCTTCCACAATATAATTACTTGGGAGAAATTTACGAATTGTCTTAGCTTTTGTTGGAGACTCAACAATCACCAGATATTTTTTGTCTGCCATTTTTTTCCTACATATATATAGATATATCCTTAATAGAGATAAGGGCCATCTGGAAAAACGTCAAGAAATAAAATTAATTTGGAAGGTTTAAAAAAATGGCCCCCATAGAATTGGGGGCCAGGCCAAGTTATTAGCGAATAAAAAGCATGTCGTAAAATTTAGGTACCGGCCAAGCTTCATCAGGAATAATTTCTTCAATCAAATTACAGAGATTAGCTATCTCCACTGACTGGGGCATAAGTTCTTGTGCAATGATTTGCGCAGTTTTTTCTTCATCTTTTTTCAAATGAAGTTCATCAAGAACCTCTGTTAATTTATTTACTTGCTCATACAGAGTTTTGGATAAAGTCGTAAGTTGAGTTAGTAACTCTGTTTCAAGTGAATAATCTATTCCTGAAGCTTTGAGCTGGGTGATATTTTGGGCGAGGACTCCTTTGTAGTCTACTGCAACAGGAAGAACTTGCTTTAACACCATTCCACGAAGAGTTTTAAGTTCAATATCTCGGCATTTAATATAGCGTTCAAGCATTACATTATGACGAGTTCTGATCTCCGACTCTTGGAAAACTTCTGTTTTAATAAGGAAGTCAGTTTTTTTCGGGTCCTTTAACACTGCAATGGCTTCTGGAGTCGTTCTAAGATTTGAAAGACCTCTTCTTTCAGCTTCTTTTAACCAGTCACCAGAGTAACCATCACCATTAAACATAATGGCCTGAGCATTAGTATACCATTTCCGAGCTAAGGCAGTAAGAGCTTCATTAATGGATTTTCCTGAAGCAATTTCTGACTCAAGAAAAGCATTCGACTCTTCAAAAGCATCGGCAACCGCTGCATTAAGAATTGAAAGAGGATAACCAGGAGATGCTGATGAACCACAGGCCCTGAACTCAAACTTATTTCCTGTAAAAGCAAAGGGTGAAGTACGGTTTCTATCTGTATTATCTTTTGCAAGATTCGCCAATTGTTTGGCCCCTAAATCAAGAAACTTCCTATCCGAAGGTGCATAGGTATTACCTGAAATAATTGAATCAACAATCTGTTGTAGAGTGTCTCCAAGAAACACTGACATAATGCTTGGAGGAGCTTCATTCGCGCCAAGGCGGTGATCATTTGAATGAGAAGCGATTCCCATTCTCATAATATCTTGATGACGATAAACCGCCTCAACCACTGTCCCTAAGATCGCAAGAAATCTGAAGTTCTCATGCGGATTTTGTCCAGGCTCGAGAAGGTTTACACCTGTATCAGTCGAGATTGACCAGTTTAAGTGTTTACCAGAACCATTTACTCCTGCAAAAGGCTTCTCGTGCAGAAGACAAACGAAATCGTGCTTAAGTGCAACTGTTCTAAGAATCGCCATAATCATTTGGTTATTATCTGAGGCGACGTTTGAATCTTTAAAAATAGGAGCAAGCTCAAACTGACCTGGGGCCACTTCGTTGTGACGAGTTTTGGCCGGAATACCTAGTTTATAAAGTTCAATCTCCACTTCCTGCATAAAAGCAAGAACTCGGTTCTCAATCATTCCAAAGTAGTGATCCTCTAACTGCTGGTTACGAGAAGTTAGTGAGCCGAATAGAGCACGACCCGTCATTACTAAATCCTGACGGCCATAATAGAAAGCTTTATCAATCAGAAAATATTCCTGCTCAATTCCGCAAGTGGTAGTCACTCTTTTAACATCATTCATTCCCACTAATTGACAGAACTTTGTAACGACTTCATTAACCTTAAGTTCACTCCTTAGAAGTGGAGTTTTTGTATCCAGAGCGTCTCCATGATAAGAAACGAATGCGGTAGGAATAACTAAGGTTTTTCCATTAGGTGCTTCTTTAATAAAGATAGGAGAAGTCAGATCCCAAGTCGTATATCCCCTTGCCTCAAAAGTTGCCCGTGAGCCTCCGTTAGGAAAAGAAGAAGCGTCCGGTTCACCTTGCATTAATTGAGATGCAGAAAGTTTCTCAATGGGGCGATCATTATCGAGATCTAAAAAGGCATCATGTTTTTCAGCGGTTGAACCTGTTAAGGGTTGGAACCAATGACAAAAGTGGGTGGCGCCTTTTGAGATGGCCCACTCTAATACTGAGTTTGCCACTTTCGTTGCTAGCTCTTTAGTAATTTCCTTACTTCCCTCAATTACTTGTTTTAGAAATTCTTTATCTTCTAGGGAAAGCAGTTTTGAGAGGTGGTAGTTATAAACGTTGTCTCCATAATATTGGCTAACCTTTAAAAACTTCCCCTGCTCATTAGAAGGGATGTTGCATTTTCGAGACTTTCTGCCGATTACAGTCTGACGTGCCTTTAACCTTAGATCGCTTGCCATAGAAGATACTCCTAGAATAAGAATGGGCTTTGGAATCTGTACTAGATGTCGTAAGTTATTAACTTATCGCCACTTTTTTAAAAATGTTAAAATTTATTAAAAAAGTAATTGTTAACTAAATAATTTAATCAACTATGATCTACCATAGCATTATTCTAAATTTTGGCCTAAGCCACCCAGATGACGAGCTTGTAGAGCTACTTAAACGCTCATACCCTGAAGCAAGCCATCCATCGAGAATTGTTGGTTTCTATTCCTCTAGGAATTCCCTGCTTTCAAGTTTAAGGAAAATTTATCCTCAAGCGAGCTTTAAGGATCTTATGCTTAAGGAGTACCGAGAACTAACTGATTACCCAGATATTGTTCTCTCCCTCTCTCATACTCCCTTAGCAGGGGCCAGTGTGGTTGCCCTTAAAAAAGATTATCTTTCAATTGGAATTGATATTGAGTCTACTAATCGTGAAATCAAAGAAAGCATCATTCAAAGAGTAACGACTGAAAATGATCTCAAACTTTCTTCTCGAGAAATTTGGTGTTTAAAAGAAGCTATTTACAAATGTGTTTCGAATTCAGGGCTTGCTCAGGGAACTCTTGAATTCAGGGACATGATTATCCAAGATAAAAAATGGCTCCACTCCCCTTCAAAACTTTCAGGAGAATGGAGCCTATTCTGTGAATTAGATCATCAAGTGGCCATTGCTACTTTAAAAAATCAAAACTCTTAATAGCAAGATCTCTGTCGATTATAGCAATTTCTTTAATTGTTCTTGGAGCTTTCCCTGGAGTTATTTCAACTCGCTCTAGTTTGTTTAAGCGGGAAACAATAAATTCATAGTTCTGATCAATGAGAAGATAACTTGAAAGATTACTTGCCTCATCTCTAAGTACTCGAAGTCCATTTAAGAAGAGAATTTCATCTTCTGCGTTTAGACCAGCTTTGTAAGCAGGAGAATCAGTAAGAACTGTTTTTACAATCGCGCGATCTCCCTGATACTCAAAATCAGCTCCAATCCAAGCAGAGTCAGATTCATGATAACGAATCTCACATCCCATCTTCTTTAAGTGAGTATCAAAATCAATATCTTCAGTTGTTTCAATCATCGTAGAGAAGGCATTGAGAACATCACTACCTCCTAAACTTTCCACCATTTTATAAACTTCTTCTTTTGTCACCCCTCTTTCAGGACGTTCTTTATAATCTCTCCAAAGAAGTTTAATGAGAGCATCTACACCACTCTTCTTTTCAAGTAAGAGAGAATGAAGACACATAAAGACAAGCCCACCTTTAAGGTAATAACTCACTGTAGAATTTTTTGAGTTTTCATCAGGGCGATAAAGTTTAATCCAAGCATTATATGAGCTCTGCTCCAATGAATGATAATGTCTTCCTGGAGTAGAAAGATAAACGCTTAAGTTTGACTTCACCACATCAAGATACTCTTCAATGGTTGAAAGTCCGGCCCGGAAAACAAAGAGGTCATCCATAAAACTTGTAAGACCTTCGGCCAGCCAAAGCATCGAAGTATAATTCTCATTCTCATAATCAAAAGGTCCAAGCTCGATGGGACGAATTCTTTTTACATTCCACAGATGGAAGTATTCATGGGCCACAAGAGAGAGATAGTTTTGATAATCTTTTTTAGAATTAAATTTTCTTCCATCAAATTGAAGTGCTGTGGAGTTTAGATGCTCAAGTCCTCCATAAAGTTTTGGTACAAAATGAGTCATGAAAACATACTCATCATATGGAAGATCCTCATCAAAATGACGGGCAACTGTTTCAGTGATGGTTTTGATAT